>ERZ650304.1075-NODE-1075-length-11279-cov-4.991001_pt1 | contig 11279 bp, 24 predicted proteins | sample MGYA00376240_ERZ650304 | MGnify/ENA primary metagenome ERZ650304 (study PRJEB26733, sample SAMN07839271) | wastewater metagenome | biome: small river; feature: stream; material: water | place: USA: North Carolina | collected 2016-03-01 ...
AGGTAGAAACACATAAAGCACGAAAGTGTCTAAACACTTTTTGGGCATCTTTCAGCCGCTCTTTGCTTGTCCATTGTTTTCCCTCGTTTAAGTTCCATTTTGTAAAGGTTTCACCTGCAAGTACTAGGCGTATATGGTAAAGGCCGTGTTCTTTGTATAATTCGACCCTATGACAACGAAATTTGCCGTTACCTGTTATTATTTTACTTTCGCTTTCGTAGGACTGAACCAGACCACAAGCAAAACCATAGGCAGACGGATAGCCTTTTTTGGTCATGGTTTCGGGGGATGTTGTTGCGTTTGGCTGCATAACGTGCTGATTTTTAGATGGTTTATGTTATAAACCACTTTGTTGTTGTTGCGTATGACGCGCCCGTTTTATTGGCATCATTACCGCTTTTTTGCAGGGGGTGTTATTGTCCCTTGTTGGTAGCACCCTCCCAAACCGCCGCTTTTTGGTCAAAAATCGCATAAAAACGCGCAAAATTGACGTTTAAGCGGTCGGTCTGGAGGGTTTGCACTCCCTTCTCAAAAAAGTATCTTTGATCCTGCGCAATTCTCGCAAGGATTTTGTCTTTTCATCCAATTACCAAACAAAAATAATGTTTAGCGTGTTGATTTTACCCAAAAGTCTCACAACGCTCGCAGTGCAGAACAAATTTTGTTCTGTTTACTGTCCTTTTCGCATGTTTTCAACGTAGTGCAGCATTTGCAAATTTGAAATGTCTGCGCATTGTTCCGTAGTCCAACCATTTTTAAAGGCAACCCGGATACTAACAATGTGATCGACGTGCATGCTAGTAAAACCCCTAAGTTCAAAATTTTCTAATGTGTGCAAAGGTTGTAATTCAGTAAGCCTGCGTACTTCTTTTCGATATTCCAGCCATTCAAGTCTCTTGCACGATGACTTCTTTTTAATGGGTAGTATTTGAGCCAAAAGCCACGTGTAGCCCTCTAATCCGTAGAGATATACAATATGCTCTTTACTCGTGGTCAATTTTGACGGATTTCTTTTGTAGAAATCTAATTCTATGGTTAAATTTTCGTTCATTTTATTCTGAAACGGACGTTTGAAGCATGTTTCCGACCTCATAGAAGGACAAAACCCGCCAACCGAAACCCAGTGCATTTTGCAAATGAGTTTTCAAAGTGTTGTCTCCGGTATGGTGGTTCACATGCCGCGACCATGTTTTTACGGTGCAAAATGAGCCATCAACTAGTCCGTATTTTGTTGTCGGCATCGGGTAACGCTTCGAGCACGGGCAGAATTTAGCGCCATAACAGAATGCGGTACCGTTTGGGGCAATTGCCCAGAATATTTCCTGCGGTTTCATTGTTCCAATTTTTGAAGGATTGATTCTACGCTGTCCTCGGACTCGTAGAATTGTTCTTTGAATTGTTCTTTGAATTGTTCGGTAGTCATACTACCGTATCGTTCTGAGTGCCAGCAGCCGTTAATTTTCATCTCGACGTAAACGCCGCCCGTAGTGCCGGTAGATACACGAAATTGCCAGCCGTTACGGCTGAATCTAACTATATTCATTGTGATGGTGGTTTGGTAGCGGAAAGGGAGAAGTTAAGAACAAACACCAAAGGAATAGGCCAAACCTTCGACTACCTGTATGCAGTCTGTTACTGCCCCGTGACAAGTACAAATTTCCAGATAGTACCCGCTAGGCAAGTCAATGAAGCCAACGTGGCTACCCTCTTCGCAAGCACGTTCCTCGAATACTGAATGATCGACGCGTTTGTACGTCATTTCAACGGCTTTAAGCCCTATACTTTCAACGCTTGTACGTGTTTCGGTTGTTTCTTGCATGGTTTTAGAATTTGTAGGTTAGAGTAAGGACGTAGATATGGTCGGTACTATCGTGTTCGTCTGTATAAACAGCCGTGTTTTCGTCGGGGAATTTCCAGTGCCCAGCTTGTCCGTAGTCAAGCCAACTTTCTTTGCCCTGGTTATTGATACGGGCGAAAGACGAGGATTGTACCCGACCGATTTTACAACCCCTTTCCGTTACTGTTTCGACTTTGATACCGTCCGGGAATAGTTTTGCCATTGGGTGATGGTCGCTAAAGGCTGTTTCAGCGTGACGGGTAAAATCTACCGTTCCCCCATTGTTAAGGGTTTCGGATAGTTTTCTTTTGAATTGTGCTAGATTTTTCATCTTGAGAAGGTTTGTGTTCCACGTGGAACATTGTGTTTTCGAATTGTTCCACGTGGAACGTTGAGCGCAAGGTAACGGAAAGGCTATTTTCCCAAGGCATTACCTATCATGCAGAATAGTACACCCGGACCGGCAAAACAACCGGCAGCACCTAATATTGTGGGGGTAACGTTTGTTGGTATATATACAATGAGTATGCCAACAATTATTAACAATACCCCAATGAAGGACAGGGACATGCCCTGCTTCTCCAGTCTGTGTTTTCGCTTACCCATTTGTACGCAGCTTAGAGTATGGAAGTTTGGGGTGCGAGATCTGGGTGCATGACGTGTACTTACACGCCAGTTGCTTAATAGCCTCCTCGCGGGAATGGGCTTTGATTATTTTTTCGCCTCTGGTGGTAGTGAAAAGAAATTGGTACATAGTTTTGAAAATTGAGAAGGTTTTAGAACTTTAATTGCTCCCGAAATTCAGGTCGCAACGTCTTTTTGTTCAAAATCTGAATTTTGTGATTATTGCAATAATTGACAAGGGTTTGCCCGTCTTGTATTACAATATTAGGTAACTTGCTAACGTCACCGCTGACTACTTGCATAGTCCACGAGCCACCTAAAACGATGTTGACATATATTTCTGCCATAGTATGTTATTTGAGGAGGTGAAAAGAAAGGGAACGATTTACGCTATTTAGGCGGTTTTGTTATCTCGTTCCCTTTCCCTTAATTACACAACAAAGATAAGGGCAACCTACATACCAACCAAATATTTAAGCAACTATTTTCGTAAAATTCCTACATTTTTTTATCTGTAATATATTGGCCCGTCAGCTATCCCCTGCTCATGCCGTAGGGTGCCCCATAATGCACACATTTGCAGCGTGTTAGCCTAACAAACATACGACAAGGGTAACAGATGGGCATGAACAAATAGCGGCGCAAACAGGCTATTAATATACAATGCGTGACGGACGGCAAAGGTAACGGAAAGGGAATCGCAATACACTATTTAAGCAAGGACAACCGAGGCCACGAGACCACAAAACAAAACAACGGTATTATAAAAACCATACATGTAAAATATATGCATGTAAAGAGATATGTTACCTAAGAAATATATAATTTTACAAGATATAACACCCCACCCCACCACTCGCTTGCCACAATTTGTTGATCCTGTGGGAATTAATCAAACTTTTTGTGGTGGGGGTATGACGGAAAGTCAGGAGAGGGGGCGCTGTCTGCGGGAGGGACTGTTGTCCATCTCCAATTTCTACCCAATTTTTCAAACTAAAATACCCGGGGGGGCGTACTATTTACAGAACACAATGTGTGTTCAAAAAGATCAGCCTAAAAAATTTTACAAAAAAAATCAAAAAATATTAGGCTATACGACACATAGTGTGTTATCTTTGCAGTATCGTAACCGGAAGGATGCTAAGCATATCGCTCAAAACGACACATAATTTGTTCAAAACGACACATAATGTGTTCAAAATTATCAAAAGTGTCAAAAAATACGGGGTTTATACAAATGACAGACAACGAACTATCTAAAAAGATCAAAGAAGTAAATCTCACAGCTGCCGACATTCGGGCAGAGTCCGGAGACAGGATCGGGCTCAACCAAGCCAGACAGTGGCTCCGCTTCGAAATTAACGGGAGAGGGCTCTCAAATGCCGTGCGCCTTATGCTGGAGTTGCTTATCGAAAAGAAACGCTCTCAAGCAAAATTTGGAGCTCAGGCCCCGCCCTCTCCGCTCTCTTCCGAAGACACGTGGGTAACAGGCTTGAATCAAAATCGCACCGACTCCCTGACCATGGAGTCTTCCGGAACTACACCGGTTGCTTCTAAAAAGCCGGATAAAATACTATGGGACCTGGGCAGTGAAGACGCAAAGGAGGTGGTGCCGCTTCACATAGGTGAGTCGAAATTGAGAGCTCGTATAGAAGAGACCCCGAAGAAACGGGATTTGCTTCCGGGCCGATTTGCTACTTACGGGAGCCTGGTTGTTTTTAATTTCGCAGGCCACTTCTATAGTTCGAGCGACATTAGTTGCAGGGAATTCTACTTCTTATACGAAGGCGTCCCGGTAGTGGCTATTCTACAATCAGACAACCCGCGTGGCAAGGTTATTTTTACCCGATAGCCCGGGTGGAGCCAGGTAGCGGACGGGCACATACACACAATCTAAAAACTTAATAAGCTTAACAATGAATAACTACGTCACTTTTAAAACCGCAGTAAAGTTAGAGGAGGCCGGGTTTCCTAGGCCAGAGAAGGCATCCTTCGGAAATGTCTTCTACGATAAGAGGGGGAATGAAATAGTAATTGTGAACGCAGCGCCTGCAGCCAAGGTTACTTATGTCGTGAAGGGTGAGGCAATTTGCTATTCAAAACCGTCAATACCCAAAAAGTGGATTTTTGCCCCGACTGCTGCAGATATCTTGGAGAAATTCTCTGGAGTTGATTTGGTAGTATGTTCTGCCGACAGGTGGGAAGTATGGCTCAGTCGCAATCTTTGCTCGGCCGAGGAAAACCCGGCCGAGGCTTCAGCCACAGCGTGGATGTACAAAACAATGGATTTATAGCAGAGCAGAGCAGAGATATTCAATCGAAGATATTCAATCAGAGTTACTAAACCCATAAAAATGACAAAATTCACACAAGGGGACAGAGTAAGGATCCACATCGATAAAGAATCATCGGCAAATCGAGGGTACATAGGTGAGGGGATAGTTGTGGGCCTGGTAAAAATGACACCCACGGTATTAGTTCAGGAGGAGTTCCCAGGTATAGGTACTTCGATATCAGCCTTCTCCGAGGAAGATCTCTCGCTACTCCCAAAAGAGTCCATCGAGAAGGAATTCAAAAAAGGCGATCATGTGTCTATTTATATTCCGCCGACTCTTCATCAGGGCGGATACCAAGGCTCTGGGGTAGTAGAAATGACTCTTCGTTCTAGGGAAGGCCACGGCCAGTACTCAGTAGTAGTAAAAGAGTATGGGGATTCTTTTGGCCAAGTCACCACAGTATACGACCCTATGTACCTAATGATACTGCCGCCGGAAGAGTACGGAGGTATAGATGCGATCAGGCAGAAACTCCTGGACTACTACGCGACAGCCGCCACGGAAGAGGTGATCAGGGACTTTGAAGCGCTCGGGGCAATGCTGAAGAGACTGAACCAGAACGAACTAGCGGAAGGGGAAAGGAGCCCATCGGTGTAAACTTATACTACCTATAAAATATTTCTTGCGAATTCCGAATATTACCCTTATCTTTGTATCATGAATATAGATCTATTACCTAACGGCACCGAGGTGCTCACTCCGGATGGGACTGGTATTGTGGATTCTAGCTTCGTAGCGTTTGGAATAGCACACTACCAGGTAAAACTTTTCGAGACCTATGAGGTCAAACCTTACCTCAGACATGAGCTGGAATCCGAATCGGTGGTGGGGTGGAAGGAAGCCACTCTAAAGATGGATGAGTGGAGAAAATGTGCCGATAACCCTTCCTATTTTTATGAAAATTACTGGGAAATCCTTAACAACAAACCTTAACTGATGTCCGATATAGAAATTAAACAAATCACGATCCACTGCCCCGGAGACGAGAGCGTCGGTATTTTCCCAGCTACTTGGACAATCGACGAAGAAATCTACATCGACGAAGAAGACCTCGAACCGTTCAGGACTAAATTGAAAGAAGCCTGGGAATTCGTAGCGGACGGGGCTCAGGTTTACTTCGCAACAACGGATATAAACTTTTAAACCAGGAACTTTAAAACAATGCGTACAAGAGAAGAAATTGACCGCCAGGTCGAAGGCCTAAGCAAAATGCGATCCAACCTCCCAGAACGCTCTATGTTCGGAGACAACAATTGGGAGAACATCGACGCTCAGATCGATATCATCCTGGGAGTCACAACTCTCGACGACTATGACGAGAGTGAAGAAAGCCTGTTCTCAGCAGCAATGGAGGCTGACGGCTGGCGCGACGAGGCTATTAATGAAGACCTTTTTGATGAATACTAGTATGAGCATACTTAAATCAATCAAAGCCTGGTGGAACCGAAAGGAAACCAAATGGCTACAGGAAACAGAAGCGGCTCTCATGGCCCTACCAAAAGACTTGGTACCTTGGTTTGACCCTGACTGCCCGGAGTGCCCCACCTGCTATCGGATACCCCACCTCAGTGAGTTCACTAACATGTTTACCTATGAAGTAGATCTGCACATATATGGGTATCATGTGGGCTGGTGTAAGTACAGATACCGTAAAGACTCCGAACGATCTGAGGTGATCAAAACCCTGGCTGCCGGATGTCTCCGGACCGACGAACCTTACCCAGAAACAAGCAAAGTTTACGAAAGTAGTCCAAGCTCAGGTCCAGCCTACGGAGTTTGGAATAATGATACCACCCCAGAGCCTGAATTCTGCACCCCTATGGAGAGTCAGCTTGTCTTTTACCCGGAACAAGGCCCTTTCCACTACGATTCCGATCATTTATACACTACTTCATCTACTGACAACTTCGATGGAGGTTCCTTCGTAGCAGGCGGTGCCGAAGATAACTGGTAAATCATGAGAGCTAAAAACTATAAAGAAATCAAGCGGAATCATGAGACCATGGTCTCATGGAAGGAAGGAATGGAGATTTATAAACGTCGTGCAGGAAACTCAACCCGACAGATAGATTATACCATTCAACTTCTATTCCTAGGTTATGTTGTTCTGGTGCAGGATCACTCAGGAGTTTTAGGTGCCACTCAGGACCTGTTTAAGCGCATCCTCCGCAGACTTGAGATTGAACATGGTATAGAACCAGACGACGTAGTACTTAACAGGGATAAATTTGAACTTTTTATACAGAAAAAATGAGATACTTTATAAAACAAGGCTACTACGCCACATCAGATCAGGATCCAATCAGTTGGGTTCCGTCTAAAAACCTGATAGAGATATCAGCTGAGGAATACGATCTATATATGAGCCGGGGTGCACGGATGATGCGCAGACACGAACACCCTGGGCATTATGATCCGTTTGGGATGGAGGATGTGCCGGAAGGATACACATTGACTACAGGTAGAGTTGTACTGGATAAACCACAGCCGAATGGTACTATCTACGAACGACTTGGACAGGCTGGTTTTCCCATAAAAAACCCAACACAGTACGAATTGTTGGAGCATCTACCGGATATGATCATAGATATCGGGAGGGATGGAGGAAACAGGGTGTATTCAGTCAGTTTAAAAAACTCATCCATCAATTTTACCGGAAGCTCCCTATGGGAGACCATGGCAGAAGTGTGGATACTAGCAAACCGACCTTAGCGTGGAGTAATCATATTACGACAAAATCAAATTAAAGGTTACTGCGAGCCCATAAAAACAATTCTGGAGAATAATAATGCCCCGTTAGCTTAACAACTAACGGGGCATTTCGATTTCTACCCGTGATCTACTTGCTCTATTCGATGTAGATAAATGCCGGTTGGTACAATTACTTCATACCTTTCGTTTTTAAGAGTTTCTTCCAGGTATTCCTGGAGTGAACCTCCATCCGGAAACTTTTTTTCAACAGATGCGTGGAGACAAATAGGCCTCCAGAACCCTTTCATGGCTTGTGCGAAAATACTATAGTGATAGATCATGCGTCGATAGGTGTTTCTTTTGTAGACTCACTTGGGAAATACGCCAGGAAGTTAAGAATGACCAGGACAGTCAATGAGAAGCGTACGAGAAGCTGCTTAGCGGAAAGGTCAGGTATCAAAAAAGGAGCCAGACTGTCTACGATATCATAAAGCAAAATAGCTCCAGAAAAAGCAAATATAAAGGCTATATTCCAGGCAATACGGGGAGACCGGTCTCCCATATTCCTAATCCAGTCAAGAAATTTTGTAGGTTTCATTCTAAAGTATTAAGGTTGGTGTAGGTACGACGATCTCAACTTTAGGGGCTGAGTTACCCAAATCAGATTCAATAGGAGTGAAGACCAGGCAGGTACCAGAATCTCCGGGGATGTTGGGGCAGAAGTCAATTTTCATCCGAAAGACGTTGTCTCCAGGTAACTCAACCTGTCCGTATAACTGAGTGTCGTTCGAAATTCCGTCCATGGCGTTTCGAAGTTGGCCGATAGTGGATACCGGGAAAAGATAGATTTTGTTAGATTCCATAGTTATTACTTTTTGAGTTCATTCCAGATGTGATCAGCGGTCTTAGTCACATAATACACGGCCAGGAGATTAGATACAAACACAATAAACCAGTCACATACTAGTATCATGATATCGGGGTCATGGTAAAAATTGCCCAAGGCCTCATCAAACAAGAGCATGAATATGGCTAACCCAAGCATAAGTTCGATCCTGTACTTACCGGTGATAGCCCGGCCGAACCAGTCGACGTACTCCCAGAATTTATCCATTTTCCTTTCCGAATTTTATAAATTGACGAAGCGCCTGGTTATACGCTTCGTAAGTCTCGTTAAGTCGAGTACGAAGGTGGTCACTGATATGAGACAGGCCTATTAATTTAGAGTCGACCTGATACCTATTACGACCTACTATCCCCTCATAGTGATTGTCGGGGCTTCCTTTACGTTTAAATAAAACAGTACTGGCCCATTCTACCTCAATAGTCTCAACCTCTAGTTTGTCAAGATCGACAACATAGATCACTTCAGTTGGTGTGGCGTCCAGTGTTTTTTCAACTTCAGTATCTATCATATTAATATTTTTTTCCATGTTTGTGCCCTCGTAAAGAATTGTACCGGAGTTTGGTGAGAATATGCCAGTCAAGGTCTATCCCGAGGCGAATGGCCAGGGCATACATACCGTCAACCAGCATGGCTAAATCCTGCATACACATTTCTTTATTACGGCTCCCTCCGTCAAATAAATAACTGTCACTAGCCATTAAAATAAACTTGGTATAGATCAGGCAATAGGCAGCGACATTAATCTCCTCGGGATCCGCTCGTCTGTTGGGTTCAGTTACATACACACCCATCCAACCGATGAAATCATAGGCCCGGATTACTACGTCTGCCAACTCCTCATCAATAGACCCCTTAATAAAAGAATTATAGTAATCAATGAACCGTTCATCGGAATCTCCGACTAAATCATCATCGAAGTCGGTAAGATTAATTCTGGTGCGCAGTCCGTGTCGGTGAGCCTCGACGACTTCAGCCAGTTCGGTGACCATCAGCATGAATTTTTCGGATATAAAGTCCTGGGTTGGTTCGTTTCCCCAAAATCCCTTGGCCTTGTTTGCCTCGTGGATCTGTTTAGTGAATACATCAAGGCTGGGTAATACTACTAACGACATTCAGTAATTTGTTTGAGTTGTGAGTGACTGTTTTTGCGCAATCGATAGCTACAGGGTTCTTTTGACATACTTGGTAGATAAATACAAAATATAGACAGAAAATCAGCAGTATCAAGTACGAAACGATGCGTTTTTTCATAATGAACACAAAGGTAGGTGTAATTTGTGTAAAAGCAATGGAATAATATTTATTTTTATTTTTAACCCCAAAAAACTTGCAAATGTCAAATAGATTGTGTTACCTTTGTATAAAATTAGAAAACATGAGAGAAGCTAGTTTAGTCTTAATGACCTATTACCAGGCAAGGAAATGTGCAGCCGCAAAAGACATGCCTATTTTCACAGAGGTAGATGATTTTAGTGGTATATGGGAAGGTATGGGGGTCTCTAAGGAAGATGTTGATTTATTTCCTGATACCCACGCCCCTAGAGGGTACTTATGGGTAATTTTTACCAAAGGTGACTTCGATTACTTTACTGAAGTATTAAACAAGTGCGAATTATGAAAAATCTACTGATCGCAGTCTATTTCCTTTCCGCTATCATCTGTGGAGGCTTCACCGGAATAGGAAGCGTGGTCTTTTATAAGATCGCTACACCTGGAAACGTTGTCACGATAACGGAAAGGCCACCAGCTCCTCTATACAAAGAGCTGTTTATTACTCAGGCCGTTTCTTGGGTTGAGACACTTCATACTGATACCGTAGGTCTTAAAGTATCTGAGATCCTGGCCCTGGCTGCTACACATTCCGGATTTGGGCATTCTCCTTCCGATCCAGGCGACGCGGTTGTAAACATTCTCGGAGAAACCAGCGTATCAGAATTCGAAAGAGAAGTCATCAAAGAACTCAACCTAACCCAATACGACAAATGAAATTAGCATCGATAGAAACCATTACCGACATCTTTCCTCATCCAAACGCCGAAAACTTGGAATTTTGCAGGACACTCGGCTTCACGTGTATTGTACGAAAGGACCATTTTAAAGTCGGAGACTTATGTATCCTGATTCAACCGGATACCTTGCTCCCTACGACAGAGTGGTCAGCACCTTACACCAAGAACGGCAACAGGGTACGTGCAGTGAAACTTCGTGGAATGTGGTCATTTGGTATTGTGGAGAGTTTGGAACTGCTTGTGAGAACAAATGTTGCTATAGAAGAAATTGTTGAGGGTACAGAGGTGAGTGAAGAACTTTGTATTACAAAGTACGAATCGCCCGAACCAGAGGAACCAGGTGCCGAATCCGGATTTCCTTACTGGATGCGCAAAACCGGCGAAGATATGTGGCAGACGTTGCCCCTGGAAGAGTACTACGGGCAATTAGTGGACGTGACGCTGAAACTTGACGGTAAGTCGATGTCTGTAATATCTCGTCAAGAGGATGGTGGAACCCCAAACCGAAGGACAGCGGGCCGTAGACTTATCTATTACCCGGATGCGGACAACGAATATAATCGTGCTGCTCAGCAGCAGGGGCTATTCAACAAGCTGGAGAGCATACAAGAACTTTACGGGAGGGATCTTGTGCTGCGCGGAGAACTCGTGCGGGGCGAATTCCATTTGTATGGAGTGTACGACCCCGAGACCAGGGTTAACTTGGGCCCATCAAGCTTCTGGTACTTCAAGGCAGTGGCTGAACGGTTTGATATCAAAAGAGTATCGGTATTGGAAGAGCAGGTACCACTCACCCAAGAATTGATCGAGAAGTACCAAAATGCCAAAGACCTTAACGGAGAGGCATTCGAAGGCGTGGTAATAGTAGGAGATGG
>ERZ650304.1076-NODE-1076-length-11274-cov-35.165523_pt1 | contig 11274 bp, 14 predicted proteins | sample MGYA00376240_ERZ650304 | MGnify/ENA primary metagenome ERZ650304 (study PRJEB26733, sample SAMN07839271) | wastewater metagenome | biome: small river; feature: stream; material: water | place: USA: North Carolina | collected 2016-03-01 ...
CGCTCTTCCGATCTGGTCAAAGTGAGCCCGCAATCGCGCTAGTGATAGTTTTTTCAAATCGCATGTCTGGAATCATTTAGAAAATCAATGCTATCAAATCAAGTATCACAAAATAGGGTCAGGGCGTCCGCATTGGCTGAAATGCTGGGGATAGCCCGCCAGTCTATTGCGGCACTGATGCGCAGGGGAATCATCGACAGGGGTGAGGATGGGCTGTATGACGTTGAAGAGTGCAAAGCCAGAATCCTTGCCTCAGTCGGGCCATCGGGCAAGACCGCCAAAAAGTTGATGAACGAAGAGCGACCCGACACCGAGGCAGCAAACTATCAGGAATCGCGGGCACTGCGGGAAGCTGCGGAGGCGGCAATCGCTCAGATCAAACTTGCGGAAATGCGCGGCGAGGTGATTCGGCTTGATGCCATCCGGTCAACCTGGGCGGCAAAGATTTCCAGCGTGCGCGACGGAATCCTGCAAATCCCTGCCCGCGTTGCGCCACGGCTGGCGGCTGAGTCCGATCTAGTGGCAATCACGACCATGCTCGAAATTGAGTTGCGCCAGGTGCTTGGCCAATTGAGTGCACCTGACAAGACATGACGGACATTGAAAGAGCGGAGGCGCTGATTGAAGAACTCTTTGAAGAGTTCATGCGACCGCCTGCGAACATCACGGTCAGCGAGTGGGCAGACCTGAACCGAGTTTTGTCCGGCAAAGCAGCGTCCGAGCCTGGGCCATGGAGGACAGACCGCACGCCTTACCTGCGCCAGATCATGGACGACCTGAGCGCCCGGTCTACCGTGCAGGAAGTGGTCGTGATGTTCGCTGCCCAGCTTGGCAAGTCTGAAACGGGCAACAACTGGCTTGGCTACATCATTGATAACGAACCCGGCCCGGTCATGATTGTGCAGCCGACAACCGACATGGCAAAGCGATTCTCAAGCCAGCGGATCACGCCAATGCTGGAGGAAAGCCCTGTCCTGCGGCGAAAGGTTAGGGAGAACAGATCGAGGGATGATGCCAACACGCAGCTAATGAAAGACTTTACTGGTGGTGTTATGGTCATCAGTGGTGCCAATAGTGCTGCCGGTCTGCGCTCCATGCCGGTGCGGTATCTGTTCCTCGATGAGATTGACGCCTATCCACTTGATGTTGACGGCGAGGGCGACCCGGTGGCACTTGCTGAAAAGCGAACAAGTACCTTTGCCCGCAAGAAGGTATTGAAGGTCAGCACACCGACGATCAAGGATTTCTCCCGGATCGAATCCGCATTCGAGATAAGCACGGCTTCAAAGTTCCATGTGCCTTGTCCACACTGCAAAGAATACCAGCCGCTGGAATGGGGAACGGACAAGCCGCACGGGCTACGGTGGAACAAATTCCCTGACGGCTCTGCTGATTTCTCCAGTGTCCGCTATGTCTGCGCGGCGAACGGATGCGAGATTCTGGAGCATCAAAAAGCATCAATGCTACCGGCTGGCAAATGGGTATCCACAAGGGCAAGCGTACGACCCGGCAAACTGACCGGCTATCACCTGAACGCGCTTTACGCACCTTTGGGCTGGGTTAGCTGGGCCGACCTTGTGCAGCAGTTCACCGAGGCTAGCCACGCCGCCAAGATGGGCGACATTTCCAAGCTCAAGACATTTACGAACACCGTACTTGCTGAAACATGGGAAGAGCAAGGCGACAGAATCGCCACGCATGAGCTAGTCCGCAGGGCAGAGGACTACAAGCTGCGCACGGTGCCATGGGGCGGCTTAATCATCACGGCAGGAGTGGACACACAGGGCGACCGTCTGGAGGCTTATGCGTGGGCCGTAGGGCGTCACACTGAGCGATGGCTAGTTGACCATCAAATACTGTATGGCGACCCTGCGCTACCGGAAGACCAGCCATCAAGCCCATGGGCACTCTTGACGAAATGGCGGCAGACTGAATTCCTGCACGACAGCGGCAAAATCCTGACCATCGCAGGATGCGCAGTGGATAGCGGCGGGCACCACACGCAGCACGTTTACACCTACGCTCGGAAATACCAATCACAGCACGTTATCGCTATCAAAGGCGCGAGTCAGGCGTCCAAGCCGGTGCTTGGCAAACCGTCAGAAGTGGATATCAATTACAAGGGACAGAAGATCAAAAAGGGCGCTCGATACTGGCCCATCGGAACCGACACCGCCAAGAGCATCATCTACAGTCAATTGCGGGTAATCGAACCCGGCCCCGGCTACGTGCATTTTTCCAAAGAAACACCGGGCTATGTATTTGAGCAACTGACAGCGGAGCGGCTTGTGACTCGCTACCACAAGGGCCGACCCAGGCTAGAGTGGCTAAAGCCAGCGGGAAGGAGAAATGAGGCGCTTGATTGTGCTGTCTATAGCCTAGCGGTAGAACACTATCTAGGAATTCCAAAATACACCGAGATCAACTGGACAAAGTTGGAAGGCAGTACACAACCATTGCCAGTACAGAAACCGCCAAAGACAATAGAGCCTGTCCCCCCCGTGCTTTCGCAGGCCCCCGCACAAGCCCAAAAAGCACCAGTCAGCAAAATGCCAATCCTCCCAAAGCGGAACGGGTGGGTTAAAAGGTGGTGACCATGGCCGACATTGTTGATGACTTTCTAACGCGATTGCAGCAGATCGTCCCTGATCTTCCAGCGGATGCGCCTGCCAAACTTGAATCCAGCCTGCGCCAGAAATGGGGAGGGACGGAGCCCTATGTCGGCAAGCGAATCAATCGGGGATTCCGCGCCAGCCTTGTTGCTCTAGGCTTGAGACAACAGCGACCAATGTCGGAAATATTCCAACTCGCAGGCGTCAGCAGGCGCACAGGCTACCGCATCCTCTCCGGTAAGTAATCTGTGCCAAATTACCCCTAAACAAAACTAGACAGAGGGCGCACTATTCCGGCAATCCACCCAAAGCTTGACCGGAGCGCCGCATGTCCAAATCAAACACCCACGAAACCGACTATCTCAAGTTGATCTTCAACAACACCACCATGTCACTGGTGGGCGATGCTACGGGAATTGTTGGCAGTGGTGCAGCGGGCAGTCTGTATTTCAGTTTGCACACCGCAGACCCTGGCGAGGCTGGCGACCAGACGACCAGCGAAGTTGCCTACACCTCCTATGCTCGGGTTGCTGTAGCCCGCACAACGGGCGGTTTCACGGTCAGCGGTAACGCTGTTTCCTTGGTCGCTAACGTCACCTTTCCCGCTGGCACGGGCGGCTCTGGAACTGCTGCCTATTGGGGTGCCGGAGCGAGTTCTTCCGGCGCTGGAAAACTGCTTTACAAGGGCGCAATTTCTCCTTCTATTGTGTGCGGCTCAGGTGTCACGCCTCAACTGACGGCGGGCACGGCTGTCACTGAGGACTGAGGATGCCCTTTTCTTACGACAGGGTTAAAGACAGCACTACGTCTGCAGGGACGGGCGACATCACCCTGTCAGGCTCTGCGCCGACAAGTTACCAGACCTTTGCCAGCCGCTACGCCATCAACCAGACTCTTACCTACGCCATCATTTCCCAAGGCGGCGCAGAGTGGGAAACAGGCGAAGGCTACCTGAGCGCCAGCACCACGCTTGTGCGGTCATCGGTGGCAGACGGCTCCAGCGGCTTGAACACGCCGGTCAATTTCAGCGCAGGCACCAAAGATGTGTTTGTGACGCCCATCGGCCATTTCATGATGGACGTGAACTCGGGCGCAATTGACGCCAAGATTCGCGGCCTCGCCATGCCTTAAGGATTCACCATGCCCGGAAATACAGATCCCGTCTACAGCCGTGTTGGCGACGTAACCACCAACGCCACCACCGGCATGGGTCAGGCCGTCACCGCAGCGGCCAATGACTACACGGGCGCAGGTGCCAATAACGTGCTGGTGTTCACGGCAGACGCCACCAACGGCGGCTATCTGCAACGCGTGCGCCTCAAGGCCGCTGGCACCAACGTCGCCAGCGTGATGCGCTTCTTTTTGAACAACGGCAGCGCCAACACCACGGCGGCCAACAACTCATTTTTTGGCGAGATCTCGCTACCCGCCACCACGGCCAATGCAGCCGCAGCCACGCAAGAGCTGGATTACATCTTCAACCTGGCACTTCCTGCGGACTTCCGCATCTATGCCGGGCTGGGCACTGCTGTCGCCGCTGGCTGGGTCATGACGCCTGTTGCCGGAAAGTATTGAGCCATGCAATACATCCTTGTCGAACTTGACAGCGGGGCTCGGGTGCTGCAATGCATCAGCGGAGGCTATGTGCAGGGCTATCGCTCGCCCATCGACGGCGCAATTGTCACTGTCACAGGCGGCTCCCGCGTGATAGATACCAACCCGGCCAAGCCGTCATGGGACGCGCCAGACCCTGAGCCAACGCCAACGCCAGCGCCAGTTCCGCGCAGGCTTACCAAGCTGGCTTTTGTGGGCAGGCTTGGCAACGACTTTGCAACCATCCTGACCGCTGCAAAAACCAGCGTCGAGATTGAACTTTTTGTGAAGATGCTGGACTGGGCCACGCCCGATCCTGACGGCACCAGCGTTGATCTGGACGACCCGCGCGTGGTGTTTGCACTCAACCAGATCGAGGGCGCAGGGCTGATCGCTACTGGCCGCGCAGCGGAGATCCTCAATGCTTGATTTCTCGCACCTGCCCACGGCCTACCCGCTGGCCGATGTGCAGACCTTTATCGGCAGCGCTACCACCACGGGCGGCACGGTGGGCTACCAGACCTGGCTCAAGCCGCGCGGGAAAAGCATGTGCCACATCCTGCTGGTCGGCAATGGTGGGAACGGCGGGAATGGGGCCATCGGAGCCAACAGCACAGCCGCTGGCGGTGGTGGTGGTGCGTCTGGCGCTCAAACATCCATCCTTGTGCCCATGTGGGCAATACCGGATGCGCTCAGTCTGATCCTGTTTGACGGCGGCATGAACTCGCAATCGCGCGTGTCGATCAGCACGTCGGGTGTTGCAAACGACTGTTTTTTATCCGCACCTTCGGGTGGAAACGGCGGCAACGCATCCGGCGCAACGGCGGGCGCAGCGGGCACAAACTCTGGCGCGGCAACGGCGTCAAGCATGCCGCTCGGATGGCAATGGGTCGATGGTGCATTGCCCGGCCAGGCGGGCATCATCGGCGGCGTTGCAGTGGCTGGCGCTGCGCTCACCTTGCCAGTCACTGGGCTATTCGTCACTGGCGGCGGTGGTGGTGGTGGATTGCCCGCTGCGGCGGCTGCAGGCACCAATGGCGGCGGGTTCACCGTTGCTGGTGCTTTCCCGCCCCACGCTGGCGGTGCGGGCGCAGCGGCTGCGGGCACGGTGCCCGGCAATGGAGCCCACGGCTACAGCCCAATCTCAAAGCTGCTTTACAACTACGGCGGCACGGGCGGCGGCAGCACGCACGGCACAGCCACGGGCGCAGGCTTGCAGCAATCATCCGGCGGCAATGGTGCGCCAGGCTGCGGCGGTGGTGCTACTGGCGGTGCGTTGACCGGCTCGGCTGCAGGCGTGGTGGGCAAGGGTGGCCCGGCTTTCTGTGTGATCACTAGCTGGTGACGTAAATGCTTGGCTTTGCGCCCCTATCAAGCACGCCGCTTGCGGGACTTCCATCGGCTGCAAGCGCTGGCACGGCTGCAATCACTGCCGCCGCTGGTCAAAGCACAGCCTCCACACTTACAGCCACAGCGCAAGCTGTCGCCGCGCTCACTGCTGCGGCGGGCTTGTCAACGGCTGGAAACCTTGCAGGCGCAAGCACTGCGGCAACCGTCCCCGCGTCTGCAAATGGTGTATCCACTGCCTCAACCTTGGGCGGTTCTGCCATCGTTGCAGCTGCCATTACTCAAGCGGACGGGACAAGCACAACCAGCGCCCTCACAGCAGCAAGCACCGCAGCGGCGACCATTGCCCAAGCTGACGGAGCCTCCACAACTTCGACCCTTGTCGGTGGCACCGTCGCATCAGGCACGGCCAGCATTACCCCGGCTGCTGGAACCAGCACCACAAGCGCCCTTACAGGAAGCGCTACAGCAGCCTCAAGCCTTACGCAGGCATCAGGTGTCAGCACATCCTCTACGCTGGCTGCTACGGGCATTGCAGTCGCCTCTATCACGCAAGCCGCAGGCACCAGCACGGCGGCAACGATTGCAGCCACTGGAATTGCACCGGCAACCATCACCACGGCGGCGGGTGCCAGCCTTGCATCCATTCTTGTCGGCTCTGCTGCGATTGGTGATGCGTTCACTGTTCCGAGTCGCGCACGCATCGGCACGTCCCCGGCAATCGACCCGCGCATCGGGTCAAGTGCTGCCGTTCGTCCATGCCACCGGATCGGGCTTGGCACTGCCATCAATCCGCATCGCCGTATCGGAGCAAAAACACCATGATTGACAAACTTACAGCGGGCGACACGCTCAATTTCACGACCTCGGGGGGTGACTATCCAGCTAGTTCCGGGTGGTCGCTCGTATACAAGCTGATTCCAAGAACTTCCGGGTCTGTCATCACGATCACCAGCACGGCAGACGGTGACGACCACCTAGTCCAAGCGGGCGCAAGCACCACAGCAACATGGGCGGCGGGCACTTATTCATGGGCTTGCTATGCCAGCAAGAGCGGCGAACGGCAGACGCTGCAAACCGGCGTGACCCAAATACTGCCAGACCCCGGCGTTGTCACCACGCTGGACACGCGCAGCAGTGCCCGGATTGCCCTTGATGCGATGGACTTGCTATTGCAGAGCTATGGAAGCAAAGCCTATTTGCAGAGCTATGAGATAGCGGGCCGAAAACAGCAATTCGCAAGCCCCGGCGATTTCATGGCATTCCGTTCAAAGCTACAGGCAGAAGTCGCACGCGAAGACAACGCTGCCCGCATCGCCGCAGGCATGTCGCCACGCAATCAAATAGCCGTGAGGTTCACCACAAGATGATTACTCAACCGACGCTATTGCAGCGTGCCCGCAAGTTGCTCCGACTTGGCACGCCAAAACCTACACCGCTGGCCCGCAACTATGCAGCCGCGCAAGTCAACCGACTGACTCAGGGATGGTCAACCACAAGCGCCAGCGCCAACAGCGATATTCACCGAAGTCTTGACGCTGTCCGTGCACGGAGTCGCAAACTGGCTATGGATGATGAATACGTCCGCAAGTGGTTGTCTATGGTCACGACCAATGTTGTCGGCTCCAATGGCTTTCGCTTTCAGGCGCGTGTGTATGACAGCCCGAACAAGCCCGACACGCTGGCAAACATGGCGATTGAGTCGGCATGGGAGCGCTTTTCACGCAAGGGCGTTGCTGACGTTACGGGGCGCTCCAGCATGACCGGATTGCAGCAACTTGCAATCAAAGCATGCGCGAGGGATGGTGAATTCCTGTTCCAGATCATCCGGGGCACTGCGGCGGGGAATCCTTTCGGCATTGCTCTACAAATGATTGATGTTGACCGGCTCGATACACAGCTAAACCGGCCCGTAGAAAACACCGCAAACGCTATCAGGATGGGCATTGAGCTTAACGCCTACGGGCGGGCAGTAGCCTACTGGATAAAAACGGTTCATCCGGGCGACCTTTATCAGACGGTCAGCGGCGTGCAAAACAATACCCATGTCCGCATCCCTGCTGACGACATCATCCATGGGTTTATGAGTGACCGGCCCGAACAGGTACGGGGTATTCCATGGGCACACGCTGCCATGATGCGGCTGAACAATCTTGGCGGCTACGAAGAGGCCGCAGTGATTGCAGCGCGTGTAGGTGCTTCCAAGATGGGTTTCTTTACGACCCCTGACGGTCAGGGCGATATTGTCAGCACCGGCACCGATGACGACACCTCTACGGGTGGCCTGACGATGGACGCAGACCCCGGCGTGTTCCAAAGCCTGCCCGAAGGCGTCAACTTCCAGCCGTATAACCCGGACTATCCAACGGCGATGTATGCCGACTTCGTAAAGGCGAATCTGCGCGGCGTGGCAAGTGGATTAGGCGTGGCTTATCACGCATTGGCTAACGATTTGGAAGGCGTCAGCTTCTCCTCCATCCGAAGCGGCACACTCGAAGAGCGCGATTCATGGATGCTGATTCAAGAATGGTTTGCAGAATCATTCCTTGAGCGCGTGCATGCGGAATTCATGACGGCTGCACTGGCTTTCGGTCAACTCACCATGACCAACGGTAGCGCGTTGCCATTGTCCAAGGCTGACAAGTTCCAGGCGCACACATGGCAGGGCAGGCGCTGGGAGTGGGTTGATCCACGCGCAGATATTGAGGCTGACATTGCAGCCATCAACGCAGGCTTGAAGTCTCCGCAGTCTGTCGCTGCAAAACTTGGACTCGATTACGAGGACTTGCTGATTGAGATCAAGGCAGCACAAGACCTGCGCGACGCTATCGGCGTGGAGCTACCCGGCACACCTAACCCGCAACAGATAGCGGCGGCGGCTGGTGCTGTGGCGAACATGAAACCATAGTTTGAACTGTGCCAAATTGCCCCTAAACAAGTTTTTAAATTGAAAGCACTATCGCACCATGAGCCAATCTATAGACACACCTGAGCGACGCACTAGCAGCCTAGTGCCCGGTGCGCGGCTGAAGCGCAATTTTCTGGTGAAGCGCGAAACCGTCAACGCAGAAGCGCGGACGGTGGAACTTGCATTCGCCAGCGAAACCCCGGTGAATCGCGGATGGGAGACAGAGATTCTGAGCTGCACGCCTAGCGCTGTGCGGCTCGACAGGATTCGGAGTGGTGGCGCGTTGCTTTGTGACCACGACCCGGTAGACCATATCGGCATTGTTGAATCAGTCCAGATCGGAGCGGATAGGGTAGTCCGCGCCATCGTGCGCTTTGGGAAAAGTGCAAGGGCTGAGGAAGTGTTTGCTGATGTGCTGGACGGCATCCGCGTCAATGTGTCAGTCGGCTACATGGTTCATGCAGCCGCTTGCACTGAAGTCGAAGATGCAAGCGAAACATACACCGTGACTGATTGGGAGCCTTACGAAATCAGCTTCGTGAGTATCCCGGCAGACACCGCTGTAGGCGTAGGCCGCAGCGCCCCCATTGTTCAAACCCCCAAGGAAGAAACCACCATGAACGCACCTGTCATTGATACCGCTGCCCCTGTTGCAGCCCCCGCTCTCACTTCCGAAGATGTCCGCAACCAAGTCGCCGCAGAGCGTGCCAAGGTCCGCGAGATGTATGAAATCGGAGAGAAATTCTCCCGGTACGGTGGGCAGGCACTTGCCAAAGCCTCAATTGAAAAAGGCGAAACCATTGACCAACTCCGCAGCCAAGTCATGAACGCCATGACCGCCGCGCAGACCACGCAAGTGACCAAGTTGGACCTGAGCGAAAAGGAACAAAAGCGCTTCTCCGTGTTCAAAGCCATCCGCGCTTTGACGGACAAGAACTGGAAGGGCGCTGAGTACGAGCGCGAGTGCCATGAGGAAATCCTGAAGCGTACCGGCCTGTCCGAAGCGATCAACGGCGGCTTCTATCTGCCCATGGACATCCAACATCGTGACATGACGGTGGGAACCTCAACGGCCGGTGGAAATCTGGTCGCAACCAACCTGATCCCGTCGAGCTTCATTGACCTGTTGCGTGCTCGTGCCCGCGTTGCCCAATTGGGCGCAACGATGCTGCCGGGTCTGGTTGGTAACGTGGCAATTCCGAAGCTGACCGGCGCGGCTACGGCTTACTGGCTTGCCAACGAAGCTACGGCCATCACTGAGAGCCAGCAGACCATTGGTCAATTGGCCCTTGCACCGAAGAGCCTGGGAGCCTACACCGAAATCAGCCGTCAATTGATGCTGCAATCCACGCCAGCCGCTGAAACGCTCATCATGACCGACCTTGCCAAGGTTCTGGCCCTGGCAATCGATCTGGCAGCACTGGAAGGCTCTGGCTCCAGCGGTCAGCCCACCGGCATCAGCGCAACGGCTGGCATCGGCTCTGTTACTGGCACTTCGATTGCTTACGCTGGCATCGTGGAATTCCAGACCGATACCGCAGGCTCCAACGCTTTGGCCGAAAACTCTGCATACCTGACGACTCCGACGGTTGCCGGTTTGCTGATGCAGCGTCAGCGCTTTAGCTCCACCGATTCTCCGCTGTGGGTCGGCTCGGTGCTGGATGGTCAGATGGCTGGTTATCGTGCCACCACGACCACGGTCGTAACCGCTGGCTCGATGACCTTTGGCGACTTCAGCCAAGTTGTCATCGGCGAATGGGGCATGCTGGAAATTGCGCTGAACCCGTATGCCAGCTTCACCGCTGCAATCACGGGTGTGCGTGCCATCCAGTCGATTGACGTTGGCATCCGTCAGGCTGCTGCGTTCAGCCGCGCTACCTCGATCACCTGATGAGGCAACCCGGCTGGCTCACGCTGGCCGGGTGTGAACATGCTCACATTGCAAACATCAAACGAGCTAATCGAATGCGCCGTATTGCGTCCCATCTTTGTCGCTGGACAACCGCAAGCCATCGGCGTAATCGTGAAGCTGACCAAGAGCCAGTATTCAGAACTTGCAACCGCTGGCAAGGTCGGGCCGGTTCCCGAACAAGTCGAAGCACCAGCAAAGCCCAGAGGCAGACCGCCTAAACATTTGGAGAATGACAAATGAGTCAATTCAATTTCCCCGGAAATGCGACCTGCACTAGCTTGCTTGCATCGGTGTCCGCAGCCAATACCGCCGCCGCCACCGGCACAGGTGTAGACCTGTTGGACTACGAAGGGCCGATTCTGATTACGCAGAACCACGGCCTTGGAACTGGCACGCTTGACGGCAAGATTCAAGACAGCGCCGACAACTCCAGTTTCTCCGATGTTTCCGGTGCGGTCTTCACGCAGTCCACCACCACGGCTGATTGCAAATGCATCGTGGTGCAGAGCAAGCAGGTTCGCCGCTACATCAAGTATGTCGGCACCGTGGTTACTGGCCCGCAGATCGTCGGCGTTTCGATGGTCGGCGTCAAGAAAACGGTCTAAGCATGTACGACGAAGACCTGACCGCCTTTTTTGATGTTGATAACGGTTTTGCCGTTACCGCATCATTCAGTGGCGGCTCGTCTGCGGCTTGCATCTTCGACGCTGATTACAACGCCGGATTGGTGGGCATGTCAGGCATGGCGGCTGTGCAACCAGCGATCACACTGCCTACGGCAGATGTCCCGGCTTCGCCCATTGGTACAGGCGTCACAGTCAACAGCGTGGCCTACACCATTGCCGAACATCAACCGGACGGCACGGGAATTAGCGTGCTGTATCTGGAGCGGGCATGACCAC
>ERZ650304.1077-NODE-1077-length-11273-cov-15.520681_pt1 | contig 11273 bp, 20 predicted proteins | sample MGYA00376240_ERZ650304 | MGnify/ENA primary metagenome ERZ650304 (study PRJEB26733, sample SAMN07839271) | wastewater metagenome | biome: small river; feature: stream; material: water | place: USA: North Carolina | collected 2016-03-01 ...
AATGCTGCTGCTGCTGCTACTGCTGCTTATGCTGCTGCTGCTTATGCTGCTTATGATGCTGCTTATGCTGCTTATGATGCTGCTGCTGCTACTGCTGCTGCTTATGCTGCTTATGATGCTGCTTATGCTGCTTATGATGCTGCTTATGATGCTTATGCTGCTCATGATGATGCTTATGCTGCTTATGAGGCTGCTTATAACAAACAAAAAGAGCTTAACAAACAATTCCTCATCCATTGCATCAATGAATATCAACAATCGTAACCTAATCTAGGAATCCTAATCATGATCCATCCTTCCCGTAATCAATTCCCCACAACAGAACAACAACTGGCAGCAGCTAATGCTAGATTGTTGCTTGAATCTGAACCTCGTCCCGTGTTTGATCTACTAGGCCATCGAGTTCGTTGCACAAATCCTAATGCAATGGCAGGGCAGAAAAACTATGAAGTATTGTTTGATTGCATGAATGCAAAAGAACAAATCTTCGATGGCCGCCACTGGAATAATTTCCCCGTCTAATCCACAATCAATTCTGGAGCTAGATATCATGTCAACTACCCCCAATCAACTCACTACATCCCTTGCTGAGATTCGCTCATTTAATCCTTGCGTATCCGGATGGCGAAACATTCTCAATGCTCGCAACCATCAATGCGTTGCAGATTACCAAACACAATTCCCGCTTGTGGATTGTTTAGCATCGAACAGTGTTTCTGATGTTTGCTGGTTACTTGGTAAGCGGCGAAAAGAAATTCAAATCTGCATGCAATTTGCAACGATGTGCGCAGATAGCGTGAAAGATTTGGATAATCATTACAGTAAAGTAGTTGCTTATGCTGCTGCTGATGCTGCTGCTTATGCTGCTGCTTATGCTGCTTATGCTGCTGCTGCTGATGCTGATTATGCTGCTTATGCTGCTGCTGACGCTGCTTATGCTGCTGCTGATGTTGCTAATGCTGCTACTTATGCTGCTTATGCTGCTTATGCTGCTTATGCTGCTGATTATTCTGCTGCTGATGCTTATGTTGCTTATGCTGCTGCTGATGTTGCTGCTGATGTTGCTTACAATAAACAAAAAGAACTAAATAAACAATTCCTCATGCAATGCATTAATGAATTCAACCCGGAGTAATATCACCATGATCGAACCATCTCGTAATCAATTCCCCACAACCGCAATGGATCTTGCTGCTGCTAATGCTCGCATGTTGTTGGAATCTGAGCCTAGGCCAGCATTAGGCTGGAAAATCTAACTCGCGTAGTGATATGATCCGCAAAATCTTCCGTCGCAGATTAACACCTGCCGGAAGATTTTGGTCGTGGTATACGGCCATTATCTTCTGCGCAGTGTTTTTCGGTTTCCAATGGCTGTCAGTTAACTAACCTGAGAATCTTATCTTATGCCCACCACCAACACATTCAAACGTCACATATCAACCCCATCATCATCCAGTTTTAATCCAGTAGCAGATAAAATTGCAATGCTGCGGGGGTTATATGCTGGAGCAAATGAGCGAAACAAAAGATTCTGCTGTCTTTGCTCCAAAGAAAAGCCAACATTAGGAGGTAAATTTCCAGATCAAGCCAAACGTGCAATCGTAGAGCGTTTTCATTGTGCAGATTGTTTGGCAATGAAAGCATTTGATCCTGTAATCTAAACATCGAGACCATAATCATGTCCACACCAACTAATTTCAACCCTAATCTAACCACTCCACACTCAGATTCACCAATTGCTAATCAATGGTGGTCTGGTCTTTCATTCAATCAGCAAGAATTCATTCGTAACAATTACAATCTACCGTCGATGACACCGTATTCTATCTTGATTGCATATCAAAATCGTAATGGCCTACGATCAGCACCTAACTGGCCTGAAACATCATTCACACAAATCTAAGGAGCTATCTATCATGTCCACAGTAACTTATGTCCTCAATAACAATGAATCAATTACATTTAAATGGGATGATTTAAATGCGTTCGATTTTCTTGAAAAAGTACATCAAACTGGTGCTGAGTTAGATGAAGGATTTGTTGAGGGAATAGAAATCGTATCTCTCAACATCAAATACGAATTTCCTCCGAGGTTGCATATGAATAAGGAAAACCCAAATGGCTGAACAGAAGTTTCGTCCCTACTTCTCTCCAGCAGAGCTAACTGAAATCATTCGATGTGTTAAAGCATCTTCCACCAATCAATCATTGCTAGCTTATCTAGAAGCTTTTGCAATCAAAATCAAACACGGCATTATGCAACCACAATTAACCACCGCACCATCCCTAGAATCTAAACTAGGTATCGTATCCACCATTCAGCCTAATCATCCATCACCAGCTGAACTGCACACCATTTGGCAATCTAACCCTGATTCCCTCTCACCACCACAATTATCCATTGTCCACACTTATCGTTGGGAGAATGGATTGATGAGTGGAGAAGAAAGTAGTAGATTTGAAGAGTCGATGTTTGACCAAAGATAATTATCCAACTAACCAATCAATTTTGGAGAGCTAGTCATGTGGATTTTAATTCTTACCCTCGAACGTAATCGTGATCGTAAGATCAAACAATTAATCTGGGACATGGCATGTTCTGCATCAGAGTTAAATGGTAGTCCATATATGACTAAAGAATATGAAAAATTAGCCCTCAATTTTAATTGGGCATTTACAGAATACAAACTGCCTTACGAATGGCTAACAAATGATCCAAATGAAGTACAAATCATGTTCACATTCATGATCTACTACTCCCTTCCCTAACCGCCCATTCACCTCTTGAGATCCTATCATGAAGATTCTATGTTCCCTTTCATCAATCGAATTCGAATGTTCCCACTTTCCAGGAACATTCTATTCTCGTGAGCTTCACCACCCAATTTTTTCTCTCCCACAGAAGAAATTGCTTGCAGCCACCAGCAAATGGTCATCAGGAGAACTGACATCCACCGATAGCTATCTATTGTTCTTGTCGTTGCTGCGATCTAGCGATCTTATCGACTGGAGAGTTCCTGTAATCCGTACAGAACAAACTGATTCCATAATCGCAAACAATATGGAATCTCTCCTGCGTACAGTAATCAAGCTCAATACTGTATCTGATCCTCAGGAAATCTTTCCTCACTATGCAATCTCCCAAGATACCCGTACACTAGCAAATGTTCGCTATTGGATCGAGAATTGGCAACATGCATACGATGAACATAAATCAGGGTATAAATCTGCCCACGAATCGGCCGCACTAATCCGCAGAGAAAATGCATTGGCGCGGATGATTAAGAATCCTCATCGTCCAATTTCTGCATATTCTGGAGAACTTGCTATTTGGGCCGCAACAGCAGGAAGTTTCCCCACATTCCTAGTTTCTTCTCCGTTCGGATCTTCTTTCGGTCAACAAATCTCCTGTGCTGATTTCTGGAAAGAAATCATTGTTCGCTGCACTAAAAACGATTACATCTTTAGCATTCCAGATTCTGACCTGATCGAGCTAATTGAGCATTGCGAAGAACACATTCCAATTGGCTCAATCTATTCTCATGCACTGTTTAAAATCTTGCGTGATGCGCAATCCAGAAAGCGTAATTTCCTGGATATTGGCGACCCAGACGTAAAAAGTTCGTATTCTCTGATTTCCTCCAGTGCATCGGTAGAATCCGCCAACATGAAAGCATTGGTCGATTCTGCACCAATCGAGGAGCCAAAACTGGAGCAATATCCTAGCAGATTCGCATTCCAGAAAGCTAAATTGCGTTGGGATATGGCTAGGAAATATGGCAAAGATCAGGCACCTGATGGATCAGCTCACGATGGAGACACTGATGCAATCGCAATCTAACCCTAAGTTTCTCTATCAATCCCGCAATGCAGCAGAGCATAAGAAACTGCCAGCTACCCGATCTTATCATCGTCAATTTGTAGATGGTGCATTCTATTCATTCCATGCCGGGTATAAAAAATCTCTCTATGCGTATCTCTACGGATCATTCTCCGAATCACTGACTTGGAATGATTTCTTCAATTGCTATCTTATGGGCGGGGAATTGTAATCATGACACCTAAAGAATTGATCAGATTGCTTGAACAGCTTTCTGATGACACTACTATCTTAGTTGGAGACTGTGATTTTGTGCCTACAAAAATTTGTTCTATTTATTTTGACCCAAATTACAATCAATTCATAGTCAATGGCAAAAATAGCACAAATTATGAACCCCCTGAACACTTGATTTATCGGCAGAATTAAATGGAGAATATGATTATGTCTACATCTGATAAATCTAAAAATCAATTCAAACCACTAATCGCCCCTCAACCTCCCCGTTCAACATCACATCTTCATCATAACATCTACAATCAAATCCAGCTAGATTGGTACATTCCACCAGAAGATCGTCATAAACTATCCAACTATTACATCCTTCACTGGACTCCAGAATATCTATTCTCCAATTGGGGCCAACATCGTCCAATTATTCGTGAAGGTATTACCTACCTAATCATTTATCATCGTTGTCATCCTGAAGAATTGCGTGGACGTAAAGTAGTTCTGCTTTCCTTCCGCAAACTTCCTGATATGCGTACTGGCTATGTTCTTGTAACCCCAGCTAAAAATGCAATGGAATACATAACCGAACGCGATCAGAAGTCTATGTTGCCACCAGATAGGAGCTAGGAAATCATCATGAATATCTTTGTCCTTGACCCAGACCCAACTGTCGCAGCATCTTATCATTGCGATCAGCATTTGCATAAGATGATTCTAGAATCTGCGCAGATGGTATCAACTGCCATGATTCAACGAGAATTCAACATCCCTGGAATCTACAAGCTAGCTTATCCTAAACATCCATGCACTAAATGGGCCGCTGAATCAAATAATAACATTCTATGGATTTGCGAACTTGCAGCAGAACTAGATAGCATTCGCCAATCAGTTTCCAATTGCGGTTCTCATGCAAGCATGGATATTGTCAACCTAGTTCAAGATTATCTAGAATCTGAATTTGGTTTTCTTACATCAAATGCACATACCCCATTTATCTTTGATGGTCCTGCAATCATTTCAATCCGCCCTGGCTCTGTAATCGACCATTATCAACAATTCTATCGTCGCAAACACAATAACTGGCTGGTTGACAAGGGCGCTGGAATGACGTATAAGGGCCGCTCAGTCCCTGATTTTATGGCTGATCTTATCTCACCAACCACTTAAATCTTATGTCTACACTAGATCCTAATCGTTTAAATGATCTGCTGGCTCAATTACGAGCTAAGAAAGCAGCCGAAAAAGCAACCGTAGTACCTGTACCAACTCCTGTTTTAACTCCAATTGCAACTGAAATATCTACTGAGCCCGTCCAACCATCTGGCCATCAAATCTTAGATCGCTATGGCAATCTTATCACTCTCAACGCCAAACAATCCGAATTTGTTACTCTTGCAGGTTCTGGAAAATCAGCAGTTCTTATTGGAGCTGCTGGAACTGGTAAAACTACCTGCCAAAAAGCAGTGGTTCAAGAATTAGAACTTTCAGGGCGTGCAGGAGTTCTAGCCTCCAATGGTCATAAACATCTACAATCTGGAACTCCGGGAATTGTTATCTGCGCTTACACTCGTAGAGCAGTTGCAAACATCCGCAAGAATGTGCCCGAAAACCTTCAAGGCAACTGCATTACTATTCACAAACTTCTTGAATATCAGCCCGTGTATTACGAAGTAACTGATCCTGAAACTGGCAAAGAACGCACTACAATGCGATTTGAAGCCACCAGAAATGCAGCTAATCCATTACCATCATCCATCACCACAATCATTTTTGAAGAATCTTCCATGCTTGGAACTGATCTTCATCAGGAGGTTATCGATGCTTGCCCGCATGGGCCCCAAATCATTTATCTCGGCGACATTCAGCAGTTACCCCCGGTATTTGGTCCTGCCATTTTGGGATTTAAGCTTCTCGAACTACCAGTCGTTGAACTCACGGAAGTCTATCGACAAGCATTGGAGTCTCCGATTATTAGTTTGGCGCATCGCATTCTCAGTGGTAATCCTATGGCGGGCACCGAATTCGAATCCTGGAAAAAGCCAGGACAGATGACCATTCGACCCTGGAAAAAGAAAATCGATTCCCTAAATGCATTGCTAACTCTCTCATCCGTATTTACTACATTCCTGGACCAGGGTGTTTATGATCCGGAAGAAGATATGATTCTTCTACCATTCAACAAGGCATGCGGCACTGATGAATTGAACAAAAAGATTGGCAATTACCTGGCCAAGAAATCAGGTTCTCTGGTCTACCAAATTGTAGCTGGTTTCAATCGCCTGTATTTCCGTGAAGGTGAGAAAGTATTGGTAGACAAGGAAGATGCCACCATCATTCGTATTGAACCTAACCCAGCTTACTACGGTGTACCTGCATTGCCAGCATCTACAACCTTAGATTATTGGGGCTATGATTCATCGTCCGACTCCCCTAAAACCGCAGCAGAAACTACTGATGATGATGTAGATTTCCTACTCGGTCAGGTAGCAATGGCAGAAAACAAAGAGGATCGCGTTAAATCTGCATCCCATATCGTAACTGTTCGCATGAATGATAGCGATCAGGAACTAACATTGACTGCGGCTGGTGAACTAAATGCGATGATGTATGGATATTGCCTGACCGTACATAAAGCACAAGGTTCTGAATGGCGACGAGTATTTCTTTGCTTGCATCAATCCCACAATGTTATGCTGTCTCGGGAACTCCTGTACACTGCTATTACTCGTGCGCGCGAAGAACTCTATATCATCTGTGAACCTGATAGTTTGGAGAAAGGAATTAAAACTCAGCGTGTGAAAGGTAACACGCTTGAGGAGAAAGCTATCTTCTTCCAGGGCAAATTAAAGGGACAATGAATCCCTTAGGGTTAAATGGCTCAGCCTTTGTTATCAAAAGATAACGATAAATCATATTGCAAAGAAAATTGTAAGTGGTCAACAAGATCAGAACAGCAGTTAAATAAATCTACTTCCTAACAACGTGCCCAGTAGATTTAAGACGGGGATCTAACTTAGCCCGCATGCCCCCTTGACAGCCACCGGGGCCTCTGTTATATTGCACTCACTGGTTCACGCGGTTGCACCAGTAAATCTAAAGCAACCGCATAATCTCCCTTCCCTCTCAATAGGATTTAATCAAATCATGACTGATATCAACACCAGCGAAGTTGACACCAACGAAACTACCGTGCTGCAAAAGTTTGCTTTCCGCTTCAAGAAAGACAAGCTTGGAAACAAGCGCGCCCCGGTTGAACTGACTCTGCCGGTGCCTACCATTGCAGGCATTGTTGATATTCTCAAGGCTGGCGGTAAGGAACTGGAACTGCTGAATGATGCCATTTATGGCGTTATCAAGTCGGTTGCTTCGGAAATTGTGGCTGAGAATGCTAACATCAGCCAAGAAACTTTCCCGGTTGCAAAAGTCATCTGGACTACAATCGCCAATATGCCGAAGGCAGAACTTACCACTATTCCGCAAGAACAGTGGGACGGTTTTGCACAAGATTATCTGTCGGTTATGCCTGGTCTGACTGGTAAGACTGCGGACCAGGTTGGTCTGGCTACGCAAATCTACCTGAAGAAGTTTGCTATGGTTAAGACCAACAAGCCGATTCTGGGTAAGTTGAAGGAACAACTGGCCCTGTATATGGAAACTCCCAACGCCGAGAATTATTCGGATGTTATGGAACTCCTGCTGCGCCGTGTTGATGCTTATCTGAACGCAGAAGAAATGGTGATTCTGGCAGATAATCTGTAATGAGCTGGCAACTGTTCCAGTTGCAGCGTTAGGTTGGTCTGTACTAATTGACAATTCAGACAAGTGATATAATGTTATTGTGGTTACAAGGTATTCCTAAGAGTTAGGATTTCAAGGACCGTAACATATAATCGCAACATCCTGGGTATGATGTAAAACTGCCTACCCTGGAATTACAATCATACGTATCAGTCGGTATCTATGCTTGTGATCCTGGACGCAATCCTTTCTAATAACCAACTCTTCTGTTTTCTGTCGGAGTGAGCAGAAGAATCGGGGATGTTCGCCAAAACAAGAAAACACCGGAGTTGTACCGGGTAGGATCACTTCAAATATAATCATCGCAAATAACGCGTGCGTCTCTACGAACCAATATGGCAAGAATTAAAACAAACTGGCACAGCTAAGCTGACTGCCAATAGAGTACTGCATCGTAGAATTATTAAAGCTGTAATCAAAGAAAAGTGGTTAGATATTGGGTATAAATTCCAAATCTATCCTCAGCATTGCAGAGTAGAATACGAACGATCTAATAGTATCATAACATTTAGATTAGTAAAATATGTTATTGGCTCTGCGATCACAGTATCTGATATCTAGACCCGCTACGCGGACCAATCCTAGCCCTCTTATGAGGGCATTTCTGTTTCCGAAACCGGAGATTAATTATGGCATTCAAGAAACCAACTAATCCGCCTTGGGAAAATGATCCTAACATGCCAGATGTAGATAACTTGCCACCAGTAACCGCATATGATGCACCGGATCTAAATCCTATTACAAGTGTTCGGCCTGGAGATAAACTCCACACAATCCATGGATACATCATCCGTGAAACTGACAAGGCAATTCTTATCGAAGTTATGCAGGTGAATACCACTCAACTTACCGATGAAAATGTGCCTGGCGGCAGTCGTAATATGTGGTTTCCATTGTCTCAAGTATCTACCATCTATCGAGATAGTGGTGCTGATGGCGGATATGATTACATTCGCGCCAAAGAATGGATTTGTAAGCAGAAAGATTTGCTTTGATTGGAGGCCATCATGACACCCTACGAACAGCTACAAGAGAAAGTTCTATCTCTAGACACTGCAATCAAGGATCGGCATCCAACGATGCCAACACTCCTACAAGAAATCTGGAAAACTCTTAAGGCGCAACCAGAAAACGTAACTTTGATGACTGAAGAAGAAATCGGCATCATCGTATCTGGTCTGCAAGTACAAACTAATGTGAGTCTGGCACAGAGCATGTCCAAGCAATCTAAGTCCGCAGCAGCTACCAAATCTGTGGCTGCAAAGATTAATCAGTTTGGCTTGGATGCAATCTAGGGTGGCCAGATGTGTCATCAACCTTCTATCCGCCGCGTGAACTTTGTCATGCAACTGCAATCTATCTATCTGCCCGCCTAGCTTATCTATCCTCACCAATCACACATCGCAAACTATTTGTATGGTTAGATGCTTGGGACGTACATAGACATAAATACAAGCTAGTCAAGCAATCGTTAATAATCACCGAGCTATCCCCACTCAAGCCAATTCTATCCTATGATGACATTCGATGGTATCAGATAGCAGAAGCACATCTTAATCCATTACCTGAGGAAGATTTATGGATAGCAATTTCTATCTTGAAGAGTTTCTTAGCTCCGGACCAGAACCCATTCCAGGCGATCCCAATAATGGAGAACAGCAGCAGACTGGAACAATCGCTAATTGGCACGAGCCTGGCTATACAGGAACAACTGATTATAGAATCAGACAACTCTCCTACTCCAGCCTCCTTACCCTCCATTCCTGCCCGCGTAAGTTCCAGCTCCAAAAGCTTAGAACAACCAATCGTATCGCAGAATCGCTTAAGTCCACAATTACTTTCAGCTATGGACATGTTGTTGGGGAAGGTATAGCATCAGCGTTAGCAGGTCGCTCGGAGAGCGAAGTAATCTTCTCCATGTTCTTAGGCTGGCACACGCCGTCAATCTTTGACGAAGATGAAAAACTTAACAAATCTCTCTGGTCTGCAATCATTGCAATCAAAAGATTCTTCGTCCTGCGACAAGCAATTCTACGAGATTACGAGCTCGTCTATTACCAGGGAAAGCCAGCCACCGAATTGTCATTCGCCATTAGTTTTCCTGACGGCTATAGACTACGTGGTTTTGTGGATGCTGTGCTTCGCCATCGCATTACTGGAGAAGTATTGGTCTTGGAATGCAAAACTACAGGGTCGCGTGCAGTAAATCCAACCACGTATAAGAACAGCGCACAGGCTATTGGATATTCCGTCGTTCTGGATCATCTGTACCCCGATTTGTCCAGCTACAAGGTTCTCTATCTAGTATATTCTACAACTGCTGGCGAATACTTTCCAATCCCATTCGTTAAAACTTATCTGCAACGTGCTCTCTGGATTCGGGAATTGCTGCTAGATATTGAAACAATCAAGATGTATGATGCAGCAGAAATCTACCCTATGCGAGGTGAAAGTTGCATGAGTTTTGGTAGAGAGTGTGAGTATGTAAATAGTTGTTCACTTTCTACTGCTAATCTCACCAAGCCATGCACCCCAGATATGGAAGATAAGACAGAATATCAGGTGCAGATCACATTGATGGACTTGTTGGATAGCCAAATGGGTAAGTTACATGGATCTAGGGCTGATGCAGTTATTATTGATGACATTGTAAACACAGAGGATGAAATGCTATGAAATTTCGTTACATGACTATTGATGAAGATGGCGTTCCCTATGGATTTAACGATGAAAAATTGATTGCAGATTTGTCTACATATCAAGCTGTCTGGGATTTGGAGACAGGCGAAGTGCACGCAAATTGGGAAGGTGCATTGAAGGAGAAAATTGTTATGAAGGAGTTCCGAGTATGAAACTCTCCCAGAAATCAGCTTCTAAATCCCATCGAGTTCTCGTATTCGGACCTCCCAAATCCGGTAAAACTCAGCTCGCTGGCTCAGTTGCCCTAAACCCTAAACTTAACGTGTTGCTGTTTGATCTGGAAAATGGCTCAGATACGTTGCTTAAGCTACCCCCTGAATGTCATGATCGCATTGAAGTAATCAGTATTCCTGACACTCGTGGATTTCCCATCGCCATTGAAACCATGCTGAAGGTTATCAAAGGCGGACCAGTTGATATTTGCGAACTACATGGCAAAGTTTCATGTGCGGTCTGCAAATCTAAATCCTTGCCATTTGCCCGTGTCGAACTGAATTCCCTTGGACCTGATACGATTGTTATTGTAGACTCGCTGACCCAGCTTACTAATTCAGCTATTGCTCACATCACCAAGGCACAGCCTGAAGATTATAAGATGGAGTTTGATGATTGGGCAAATCTGGGTAAGCTGATGGAAACATTCCTATCCTATGTCCAGCAAGCACCTTATAACATTATCTGTATCAGTCACGAAACAGAAGTTGAAATGGAGGACGGTAAACAA
>ERZ650304.1078-NODE-1078-length-11258-cov-4.273944_pt1 | contig 11258 bp, 14 predicted proteins | sample MGYA00376240_ERZ650304 | MGnify/ENA primary metagenome ERZ650304 (study PRJEB26733, sample SAMN07839271) | wastewater metagenome | biome: small river; feature: stream; material: water | place: USA: North Carolina | collected 2016-03-01 ...
CTCTTCCGATCTACCACGATGACGCGATGCTTCATCTCAAGAGCCTTCTTGAGCACGAAACGTGTCTGAGGCATCGGGCCCTCCTTGGCATCGACTAAAAGCAAGCAGCCATCAGCCATGGACAACACAGACTGGCAGATGCGCGCCCGCCTCGCGGGTCTCAATCAACGGATGCTGGCACGCCTGACCGGCGGGACAGAGACAACCGTGTCCAAGCAGTTGCGCGGCCATTGGGGCGGGGAGCCGCCGCTCTATGTCCAGACCATCATCGCGGCATATGGCATGATGACCCCGGAACAGCGCGCTGCCCTGCTGGCGACGGCAGAACAGCCGTAACCGCCTCCCCGGCGTGCCTGTAGGATAGCCCCGCGCCCGGCGCATCGTCGCCCCATGGCCAGACACGTCAACAACACCAACACAACACCCACCAAGAAGGGCGCAGCCCCCAGGGAGGGGGATGCCAAGGGCCGCATAGCCCCGGCCCTGCGCGAGGCGATCAAGCTGCGCGTGGAGAAGGGCCTGACCATAACCGCAGCCTGCGATGTCGCCGGTTATTCCGAAAGCGGATGGCACCTGGCGATGCAACGCCCACACGTCAGGCAATTGCTCAACGACGTGCAAGCCCAATACATTCAATCGGTTAAGGCAAAGCGCGCTTACTACAGCTCGCGCGCATACGACATCGCCGCCGATCTCATGGAAAACGCGACCGATCCTGCAATGAGGTGGAAAGGGGTGGAGTTCTTCACGCGCGACGACGCGCCGAGGAAGGGCGATGCCCCGCAAGTGTCTGTAAACATTGCATCCGGCTACGAGTTCGTGCGCCCTGGGCAGCGTGTCGTGGACCTGATCGACGGCACTTCCCCAGATACGGTATCTGGTGCAGGCAGCGACGATAACAACGGCACATCAACAGGTTAGCGCAATGCGCTGTATCATGACCCCGATACAGCACCGCTGCGGACGCCTCCCCGGCCGGGATCGGAGCCTTCGCGCAGGCAGGATCGCGCGGGGAGGGGGGCGGGGGGAAAATCGGGCGCGCAGTTCTCTACTCCACCCTTCCCCCCGAGATTTTATTTTTATTTTTCTGTGGGTTGCGGCGGCGGTGCGGTTTTCTGCGCTTTGGCTGGTGGGGATCGGGACGTTTGTTCTTCGGAATGCGGTGTTTCCCGTGGGCTGGTATCGGCTGATGCGGGACGGGCGTTCTTTCTGGCTGGGGTTTTGCGGGAAAATGGTTCCGATGGAGTGTGCTGATTTGACGTTTGGTGTCGCTGAAACCGGGTCTGAGACTTTCAGGAGTGTGGCAGGATGACGAAACCGCCCGAAAAAGGTGCCGAGGGCGAGCGATGAGGTCGCCCCGTCGTCAGATGGTTCTCACGCCCTATGCGCCGGATGGCGCGGTGCTGTCGGCGTATTTCTGGGATCGGTCGCGGCTGTCCGTCATCCAGGGGCCGGTAGGGTCTGGGACGTCGACGGCTTCGATCATGAAGCTGTGGGCGATTGCGTGCGAACAGGAGCCGGATTGGGACGGGGTGCGGCGCACGAACTGGTGGGTCGTGCGGGAGAGTTACCCGAAGCTGCGGGAAAGCATTCTCAAGTCGACGTGGCCGCTGTGGTTCCCCGAGGAACATTGGGGACTGATGGTCAAGACGGAGCCGATGCGGCACGTCCTGAAGCAGCCGCACCCTTCGGGGGACGGGACGAGCGTCGAGGCGCAGGTCACGTTCATGGCGATTGCGGACATCATCGCGGCGGAGAAGGAAGCGCCGTCCGTCGAGCTGACGGGGTTCTTCTACAACGAGGGGCAGTTTCAGTCGCTCGACGTCATCACGATGCTCCTGTCGCGGTGCCAGGGGCGGTATCCGTCGAAGAAGAACGGGCCGGGGGCGACATGGACCGGCGGGTTCATCGACCTCAACGCGCCGGAAGAAGGGCACTGGATCCCCTACATGCGGGGCGACCTGCCCTTGCCTGCGGACTGGCCCGATGACCGGAAGCGGCAATTCGAGAAGCCCGAGGGCTGGCGGTTCTTCGTGCAGCCGCCGGGGCTGATCGAGACTGTCGTCGACGGCAGGGTCGTTTACGAGAACAACCCGAAGGCGGAAAACCTCAAGCACCTCAAGATGCCCTATACCGAACTCAAGGAGGGGTGGGACAAGGACCGCATCGACCGGCTGATCCTGAACAAGGTCGGGCTGACGAAAAGCGGGACGGCGGTCTATCCGACCTATTCCGCGCGGGATCACACCTATGATGTGGACAGGGCGCCGATCCCCGGCGTTCCCATCGTCGTCGGGCTGGATTTCGGTCGCGATCCGGCGGCGGTGTTCTGCCAGTTTCGCGGCGAGACATGGCATGTCCTGTCGGAACTGATCGGATCGAACGAGGCGGCCGTCGATTTTGCCCCTCGCGTCGCCCGGCACCTTGCGCAGAAGTATCCGGGCTTTGCCGCCGACTTCTGGGGCGATCCCCGCGGGCAGGACGGAACGCAGGTGTCGAACGTCACCGCCTATGACGTGTTCCGCATGAACGGGATGCGCGTCCTGCCGGCGACCCGTGACAACAACCCAGAACTGCGCCGATCCGCCATGACCGGCGTCCTCAACCGGCGCGAAGGGATCAGGATCAACTTCTCCTGCCTCACCCTCAAGGGCGGCCTCTCGGGCGGGTATCACTACCGGGCGATCAAGGGCGCCAACGGCATTTTCGCGGACAAGCCGGTGAAGAACATGTTTTCCCATGCCGTCGAGGCGCTGGAAAACGCGATCCTCGGCGGCGGGGAGGGCAGGGCCATGGTGCGCGCGAGCAACGTCGTGCCGCTGAAACCCTCGCCCATCCCGAAGCGCCGCGTCCTCTGGCGATGACGCCGCAGATCATCTGGTTCGGGTTCCACCGGCGCGCGACCCTGCGGGAGGCGTGGAAGGCGCGGGAATGGTCGATGTTCGGCCATGTCGAGGCCTGGGGCGAGGCCGAAGGCGTGTTCTTCCATTTCGATCCGCGCGCCGTCGGCACGATCCTCTCGCTCACCACGGATGCCGATGCCTTCGACGAGATGTTCGCCCGCCGCATCGCAACATGCGCGACAATCCTGCGCTATCGCCCCGTCGCGGCCGGGATCGGCATCCCGATCCATCCGACGATGAACTGCGCCGCGCAATGCGGCCACCTCGTCGGCCTGCGTGCCTATAGCCCACGCGGCCTGCGGCGCATCCTCATGGCGAACGGCGCCGTGGAGATCGCAAGGAATGACCCCGAAAGAAGATCCTGAGGCCAAGCGCATCCGCGAACAGGAGCGCAAGGCGGCACAAGCGGAGCGGCGCGACGCCAACCAGGACTTGTCAGCCTCCATGGCATCCGACCTGCGGCGCATCTACGGCGGCGGCTTTTCGGTGTTCCGATGAAACCGTCCAAGGAATTTTCCACGCGCTATGCCGATGCGAAGCAATGGCGCGACGGCATCCGCCCGCAGATCGAGGACGTTTATCGCTTCTGCGCGCCGAACCGCGTCAACGAATTCTCCCTGCCGCGCGGGAAGAAGCCCGAGGAAACCGAGGTTTATCATTCGCTCGGCGAGGAATGCGCCCAGGACCTCGCCGGCGACCTCGTGAACTATTTCACGCCGCCGGAAGCCCGCTGGTTCTCGTCGGAAATCATGACGCCCGTGCCGGAGGAATTCGTCGAACAGGCGCTTGAAATGGCGAACGAGCGCGAGGACGACATTTCATCGCTCATCACCGCCTCGAACTACTACGACATTGCCCCGCAGATCACCTTCGAGGCGGCAACCCACGGCACCGCCGCCGTCTGGGTGCAGATGGCGCACACATCGCAGCCGATCTTCTTCGAGACCGTTCCGCCGTCCGAACTTCTCATCACCCCCGGCCACCTCGGCTTCCTCGATCGCTTCCGCGAAAAGACGGTCAAGGCGTCGACCCTTCCCGCGCTTCTGGCGCCGTGGGAGGTGACGCTTTCCGACAAGCTGCGCCAGAAGATCGACAAGCCGGATGCCTGCGCGAAAGTCGTCTGGGGGTTCTGGCTGGATTGGTCCGACCCCGGCCGCCCGCTCTGGCACATGGAAATCACCGTCGACGGCGACCGCGTGACGCCAGAACGGGTCGTTCTCGGCGACATAGGCGGTGCCTGCCCCCTTCTCGTCGGGCGGTTCAACCCGCAGCCCGGCCGGCCGTGGGGCCGCGGTGTCGGCATCAAGGGCCTGCCCGACATGCGCACCCTCGACAAGGTTGAGGAACTTGTCCTGCTCGGCATGGAAGATGCGATCCGCACCACGCTGATCTATTCGAGCGACGGCTACCTCGACTTCTCGGAAGGCGTCGAGGCGGGCAGGGCCTATCCCGGCGGCCCGCATTTCAACAAGGATCAGATCCTCGAACTGAACAAGTCCACCAGCATGGATGTGGGCTTCTTCACGAAGGATGACCTCGAACGCCGCATTCGCGCGATCTTCTTTCAGGACGGGCCGCGACAGCGAGGCGACACGCCACCGACCGCAACGCAATGGCAGGACGAGCGCCGCCGTGTTCAACAGCGCCTCGGCAAGCCGTCCGCGCCGCTCTGGACCGAACTGTTCGGCCCGATGCTGCAACGGGTGGAATACCTCGGCGTGCAGGCCGGCCTTCTCGACCCCGTGCTGATGCTGGACGGGCAGACGATCACCACGCGCCCGGTGTCGCCGTTGCAGAAGGCGCAGAACCTTGATGACGCGATGACCTCCCGCTCGAACCTCGACCTTGCGGCAGCGGCCGGCGCCTCGATGGAACAAGGCCCCTCTGCCTTCATCGACCTGCCGGCGACCTTCGCCAACATCGTCAAGGCCACGGGCGACCGCCTGACCGTCATCCGTAAACAGGAGGAAACCCCCGTTGTCCCTGCCCCTGCGGCTTGATCGAGCCGGCCCTGTCGTCGAATACCTCAATGAAATGCACGACAAAAAGCCGGAACTTGCGGCCCAGGCGAAGGAAGCGCGTGCCGCCGTGCGCCGCGTCCTCTCAACGCCAGACGGGGCTATCCTTCTGGATTTGCTGGAAAAATCCACGGTGCTTTTCTCGATCCATCCTTCCGCTGATCCGCGTGCCTGTGATGCGCTGACTGCGCAGCGTCTGATTGCCGTCGATCTCAGGAGGATCGCGAGCAATGACCCTGACGTGGAACCACAGGCTGGTGCGCAGCCCCGAGGACGGAACCGGAGCCGGTGAGGCACCGGGAACCCCTGCGCCCGCCAATCCTGCGGCGACCCCCGCGCCGACCGCCCCGGACTATTCATGGATGCCGGCGCCCTATGTGAAGGACGGCCAGCCCGACTTCGCATCCTTCTCGGCGCACTACACCGAACTGGCGGCCGACGCCGCCCGCCGCGCCGAAGCGCCCGGTGCGCCCGACGCCTATACCTATGCCCTGCCGGATGGGATGACGTTCGAGGGCCTGCCGCCCGACATGTCGATCAGGATCGCCGCCGACGATCCCGCGCTTGCCCCGCTGTTCGAGGAACTCGGCACCTTCGCCAAGGGCCTGAACCTGCCGCAGGAAGCAGTCACCGGCATGATGGGGCTTCTGGGCAAATACGAGGCCAGCCGCGCCGCCTCTGCCTATGCCGCGCAACAGGCCGACGTTGCCACGCTCGCACCGACGCCCGCGGCGCGTGAGGCGCGCATTGCCGCCGTGGCCGACAAGATTGCCAAGGCCATTCCCGATGCGAGGCAGGCCGCCGCGCTCAAGGCTGCGGTGCAAACCGCCGATGGCGTGCGCGCTCTCGAAACCCTGTTCTCGCGGGGCCTTGGCCCGACCAGCCCCGCGCCGCAACCTGCCGGCGCCCACCTTGCCGGTCTCACCGGGAAACGGCTTCTCGATGCCGTTTTCACCTCGTAACGCTGACGGAGAACCCTCATGCCGGCAATGACTTATGTGGAATACGCCAAGGGGGTCGAGGATCCCCTTCAGCGTGCCATCATCGAACTGTGGCCCGAGAACGTCGATTTCTTCGGCGCCATCCCCTTCGTGAACGCGCCCGGCGGCGTCTATCGCTACCAACAAGAGGGCGCGCTGGCCGACAACGTGGCCTTCCGGGCGATCAACGAACTGCCGGCTTCCGGCTATGGTCTGCTGAACGATGCCGTCGAACAGGTCTATCCGCTGGCCGGCAACCTCGACGTTGACCGCGTTCTGGTTCGTCGCCACGGCGAAGGCGCCCGCTCCACGCGCATCAACATGCAGATGAAGCAGAAGGCCAAGAAGTGGGCCGATACCTTCTTCTTCGGCAACAACGCGACCAACCCGAAGGAGTTCACCGGGCTGAAAACCCGGCTGCGCTCGGTCGGCGGGTCGGTGGACGGGTCGAACTACAAGTCCCGCATCCTCGCCAATTCGGCATCCTCGGGCGGCGGGGCGCTGTCGCTGGCGCAACTCGACCGCGCCATCGACCTTGTGGAACGCCCGAATGCGATCATCATGCCGAAGTCGCTCAAGGGGCGGTTCCCGGCAGCGCAGCGCGACACCTCCATCGGCGGCTACATCGAGGTGAAGCCGCAGGAGTTCGGCGAGGAACAGGTCCGGTATCGGGGCATCCCGATCTATACCGGCTACGGCATCACCAACTTCGGTGAGTTCCTGCCGTTCAACGAAGTCGGCGCGGGTGGCGGTTCCGCCGTTACCGGGTCGATCTACATCGTGCGGTTCTCGGAGGACGGCGTTGCCGGCCTGGAAACCGCGCCGATGGAAGTGAAGGACATGGGGCTTCTGGAGGACGGCGTGAACATGCGCATCAACATCGAGCATGATGTTGGCATGGCGGTGTTCGATCCGTTCTCGGCGATCCGCCTGTCGTCCATCACCAACGCCGCTATCGTGAAGTAAGGAGACAGACATGCCCTCCAAGTATTACGAGATCGACAACGCCACCGGGCTGGTGAAACGCGCTGTCGCCCAGGCGGCCGTCACCGGCACCGGATGGGTCGGCACGCAATGGGATCAGGGCGCCGCCGTCCTGACCGATGTTGCCTGCATCATCAACCTTGAGGCGGTCAACGTCGCCGCCGGTTCGATCTACACGTTCTGCCTCGTCGGCTCGAACATCTCGGATCGGTCGGACGGGCAGGTTCTTGCCCGTGCGGTTGTCGGGAACGCCACGACCGTCGGCGCCCCGGAAACGGTTGCCGCCGCCGTGGGCAACGAGATCGTCCTTCTGGGCCGCACCGAGAAGAACGATACGGCGTTCCGCTATATCGACCTGCATCTGACGGTCGCCGGCGGTTCCGCGACGATCACGTTCAACGCACGCATCGCACGGGTGAAATGATGCCGGATATGGTCGATATCGAAGTCAATCCCGACTTCAAGCCGGGTGACAGCGCCGTTGACAAGGCGCAATTCGCTGCGGCCAAGAAGGCGGGCAAGATCAGCGTGGCCATGTCCACGGCGGTTGAAAACATCACTCTCTCGGGCGGCATGTATCGGATCGTCCCGGCGATCCCGAACGAAGTCGCCGCCGGCCCGCGCAAGCTGTCGGACATGCCCGTGTCCGAACTCAAGATCCTCATGCTGAACCTCGGCATCAAGACCGAGAAGCAGATGACGCGGGCGCAGATCGAGGGACTGATCCAATCCCGGCTCGACGCCATCGAGGTGATCGAGGGGTAAGGCCGCTCCCGGACGGGTGGTCCTTGGAAGGGGCGGGCTTCGGCTCGCCCCTTTCGCGTGCCTGTGTTGCGCGGCACTCCATCGGGACAGTCGCGGCATGGCGCACCAGTATTCCCTTCTCGACATCATGAACGCAGCCCTCGTTTCCGTGGGGCTGGATGAAATCGTCTCGGACAGTGACGGCACGCCCGAGTTTCGCACCATGTCGCGGAACATTCCCGGCATCGCAGAGGCGGAACTCGAGGCGGGGCTATACGAGTTTTCCCGCGGTCAGGCGCACCTTCTGAGCCGCATTCCGGGGAAATTCGGCAAGGCCGATGGCTATCTGATCCCCGGTGACGCGCTGTTCGTGCGGCATCTGTGGCTGAACGACAGCGGCCCGCGATGCCTTGCCGATTGGTCCTCCGATGGCGAGGCGGTCTATGTCGATGCGGCGGATGGCTGCTTCATCGAATACCTGTCCGTTCCCGATGCCTCGGTCTGGTCCGCGAACTTCTCGAAAGGCGTGCAATTCAAGCTCGAAGCGGTGCTGCACCGGATGATGGGCGATGCCCGCGCGGCCGATGATGCCGAAATGCGGGCGGTCGATGCGTTCCAGACCGGGCGCACTGTGGCGGCCAAGTCCCGCGCGGCGCGGCCGTTCATCCGCGAAGGCAGTCTCGGCCGGGCGAGGTTCGGCCGTGGCTAAGCGTTCCATGGTCCAGCGCGACTTCTCGCTCGGGGAACTGCGCGAGGAATTTCTTGAGCGCGACGATCTCGAACTGCGCCAGCGGTCGCTTCGCCGCGCGCGCAACATCAGCCTTCTTCCGACCGGCGGGTTCAAGTCGCGGCCGGGCACGTCGCATTTCATCACCGGGGACAGCCTCGTTCCCGATGGATTTGCACAGGTGAAGCTGGCCGATGGCACGCAATTCATGGCGGTGTGGTCGGCCTTCTCGCTGACAATCCGCGACAGCACGGGGGCGACGGTCGCCACACTCACCCCGCCGTGGGCCTATGAGGTCTACTGGACGCTCCCCTATAGCGGGACGCTCATCATCGGTTGCGACGCGGGGATCTTTGTCATCAAGCGCCCGGTTGCCACCTGGTCGATTGTCGCATTCGACTTCGACTGGCCGTCCTTTGGCGACCAGCGCCAGCCCTATTGGGCGTTCAACCCCGGTGTGACCCTGACCCCAAGCGGCACGACGGGGGCGATCACGCTGACGGCAAGCGCGGCGGTGTTCACGGCGCAGCACGTCAATACCGTGGTGCGCTATGGCTATCGCGAGATCCTGATCGCGACCTACGTCTCCCCGACCGTCGTGACCGGCATCGTCCGCACGCAGCTTCCCCCGACCTATGAAATCACCCTCGACGTGTTCGATGTCGGGCTTTGGCAGGTCGGGGACACGGTGAACGCGGCGACGAGCCTGTTCAGCGGCGTCATCGTCCAGAGCGATCAGGGCACGAAGAAGGTCTGGGTTCTGACGCTCTCGATCATGAACGGGCCGCAGGTCGGGGAGGAAATCTCCTGCTCGCAGGGCACGGCAGAGGTCGCCGCCGTGACCACATCGACGCCGAAAGCCTCGACCATCTGGGATGAGGCGCTGATCTCGACGGCGCATGGCTATCCCAAGACGGCCGCGTTCGCTTCCGGGCGGCTGGTGCTGGCGTCCTTCCGCGATGCGCCGGGTGTGGTGGCGGCATCCTCGACGCGCGCGGTGACGGATTTCAGGGCCGGGGCTGATGACGACGATGCCATCGTCCGCGGGCTTGAGGGTGTCAGGATCGCACACCTTGCCGTCACCGGCGACCTTCTGGTTCTGTCCGATGCCGGCACATATGTCGTCCCCCTGCGCGATGCTGTCCTGACGCCAGCGAACTTCAATCCCCTCCTGATCGACAAGCGCGGCGCGAAACCTACGGTGAAGCCGGCGGTGGTGTCCGATGCCGTTCTCTTTGCCGAAGCGGGCGGCGGGCGTCTTGCCGCGGCATTCCAGTCGGGCAACATCTACCTGAAATGGGGCGTGCGCACGGTCTCGGACCTGCACAAGCACCTGTTCCAGAACATCATCCGCATCTGCCCCCCGTCACCGAACGACGATGACCCTCGCGTTCTTGTCGTGCGGGGCGATGGGAAGATCACGGCGGCGACATGGAGCGAGGATCTCGACAGCATCGGCTTCGTCGAATGGGAAACCCGCGGCGACTTCATCTTTGCGGACGTGTGCTTCTCCGCACAATTTGTTGTCGTCTTGCGTGAAATCGACGGGGACAATGTGCGGTTCATCGAACGGATCGACCCCGCCATGATGCTCGATTGCGTGCGCGGCAGCTATTTCCCGCGGGATCCCGGCGCGGCGACGCATCTGGCGGGCGAGGCGGTGACGGTCTATCAGGATCGCTTCTTCCTTGCCGATCTGCCGGTGGCGCCGGATGGGTCCATCGCGATTGACGGCGACGAATTCCCCGTGACCGGCGGGTCATCGAGCGTTCCCCAGATCGGCTTCCCCTTCACGTCGGAAGCCGCCGCATGGCCGGTCGAGATGATGGACGCGCCCTATGTCGGCCTGAAACGGGTGCGGGCAACAAAATTCGGCGTGTCGGTGCAGGGTTCGATCCACTTCGACATGCGCTGCAATGCCAAGTCGCGGACGGTCGGCGCCTACAGTTTCGGGGATGACCTGACGCAGGCGCCGCCGGTGAGCGAACGGATCTTCATGGCGCCCGTGACGGGGCGGCCGGCGCATCACGATCTTGCGGTCATCAGGAACGATCCGGGTCCGTGGCAGGTGCTGGCGATGACGCAGGAGGTAACTGACTGATGGCTGATCCGGTCACGGGCGCGCTGATCGCGCAGGGCATCGCTGGCGGCGCGAAGGCTGTGGGTGCCATGGGGCAGGCGCGGGCCGAACGGCGAGCCGCGCGAAACAACGCCTATGTCGCGGAAACCCGCGCGATGCAGACGGGCACGGATGCCGCGATGGGGCTTGCCGACGAACTGGCGGCGCTGCGTTCGACGATGGCCGCGAACGGGCAGCAGGGCGGCATGGAATTCTGGAACGAACTGAACCGCATCCGCCGGCGCGAGGCCCGTGTCGCGGTCGCGAATGAACGCCTCAACGCGGCAGACTACCGGACGCAGGGCCGCAACGCGATGGCGCAGGGTCGCATTGCCGCGATTGACGGGCTGGCGCAGGCCGGTCGCGCCGGGTTCGACCTGTGGGGGCCGAGGGGGTAGCATGGCCGAAATCCGCAAGATCGTCCGTTCGTCCCCGCTGTCGAATTACAGCCGCGTCGCCCCTGTCGGCGGCAGCGGTTTCGCGGCCATCGCGGACATGGCGCGGCAGGCGTATGACTTCCTCGCGCCAGCAGCGACTGAACGCATTCAGCAGGAGCGGGCAGAAGCCGGCCACGCAGATGGCCAAGCCCTCTCGCAGCGCATCATCGGCGACAACCGCGTTCCCGTCGCGCCGCAGGCCGCGCCGCGGTCCCCGCTTGGAAACCCGAACGAGCCGCCCACGGCGCTCTCCGGTGCCGCGCCGTCCGTCACGACCTCGCCCCTGCCGCCGTCGCTTCTCTCCACGGAAAGCGGCGGGAACCTCGGCGCGCTGAACAGCCTTGGC
>ERZ650304.1079-NODE-1079-length-11254-cov-7.277435_pt1 | contig 11254 bp, 17 predicted proteins | sample MGYA00376240_ERZ650304 | MGnify/ENA primary metagenome ERZ650304 (study PRJEB26733, sample SAMN07839271) | wastewater metagenome | biome: small river; feature: stream; material: water | place: USA: North Carolina | collected 2016-03-01 ...
ACCACGTTGCGTTGGTGATTGGCGGGCTGGTGGTCTGGGTGCTGCCTGCTGCCATGCGGCTTTACCACTTCGTGCAGCACCTGCGCTTTATCCGCACCGCCACGCCTGAGCAGCTTGCGGCATACACTGGCAAGCTGCCGCCGCCGAAACCCCCAAGCCTTGGCGGTCCTGTTGTCATGCTGGCGCTGCTCTGCCTACTTGGATTGACTGGGCGAGATGCGAACAGCGCGCAGATTGCAGCAGCAGCAGCCCCAAGCCTGCCGGTGAAAAACTGCTGCAAGGACTGCGACCCCCCATCGCGCTGTGTCAGGTGTCACTGCGAGGCCAACGGCAAGCAGGATCAGGCAGACCAGCAGCCGCAACGCGATGAGAGACTTACCACAACCCGACCCCCATTTGAGTCGAGCGTGGAGATCTACCCGACAGGAAACCTTCCGCTGTGGCGGCGTGAGCTGCCAGAGTCCTAAACATCTCACCTGGACACTTCGTTACCGACGACGAAACAGGCAAGTGTCCCAACTGTCCAAGAAGTTCTAAGAGTTCGGGCTCAGCCGGTAGACCATGTTCGTGGCGTCACGAAATTGGTTGCCACGTCTTGGGCTCGTGCCCGAGCAGTTCCGTGATCTCCCAGTATCCGAACCCGGCGCGTTCTGCCATGCGTTCAGCGCTCTGGTTTCTGCCGTAGTGCTGCGCATAGACATCCCAAGCTAGGAGGTGTTCTGACCACGCCACGGTCCCGTATGGTTTCTTGATCGTGCGCTCGCGGTTCCACTCGCCTTGTACTGGTGCTCGACGTTCGTCCATGGAGGTACTCCTTGAAGTCATTCCCGCCCCGAAGTGCTTGGCGTGCAAGGAGATCGGCGTTTTCGGGAACGCGAATCACAGAAGCTCTCCTTGCCCAGGCACGCCCGTCCACACGCGGATCGGCGGAGTGCTCCCAGCATCGCCGCCCCATACAAACCACGCGCACGAAACGGAGTCGCTACCTCCGCCGGTGAATGAGCCGCGCGGAAGGTACAGCATGCGCTGAGGTGGGCGTGTCTTCAGCAGCTCTGCGCGTTCCTTCGTCGGCTCCAGCCAAGTCGAACGCAGCAGCATGGCGACGTTGGGAGTGAACTTCAGCGCGCGCTTGAGGATGGGAAGCGCCTGCTTGAACGGAGGGTTTGAGACGACCCATATGCGAACTTCAGGCAGGTCGTACATCTTCCGAATGCAGTCCGGGTCATCCCAAAACGCCGGAAGCGTCGCGTCGAAGTGCTCGTTTGTCGGCTCATCCAGATCGATGTCGTTGGTGACGGCCCACCCGAAACGAGAAGCCAGAGCGGCAGCCATCCGACAGTCACCAGCGCACGGATCGATCAGGATGTCTCCGCGCACATCAGGAAAGGACTCCTTGAACGCCTCTGTCATCCATGACGGAGTCCTGTACTTGTCGAGTTCGCGTCTCACGGCTTCGCCTTGCACACGCCGTCAATGCAGCGTTGATGGTGGTCGCTCATGCTCACCTCCTAGCGGCCTCCCAAGGAATCGAACCTTGGCTTTCCACTGAGGCCAGACTGCGCGAGTTGCTACACGCGCAGTGTCTCCGCCCCGCTCTGCTTACTTGTTCCAATCAGCAGGCGGGATTTCCGACGACACCCACACTTCCGGGGTGGTCTCCCCGGTGGGCGTGCTCGCTGCGTCGCGTTGTTTGGTCAGGGTCACCATCACCCAACCGTCGTTTTGACACGCACCGACGCGCACCAGGAATTTCCCATCCTTTGGCCATTGCCGCTTTTGACGCTGCCACCGCTCCTTGTCGGAGCTGCGGATCAGGATCGAACCCGGTTCCCAAGTGATGCCGAAATCGGCCAGGTTCGGGACGTTGTTCGGAACGGGGTAGGTCTTGCAGTCGCCGTTGGCAGCTTGCTTGACCGTTGCTGTGTTCCAACCGCCTGACACCGTTGCGCACCCTCCTGACAGAGTGGCCAGCAGCAGGCAACAGACTGACATTCCCAAGATGATTCGCTTCATTGCTCTTTGTCCTTCCTTGGTTTGACCTTCTTCGATCTCATTTTTTTGGTTCGCGTCTCGCACTCATCTACGAGCTTGCGAACCTCGGGAATCAGTGCGTCGGCCTCCTTTGCTCGTGAGTCCGCAAGGGACTCAGACAGCGCATCAACACCTGTGCTGAGTGCGTCCAAAATCTCACTCACCGACACTCCCTTTCCGCCCTGCGGATCGCGGCTCGGGCGGCTGGCGCGGTAGCTCCTGTGCTCAGCTTGGTGGCTGCGCTCTGCACCTCTAGCGCTGCCAGTGCGGCGCGAGCGGCAATCTCTGCTGACTCTGCGCACTCAAGCGACTGAGCGTTCCGGCTCAGCTCTGCGGCCCGTGCAGCGTACTCCCGCAGCATCGCCGGGCTTGTGCAGGACAGAGACAAACCAGCCAGAGCACACACCACGATTCCTAAATGAGCCATCGTGTCCTCTCTGATACGTGCCGCGCGTTCCTTTCCGCGCGGCACCAAAGCAGCGGCCAGAATCGGTATATATAGACCGCTGTGCCGTCACACCAGCTTCATGCGGGGCCTCCTTCGGCAGCTCGCAGCGCTTCACGCAACGCGGCGATTTTGTCTGCTGGCTTTGTCTCGGCATCGCGCAGAGATTCCGCCTGCGCCTGATTGTGCTCAGCAAGGCGCTCAAACAGATTTGTGATCGTCTCTTGCTGATCTGGCGTCGGGAGTTCCGGCTTGTCTGCCTGTTTGCGCGCTCGCACCTTGTCGGTGAGGGACTGCGCTTCGTCCTCCACTGGAACGTCAATCACATCGCCATCGAGGCGGATGTCAGACTTTTCCAGCGCGTCGGCCAGCGCAGTATGCGTCTCGATCTTGAGCCGCAGACTCTTGGCGATGCGGCGGATCACGGTCTTGCGAGCCATCTCTTGGTAGTCGGTGTCCCATGGGCTGGGCGGTCCACCGTCTTTTTTCATGCGCTCACGGATGCCGTCGATCTCGTGTCGCCCCATCACGTCAAACTGCACGCCGCCATCCTTGTAGCGAGCCAGCGCATAGGCAGCGATGAGGCTGCCGCGCTCCTTGCTCAGTTCAGGAGCGTGGGAAAGCTCCTGATTGAGTCCGTAGCGCACGACAAACTGATCGCGCTCATAGACGGCGTGCGCTTCGATGGTCGATAGCTCTCCGCTGCGCATGGCCAAGTCGATGAGGCCCCGGTATCCAACGATGCACTGCGCTTCAAGGCAGCGCTTCTTGGTGTTCCAATACGGGACCGGATAGGCGTGCCCAAGCGGGCCGCCGAACTCCAGGCCAAGCTGCGAGGCATGCAGACACGCTTGCAGGATGCTCACAGGCGAGCACTCCAGAAGCTTCGGCTGTTTGCTCACGGCCAGCAGTGTGATCCGAATCTGCCGGTCCACTCCCAACAGAGACGGAAGCGAATTTGAGATCGCGCTGCGTGCCTTCTCAAGCGTCGCCTTGATCTGTGCCTGTCGCTTGTCGGTCGATAGTGCGGTGGTCTGTTCTGCGCTCATCTTTGCATCCTTCCCTGTGAACCAGGGCCTCATGTCTTCACCGACACCCGAAGCACTCTCTCTGGCGCTCCGGTGTGTTGCTTGATCAGTTCCTCGCTTGCACCAGCAGCGAGAGCGATGTCCTTCCATCGGGGCTTTCCGGTCGCGTCGAACTTCCACAGAGCCGAGCATCCCGACCCCTTGAAGCCTTCGCGGTCGCCAATCAGCGCGCGGAGTGCGTTACCAGCGGCTTCCTTGGAAGTCTTCCACTGCGATTCTTTTTGCCGCGCATCGTCGTACTGACGAATCAGCGCCGCCACTACGGAATCAGGTTCCTCGATACCCACGGACTGCTTGAACTTCGCAGAGAGCGCTGCCTTGCACGCCTCGCTTCCGTCCGTCGTCGGCATCTCTCCGCCTACGATGTGCCGCGTCCACCACTCTCCGCAGACTTCGCGGAGTGCATCAATCACTCCATCATCGCGCGGCACATCAAACTCTCTGTACTCTGTGCCGCCAAGCAGCGCCACGACCTTCGACTCTGTGCAGCCTGGGAAATGTTCCCCGACGACCATCATTTCCCACTGCACTTGGAGCTTCACATAATCAGGGACACCTGATTCCCAATGGTGCAGCATCCGAGCGCCGACCAGCTTCACTTGGATGTTGTGAGGATGCGACAGAGCATAAATGTCGATGCAGTCATTGCCATCAAGAGCATCGGGAGTTGCCCGCGCCCACGGCAGCGTGCGCGATACCATCGAACCAGGCGTCCACAGTTGGGCTCCGTTGCGCACCGCGTACCGCTTCAGAATCGGCGCTTCTAGCAGCTTCCCCAGCTCCGCAGCTTCGGACTCCTCGTGCGCTTCCCCCAGAAGTCCCATCTTCTCTGCCCAGATGTCGTGCGGACCTTTGAAGGGGTCCATGCCGAGCACTGCTGCGACTTCGGAAGCGCCTAGGTACTTCCGACGCTCAATGCGTTCCTCTGGCGTCATCGGTCGCGCTCCGTGGTGACCGTCTTGACTCCTTCGATTCCGTACACAAACAGCGCATCGATTCCCCTCAGATTTTCGTTTGAGAAAATGATGTGAAGCTTTTCCTTCGCCGCGTACTCTGCTTGACGGAAGACATCCTCCATGGTCGCTTTGGCGTCCCACGGCTGCGTCAGCTCGATCGACATGCGCACGCTTACGATGGCCGTGACTTTGAGGTTGTCACGCTTGCCGCTCATGACTGCACCGCCACCGCTGGCTGCGTGTGCTCGGCTACGGGTTCGAGGTCGCCAAGGAATGCCCAACGACCACCGGCGTTTGCGCTCCAATCATCTTCGTCGAGTTCCTCAATGACAAACTCATCCCCAACGCAATACTGCGCCGCGTGAGTGATGCTGCTGTGCGTAGACCGCACCCGTACCCGCGTCCCCTCTTTGGCCCACTCCGGCCACTCGACGGTCTTGACCGCAAGCTTGGCGCGCAGGGATTCGACCTCGCGCTTCCATTCGGTGCGTTCCATCTCTGCGGCCTTTGCCAAATGCCACGGCACCCAAAATCCGTCGTCCATCGGGGTCGCCACGGGCCGATCTGGACCGTTCCACCGCAGACCGTAGCGCGGCAGACCTTCGCCGCGTCCCTCTCTTGGTGGCAATTCCGGCTTGATACCCTGCAGCCGCTCGACCTCGCGCTTGAGCGCGTCGCGCTCGGCTTCGAGTGCTCCGATCTCTGTCTGCTTCGCTGCCAGTAGGTGGCGTTGCTTAGCAACCAGCGCGCTCTGTGCGTCGCGCTCCTTTGTCATCTTGCTTAGAGCCTCTTGCAGTGCAGCGGGATCTTCTGCTAGCGCCAATCCAACGGACTCCACTAGCTGCGGAATCGTCCATGACTTCAGGCCGCAGTGCTTGGCGATGTCGGTCAGAGCTTTGTTTGCAACGCTCTGCTCATCGGATACTTGATAGAGCAGCTTGCGCCAGTGCTGCGACTCCTTACGAAACCGCTCGATAAGCGAGCACGCTTTGACAAATGCAGCATCACGCATCGTGGACTCCTACGCAACCTAAGTAGCGTCACATCAGCGACAGGAACACCCTGTCCCATCACGGCAACACGCTCAGATTCGGTCGTGCGGCTGTGTGACTAGTGCTCGGGGCCGGATTTGAACCGGCGACCTCCTCCGCGTATGGTGCTCTACCAGGCTGAGCTACCCGAGCAAGTCCCGCGTTGCCCGGCGGGTCCGGGGTGCCGTCTTTCCGGCTGTCGGTCGGATCTCATCCCGACTGGCTCCATTGAACCGAGTAACAGCTACAGCATCGCGAGTAGCCTGCGCGGGGTCCTAGCCCGTGTGCGCTCTTGTACCGTGGCGCCCCGTTACCGCCGATCGACCCGTATTCCAACAGGGTCGGTCTGTTGGCGGGTCAACAGTACGATGTTAGCGGCCAATCCGGGTTGTGGCTCCCGCCCCATTCTGCTTGGGGGCTCCGGTGCTTTCTTTCGGTAGGCACTAGCTCCGAGGCATTCTGTTTTCTGTGAGAGTTCCCAAGCCCTCACAACCAGCTTTTTTACGCCTTCATGGATCGGCGGTCCTTTCCGGGTCAGGACTCCCGACACTCTTCTCGTGCCATTGGCCAGGATTCACGCCTTACCTGGATGGCGTCTGGCACTCGGAGTATCGTCGGCGTGTGGTCCTACTTGGTAGCGACCGTGTCCAGCCTATTGTGGGCAAGTGCCTGAGTAACCACCTCGGGAGTCGAACCCGGCGCAGCCTGTCCACGGCGTAAAGGAGACACAAGCGCCGTCTGTCTGCGGTGGTCGTATGCCCGCCTAGCGGGGCGCTTCGCGCAGCTGCTCGACCTTGTCCATGATGTCGGCGAGCTTCCGCATCGACCATCCCGGCGGCAGTGCTGCGGGCCGCGTGTGCTCCGCGACTCCCTGCTCGCCCCGCACCCAGCGGTCTAGCGCGTCCGCCGCTTCGCACTGCCACATCACCAGCTTCGCCCGCGCCTCGTCGTTGGCTATGCGGCTCGTGTCAATGGTCGCCAGCCACATCGCGACCTTGTCCGAGCGAAGACAGAACATCTCGCGGGTCCGGCCATCGGCTCCGACTGCGGTGATCATCCCGCCGGTTGCCCACGGAGTGCGTTCAAGCCTTCGCTGCTGGGCTTGAGTATCGATGCCAAGGACTTCGCACGCGGCCTTGATGAGCAACCATCCGTGACCCGACTGCCTCACCGCTTGCAGGCTGTCCTGTCCGACCTTCACCAGCTCCGTTTTGAGAACCTCAGAACTCATTGCGACCTCCTGAACCAAGAGATCACACGGGCTGATTTTGAAGGCAACTAAATTTTGATAAAAATCATCAAATTTCGTCGCTGAGTATCTTCTGCACGCCCTGTCTTGTGATGCCCAGGATGCCTGCAATGACGTTGAAGCTAAGGCCTTCCGCGCGCAGTTCCGATGCACGAGCTCGGTGCGGGCTCCACTTGGCGTGCGTCCGATGTTTGGTCCCTGTGCCAAACCCGGTGGCCTTGCGGCCAGATCCGGCCGGACGTGATCGTCCGGGTTGCGCTCCCCGCTGTCTAGCCAGCCCTTCTGCTCTGGCGATTCGCTGAACGCTGACAAGCGATGGGCAACCGTAGCCATCATGGCTGTGGTTGATTTTAACCTCTGGCCACCCCTCCACAACGTTCTGAGGCGTCCACCCACAAAGCAGAAGTTCAATGACCTGGTCGACAGTAGCGTCCGGTATTACGCTGTTTGTGACCCTCACTTCACATCCCCAAGCCAGTCTGCAACCCGCGACACCAGCTTGGCCCCGATGAGTCGCAGCTCGCGCGCCGGGCCCACCCATTGCAAAACCAAGCTTGGCAAGGGCCTCCAGTGCTTCAGGGGGCGGAGGAACAGCCCCTTTACGCATCCGAGCATGGGTGAGCGCTTCCGGCTCGCTTGTAGCCCGTTCTGCGCGCTTCTGCGGGCTTTCGAGAACGCCGGTGTTTATCCGGTCGATGCGGTCAACGTCTGCGCGCAGATATCCAATCTCGACCTTGCGGCTCGCGTTGTGGTTGTCGGTGCGCAGGCTGAGCTCGGACAGCTCGATCCGAAACTTCTCGATCTGCTCCAAGATTGGCGCGATCCGTCGGTTGGTGAGTTCCTTCAGGTCGGCCAGGTCCGCAGCCAGGCACAACGGACACAGTGTTGGCGCTGGTTCGTTTTTGACGTCCGCCCATGCCATCTGCCAGGTCCAGACTTGATGACGCTCGCACTTTCCCGTCCCGCTCATCGCTTCGCTCCCTTCCGCAGCGCCAGCCAAGCCCGTGCTCGGTCGACCTGCGGCTGCAAGTATTCCTTCGTAGCCCGCGTGTCACTCGACATCGCAAGCAGTTCGCCATCGGCCTGCGCTGCGCCAGTCAGTGACCGCAGCAGCCACTCGACGGCGCACACAACCACGTCCCACCCCGACGACTTCGCGAGTTCATCGAGCTTCGCTTCAGCTGCGACATCATCGAGCGCCTTACGGGCCTCGCGCTCGACCTGCGGCGAACGTCCGCACTTGACCACGGCCTGCGCCGCACCGGCTGCGAGGCGACCCACCACGGCACAGCCGCTGCTTGTCACCAGCGCAAGCCCGAGCAGCACGAGAGCCACGGCAAAGAGGACAACTTCCACCCACTTTGGCCGTGTGCGGCTCATGACGGCTTCGCCTCGTCGTCTTTGCGAGCCTTGGAGCGCGGCTTGACGAATGACAGTTGGGTCTGGCGGGCATCTTGGATGTTCCGCCAATCCTCTTCTGTCGGGCGACGCCGATCGATGAGCTCCCCGGTGTCGACGCGGATCACCTGGACCTCTTGAAGACCGTCGATGAAGATCACCTCGCACTCGACGCTGCGCGCCTCCAGGCCAGTCCGATGCACAGCGAGAAGCTGCTGCATCTCTTTGGTCTTCTGAGACACGGCTTGCGTCAGCTTCTGCGCCTCTCCCTTCAAACGCAGAGCCTCCTCGCACAGTGACGACGCTTGGGCCGCTCGGTAGTGGCGTTCTTCGTCAGTCAGGTGGAATTCAAACTCTCGCTTATCAACTCCGATTTTCACGATTCGTCCTCGTCAGGCTGCATCTGCAGCGTCAATGCCAGGTGCGTTTGCACTCGGCTTGGTTTTCCGCTTGTCTTGCGCTGGGCTCGACTGTTCGGCTTGTGTCCGCCCGACCACGTCGACTTGGGCCGAGGGAGCTTGGCGAGCCGCTCCATTTCTCGCTCGAATTCGTCCCCCATCTCTTTTCTGAGACGGGCGATCGTCGGGCTCACGCTCTCAAGCTCCGCCATCGTTTCAGGCGTTGCCATGGGACACCGACACAGCCTTGCGCAGATTTCGAGATACTGCGGCAATCGCGCTTTTTGCCTCATCTATTGTGATGCGGCGCTTCCGCACATCGTTTCCGACTTCCAAGAGATGAAGACCAAGCTTCTGAATTGCGTCTCCGCGTTCCTGAAGCTCTTTCCGATTTGGCGGTTTCGGTTCCGCCGGTTTTGTGCTCGACATGCAAATAGCAATAAGGTCGGGCCGATCCGCAAGTCAATGGGTGGACCGAAAATGCGCACGCACTGTTCGCGCTATTTTGTCACGATTCAGCGACGGACAAAAATGCGACCGCACTGTGCGCGGTGCTTTCAATCCACCGCGACCGCACTGTGCGCATTTTTTGTCGTCTGCGTCCCGTCGAGTTTTACCGCGAACGGTATCGGTCACTTTTTTGCCGGGCTCTTGATTGTTTGATTGGGTCGTGGTGCATGTGGTGCGATGGCCATAGAGCTGATTGATGCCGTGATGCGCGCTTGTACGTGTCGAGTGCATAACCCGACCGACAAACTGATATTGATGGTTTTAGCCAATTACGCGAACCAAGACGCAATGGCTTGGCCGAATATATCGACATTGTCGGCGGCCTGCGCATTGGCACACAGGAACCTGCAAGCGCGGATGAGGGGGCTTGAGGCTCAGGGGCTTATCGAAACCAAGATCGGCGGCGGTCGCGCATCGAGCGTGTACCGACTGAGAACCGACCAGCTAAACACCCATACCGACGGGAGCAAGCTTGTGCGAGCACCAAGCGGATACGCGGCGTTTTGCCCATTGAGCAGTGATCCCAGCATCACCCCAGCAGTGATCCCAGCATCACCCCTCAGCATCACCCCAGCAGTGATCCCAGCATCACCCCAGCAGTGTTTGCAGCATCACCCCAGCAGTGATCCCAGCATCATCCGATCCGTCATTGATCCGTCATTGATCCCTCACTCTAATCACCGCGACCCCCTGCCAACCCAACCCGCAGCGGAGCGAAAAGAGCGAGATTCAAAACCAGCCCAAACCCAGGGCAGGGGCCAAGAGCCGGACAAAGCCCGAGAGCGCACAGACGGTGAAGTCAACGCCGCTTGGTCCGCGCTCACCCAGGAAGCCGGGCCAAAGCTTGCAGCTCGGGCAATGACCCGGTTGCAGTGGCTCGATTGGGCGCAGGCCTGGCAAGAGTCAGGCGGAAGCATCGAGGACTGCCGAACGGTCGGCCGTTACATCGCCCGAGGTGGGCTTGACTGGCTGAAGAAATCCAAGACGAGCTGGATCGCATCCCATTGGGCCGATGTACTCGCGCAGGCTCTCGAAAGCCCGCAGAAGCGCGCAGAACGGGCTACAAGCGAGCCGGAAGCGCTCACCCATGCTCGGATGCGTAAAGGGGCTGTTCCTCCGCCCCCTGAAACACTGGAGGCCCTTGCCAAGCTTGGTTTTGCAATGGGTGGGGGTGCGAAGTGACCCAGCCAAAGAAGTTTGCAAGGTCCAAGCCGTTTGACCCCGCCGGCTGTGTGATGGCTCCACTTGCCGTCGAGCTTCGACAGCAGACAGAGCGTGTCATCGAGTGGCAAGCGAAGATGGCCAGAGCCAAGACCGCCGCACGAAAGCAACTCGTGGGCGCAGAGCTTCGCGCCGCTCGTCTGGCCAAGTGGAGCGCTGAGCGTGCCTTCTTTGCAGGAACGCACGGCTTCCGGTGGAAGATGATCCGCCGCTATCAAGGAGACGACGTGGACGACGACGATCTTGACAACGTCGCGCGGATCGCGTGCTGGAAGGCGGCGCTGTCGTGGCAACCCGATCGAGAATCGCCGTTTGACACCTGGGCGCGGCGAGCCATGCGCTGGGAGTTGAGTCGAGTGATTTTAAAGGCGCGCATTGTCAAGGGCAGCGACAAGGGGGATTGTGTATCGCTGTCTGATGATAGGGAGCTGAGGAAGGAAGGCGTGCAGTGAAGTCGAAGCCACCAACCATGACCATCGTGAGCGAGCGCGATCCGCGTGTCTCGCTTGCCATCATCGTTCTGTGGGTTCTGTCCGTCGTCGGAATCGTCGCTCTGTTGCAATGGGACGACGCCAGACAGAAGGCCGAATGTGCGAGCAAGACTTGCCCGCCCGGTCTGACTGCGATCATGCTGGAACGGCCGCGCCGCTGTGGGTGCGAAGTGGTGCCAAGATGAGTTACGGATTTATTCGTTATTACAGCGACGAGGCAGAAATCGGAATGCGGTTTCAGCTGCCGTGGTGGCATTTTGGCCCAAACTTTCCGAGCAAGCCGCTTCTCATATTGACTGCGGCGCTACTCGATGACGGCAGAGAGGCAGCGAAGCCAAGCCGATACTCGGGAAACTCTCACCAGCGACGAGTGCAGCGTCGGAAAAGGTGGATTTCCCAAAAATCCTAGAGGGGGCACCCAGACAGGGCGAAGAGA
>ERZ650304.1080-NODE-1080-length-11253-cov-7.909448_pt1 | contig 11253 bp, 12 predicted proteins | sample MGYA00376240_ERZ650304 | MGnify/ENA primary metagenome ERZ650304 (study PRJEB26733, sample SAMN07839271) | wastewater metagenome | biome: small river; feature: stream; material: water | place: USA: North Carolina | collected 2016-03-01 ...
GGCTGAACTGTATCTCTCTCCTTTCAGGGTTCATTTTGTAATAACCAGCACCGTTTCCTTTGATGGTCAAACCGTACAACGCTCCTGCATCTTCACCACGAGAAGTAATATTATTGTAGAAATAATATCTCTGACTTGTGTCCGGTAGCGTTCCCTCTTCGGTAGCGGTTGCAGGATCAACCGCAATTAAATCCTCATCCGGGAGCGCAATTCTTTCATCGTTGGTAAATACTCTTACGTCTCCATTGATATTCACCCCCAGCATCACAAAATCAACGTAGTCGATAGGAAGTTCAACAGCCTTCCAAGCCGTCAATGGTAAGTATGTGGTCTTTATCTCCTGAGCTAAGTCAAAATGAAAATCTCTGAATCCTTCTATGACCCAATGTTTTGCTTGCTCGTAACGCTCCATGCCTGCTCCAATATCCATCAAGTATGACCTGATCACTGAATCAAGAGTAACTATTCCACGTTGACGATTCTCTTCTGTTATCTCGCTCATTACCTTTGCGTTTTAACCATTTTATCGGGGTTGCCATCTAAAATCTTATCTTGTAAAGGCATTCCCTTAATCATTTCACGTACTTTCTGAATGATCTCGATCTGATGTTCTGGGAATATTGGGAGACTTGAATCTATCCCAATGCTGTCAGGACTAGCCACAACCAAATCAACAAGCACTTTTCCAAAATCTACCTGATCACCATCGAAATATACTTTTAAGCCCTTGGTCCAATAACTGTATTGTCCAGGGTCTAAATCCGCACAAGGCAAATTCCGTGAAACTGATGGATTGTGCCTTGGAATGAAGTGGTTCGTAGGATCCTGAACCGGTGCTATGGCATGCAGTCCTTTGTTGAAGGGAAGGCTGATATAGAACTCTGGCAGGTCGATGTACTTATTTGGATTAGTTCCTTGGACGTTTACCGAATAGGTAACGATCATCATGTGTAATCCACTACGGTCATCCTGAGATAGCTTTTCGTATATCTTTGGAGCCAATACCAAATTGGAAGCCTGCCGTACATATTGAATAACATACGCCTCCGACAAATTAGAGTCTACCGACTGCCCTCCACCACTCTCTAGTTCGATTATCTCTCTTGCTATTTTGCGAAGTGTGATCATTTGATACTTGCTTCTTTAGGTATAGGACTCTGACCGACTCTCTGAACTTGACCATCCTTCATGTTAAGGCCCAAAAGAAGTAAAGAATCTTTTACTAATATGTCGTGCAAAATAGGAGACCATTCAACGTCTGTAGACGCTGTGTCATCATAAACATACTGACTGGTCGATGACACCGCAGAAAAAGTTATCGTAGCGTCACCTGTTCCTGTGGCTTTTGTTAAGGTGCCACTTGCCGTAGGTGAGCCCGGACTGGTGCACACCAGAACTAATCCACCAGATATTGTTGTGACCACCGTGAAGGTCTGGCCGTTGTTCGTGTACGTTGCTCCTGCCGTTGCGTTAGCCGATGTCACCGTGAACGTGTGCGTCAGTGTGGACACAAAAACAGGCTTTACCGGCCTTTTGAAGTAGTTAAATACCAAAGGGGTAATTTGACTAGAGATTTCAATCTTCTTAGTCGAATCAAAATAGATATTGGCGATGAGATTTGTTGTGCTGGGTATGTCTATTGGGTCCCTTAGTCTTTTCCTAAACTGTCCGGCTTCAATAATTCTGACTTCGTAATCGACTGAATTAACCGTAACCCAAGCATCAATATCATGCTCAAAATCACTTGGTAAACTGCCTATTTTGGCAGTAATGGTTAAACTAGACCTCTTCTGGAACGGCAAAAGTTCATTTCTGATCTGCTTTGTTTTGGCAAATTCCTGAATTAACGGCCTGAAAAGACCCATTTGAGCCTGATCTATCACATCCATAATCTGTGTATCGGAGTGATAGCTTGTCAATCCCTTGTTTGTAGCAAGGTTTATCAAATCGAAAATTTGCTTCACCAACTTCATTTATTGAGCATCTTTACCAAAAGGCCTAAGTGAAGCGCTTCTTACAAGTCTTACGTTCCCTGCGGTTGTAATCTGAATCGACTTTATCACGCCTGGAAACACATAAATCTGATCTTTCGTGTAGGTTGGAAGAGATTCATTACCTCCCTGTTTTCCTGTATCCCAGAATGTCAGCGCTAGATTTGCTCCTGTTAGATCCGCAGAAAGCGGCATCATGGCATCCCACGCCCCGGCACCACCATCCAAAGCCCACGTTCCTGTACCGTCAACCAAAGACGCATTATATTTGATATTCACAATAATTTTAGTGGAGGATACCACTTTTAAGATCCTTGTAAGCCCACTATGGCCTGCATCCAAGGCAGCAATTCTTATCGGCATTCCTTTCTTCATTGCTGCTGTGGAGTTGACTGTAAGGAGTAATTTTGTATTCCAGTCAGTTCTACCCGCAACCGTACTAGCCGATTCCACTGCAGAAATGGTTCCTGTTGCTTGGGCAATCCCGATATCATCAGTTCCCTTGTCGGCACTGATCATTGAGTAAAACTTGTCTCTTGATCCCATAATTTTAAAGGTTTTCTACCTTGGTTTATTTTTCTTCCCTAAAAATACAAAATTATACTTTCCTAATCCAAAAAGCACTTATACCATTTCTATTCTCTACCTTCATTTCGTTTTGGTAGGTTCTCATTTCTTTGAGTGTTTCCGCTATGTCGTCAAGGGAGGTCATGTATTTTTAATAAAGTTTTCGCCACCTTGAACTAGTACCATCATAAACAAGTTTACAGGCCATATTTGCCGCGAGCGCAAAATCAGCATTCAATAAAAATCTGTTAGCTGCCGTACTTGTAACATCATTCTTTAAGGTGATTGTGTTTGTTGTGCCAATGTTAATTAGAATTAACTCTCTACCATCTATCATTGTTGCTCCTCCGGCAATACCAGTTAGATCAACCGCGCTACTTGCTGAAATCCTTAATGTAATAGCTGTCGCAATTCCTGTTGGTGCGTAGTTATCAGTATTTGCCGCTAAAGCCGTAGGGCTTATGTCGTTGTCTGCAATAGCAGGAACCGCTGTAGTTATGGAAGTGGCTTTAACGTCAAAAGGTAAGGTTCCACCACTTCCGCTAAAAGCACCATTACGAATTTTAAATAAACTTCCTGTTAGGGCTCCAGTTGATCCATCTGTACTGAAATCCAATTCGTAACCTTGATAGGATGCCCCTGCAATTATACTATGAAGATAACCATAAGAAGTGTTTCCTGTAGCTGCGCCTGTTTTCTCCCAAATCCCGAACCTGTCACCATTTCCTGAAACTTGTGTCCACTCATGAAATCCGTTTGTAGTCGATGGCGTTAATCCATTATTTGTAAATCTTATATAAGGATTACTGCTCTGCATTAATCCTTTATTGATAACCACACCATCAAATTCTGGAAGAGATTCTTTTGTTAAAAACTCAATAGGAATTGATGTTTGCACTAAATCCAGTTGGCTAACCGCCTCATCCGTTACAGTGTAAACTACATTTATCTTACCTTCTGACTCGTATATAATAGGTTCAAGATTTTGAGCGTTGTAAGCAATCGCACCGGAAAGGTTTCCGGAAGCATTGGTTATATAAACCTGATCGGTTTCTGTAAAACGTAAAGCGGCAGCCGATGAAGTAACCACTATACCTCTTGCCAATAAAGCTGCTGCATGAGTAGAAACAAAATTAGTTGCTGACACCGTTAGACTTGTGGTGAATGTGGCTAGGTAATTTACTCCCTTGATTAAAATTTTAGCGGTTCCAGACGTTCCAGTTAGTGTGATCGTGCTTGACCTAATGTGATTGACTATATAAGATTTGTTCCAAGACCTTGCATCTGTTGACGTGGCTAGTAACATGGTAATACGTGGTCCTGCGGTTGCTCTATACATATTTAATGCAGCGAAATACATTTTGTAGGTATCGCTGTAATAAATTGTACTCATTGAGTTAGGAGCGTTCAATCCAACCCCGTCAGGAATAGTACTCCATGTAGCTCCATCGTCAGTACTTCTTAAAGCCCCTACTTTTGTGTTTCGTGTGCGGTAGTACATGATAAGATTATCAGAATACCCAGCCGCAAGATCAGGTTTATATTCTTTGAAGATACCGGGCTCAAAAAGTGCATTACTTTCAGCAGTCGCTATACCGGCATTGAGTGACCATGTAACACCATCATCATCGCTTTTTAGTATTCTACCTTGGTAAGTTCCTGTTTGGCTTGATAAATCTCCGGTTAATGCAATGTTAAATGGATATAGTAAACGCCCCGACATTGTTCGGTAAATTCTATTTGGCGCAGGTGCAGCATAGTTTGATCCACCCTCCCAAATAATTGATTGAGTACCTGAAAATGTAAGTCCACCGTCATTAGATTCAACTTTCCAAAGATCAGATGTAGCGGGGCTTTGCTGTACTAATAGAATTGCAAATACACTTCCGTCTAATCTTTGATAAAGTGATGGGTTATAAGTTCCTGTTGTACCTAGAGATTCAAATTGTTTTACAGGTGTACTCCATGTAGCTCCATCGTCAGTAGATAAACAAATGTAAAACGTGGCTAAACCAGTATCCGCTACGGCTCCAGAGAATCCTTGAAAGCCCATTATCAAATTCCCATTAGCAAGCCTAAGTACAGATGGATTATCTGATCTTGTTAATAAATCTCCCGTATATTCTGCTATTGTTATGGTTTCTACAAACTTCTCGTAGAAATTACTATTCAGTTTATTTCTAACTGATAGACCACCCTCTCCGTTATTAATTATTTCCCTGCTCATAGATTGCTGGTAATTTTAATTCGTCTAATTTGCCATCTGTGAAAAGATTGTACTCCATAAGAATCTTTTCTGCTTCCTCACCAGCTTGCATAGATAAATGGCCTTCATGTCCAGTGCTAGATTTGCAATATTGTTCGTACATTGAAAACAATGCGCGTAGTAAATTTTTTTCTTCTAGTGTCATTGTTTTTTTATTTACATCTTAAAGTAATTACTGGCATTAACGATGTTGTTAAACCTTGCCCAGCAGGATATGTACTAGGCAATGCTGTGTAAGCGGTTGCTCCAGAATATCCTATGGGTTGAGTGCCTGAAAGGGTTGCATTAAACCCGTACCAATGAGGTGTACTATAGGCCCGTACAGCTCCTAATGTTGGGGCTCCCGAAAAATGAATAACTATATGGTAAATACCAGGAGCTAAAACTATATCTGACGCTGTTAAAGTAGAAATTACACCGTTTGCCGCAGTGCTTAGATTTCCTAAATCAGTCCCAGCAACTAAAGCGTCTGGATATAATGATCCGTTATCAGTGTATATTCCTATTCTAATGTTTGTCCCTGCTGAAAAAGTTGTTACTATAAAATTTATTTGGTCAAAAGTAAACTGCTCAAATATTTGAATAGGTATTGATCTTAGTTGATTTGCGCTTCCTGCCACAGTGGTAAGAGCCTCTTGATTACTTGCAAAACTATAAAGACAGGTGGGCACATACCTATTTCTCGCTGCAAATAATTGATTTAATTTACCTCTAACGGTCGAGCCTAGTTCCCCGTTAGCTATTGATATTACGCTCATGAATCCTGCCAAGTTTGTGTGTCATCCCATAATTTTGAATCGTCCCAACTACCAGATATTAATATCCAGTTTGCTAAAGCACCACCGACACCTCCCATCAACAACCAAGCCTTTCTTATGTTCATACTTCAGTTCCTAAAGTTAAAATCCAGTGTATCCTTGCGCATTAAAATAGACACCTCCAGTAACCGAAGCTGTTGTGGTTACAACTTCTAATAACGTATTGGCCGTTCCTTTAAGTGGCGTTGGAAATTCTATGCTTAAATACCCGGCTGGCGTACCTATTTTAGTACGCCAAATTACAGTTCCACCAGCACCATCTCTTATAGATAATTCAGTAGCTGCTCCAAGAGTTTCCCAACCAACTTGAATACCAGTTACATAGTTTCTGATATTTGCAGTGCCGGAAGCTGCCTTAAAGGTTTGTGCAGTTGTGGTATTGCTCCATAAGTTATTTGACTGCCAATCATTTTCGGCTGTTTCATAAGGTTTAATTATCAACTGGCGGTTCGTGGTGACACCAACATCAGCAGCATCACCGGCAACTAAAGTAGCCTCCTGTGTAGCTGCCGTTGTTGGTGACACTCTACCTGCGATTCGTAAAGGTGATCCAGTAGATGCTGCGCTGTGGGCTGTTTGTCCGGAAACAGGCTGTGTAGGCAACGCCACACCACGCAAAAGTTCTACTGGTAAAGCATTTGATATACCCATCGGCCTGATGTCTTGAATTGAAACATCTGTATTGGCGTAATGCGAAACACTTACAAAACCAATAGTCCAAGTGGTTGCTGTTGGTGCGCTCGATCCGTTTGCTATTCTTATTTGCAGTCTCAGATTAGCATCGTCAGGTATGTTTTCATTTCGGTTAGCCCTTACTGTTTGTTGAATTACCGCAGCACTAGCAACTAACTGATCCGAATAAGTAGCAACTAAATCATTACCAGTTATAATAGCCATGTGACCAGGTGAGGCACTGGTTAATGTTGTTGGAGATGATACTCCAGTAGCATACCCTTTTCTTTGGGTGTCAAAGTTTGTAACGGTTGCAGTTGCTCCTGTATAATGTAGTTGGTAGTAATTCCATCCAAAAGCCGAACAAGTACCTGAACCCGCAGCAAATCCTGCAACAGTAAATGTTATTACATCACCACTAACAGAGGCGATTGCATAACGACCAGATAGAAAAGTACCAGTACCAGAGAATAGACCCACATACATGGACTGCCCTACGTTTTCAGAAGTGAACCCATGACCACTTGGAAATGTTACCGTCATTACCGTGGCTGAACTTATGGTATAAGCAAGCCCGTCACCAATTACATCTACCAGTTCGACAAAGAAGTTATTATTTGCGTTACGTTGGGATAGCGTTGACCTTACTCTTAATCTTACGCCTCCAGTCCATCCTTCCGTAGATCGTATAATAGTTTCAGCCCTTGTAGTTGTTCCTGCTGTGATTATCAAGTTTCCACCCGTCTGGTCTACGTCCATGCCTGACCCTATGCCCCCTACGATAGTTCCCCAATCAGAATCTACCGAGTTGCTTAAAGTTTTTGTGAACCCTATGCGGTCAATGTCCTGTGGAATTTGACGAACCAACATTCCAGACTCATCACCCTGCGGAGTGGTCGAAAGTTTAGGGGCGCCATTATATGGTTGTGATAGCGCAACCGTTGAAATAAGTAAAAGAAAGAAAAGTATTTTTTTCATATTAGTTAGTTATAATCCAAATTCCATTAATTTTCCGCATCAATGTAGGTACGTTATAAAGTAATGTAGTTACCGTTGTGGTTCTATCTGCAAGATAAACAGTTGCTCCTGCAAATGTCCAAGTATAAGTATCTTCATTGTTGTATAATTCAATTACGTCACCATTTGATCCTACTGGTATTGTCACCACTCTGTTTGTAGAAAGTACCCCGTCAGGTAGATGTTTAATTGCATTTACCGTAGCGGTAAAATCTGCATCCGTAGCGGTTGAACTTAGTGCGTTGGGTGAATAGTAAAGATCACTACCTACCAAAGTTGAAGATGGGAGCAATCCGTAAGCAGTAAGAACATCTGCAATCCCTTGTTTTGTAGTAACCGCACTTTGTTTTACTACTGCGGTAGCTGCAAAGAATCCTAGTTTGCCAGTTGCGGTTTGAATATTTACACTGCCCTCTATCCCTGATCCTGTTTTCCCACCTCCATAAAGATTCAAATTACCACCTGAATCGTCAGTTCCTAGTCCGTTTCCCCCTTTAATTGTTAAGTTACTGGCGGTGGCAGATACTCCGGTAATATTACTTGCTAATAAAGTTGCATCCCCAATTGAAAACTGAGCATTAGGAGTTGCACTTGGGGATATGGTTAAACCTTGCCCTGCATCGTTCACCAATTGAACGGTTGAAGTTGCACTAGACCCTTTTGATTGAAGTCTTAAAGTATGATTTGCACTACTCCCTGTTGCTGCAAAAGTTCTAATATTTGTTGCGTCAGTTCCTACTGCAAATGATCCTGCATCATCAATAGTAACTGCACTATTTTGAATTAACTTTCCAGTTGCGAGATCAAATCTTGCAATAGCGTTATCTGTTGAGGATGCTGGCCCAACGACATCTCCATTTGATGTGGCTGTAAGATTTCCAGCAGATAATGATAACCCAGAACCAACCGTTATTTCCTGCATATCACCCGATGACCCCGCACTTCTTCCTAATAATCTTGCATCAGTAATGTTTTGAAACTTTGCAAAAGTAACAGCATCATTGGCAATCGTTGTCGCATTCCCAGATGAAGTAACGTCTCCTGTTAAGTTTGCATTCGTTGTAACCGTTGCCGCATTGCCTGTAATTGATCCACTGATAGGGTTGGTTACCTGTAGATCAGTAAACCATCCCTTTACTATTCGTGTTCCTGTAGATCCAATATGGCCACTCCCGTCAGTAGCCAGTAAAGAAGCGGCTGCTCCTGGGGCAGATGAACTTGTGATTGCATGAGTATGCGCTGTTGCCGTGCTGTTAGTAGATGATACAGTAAGAGTTCCTGGTGTTGCTATGGTAGTAGCAAAAGAACCTGTCCCTGTTCCTGTAACCGCCCCTGTTAAAGTAATAGTTTGATCACCTGTATTTGTACCCGAAGAGCTGCCTGAGTGTGTTCCTGATATTGTAGAAGTCCCCGTAACTGCCAAAGTCGGTGTTGATGCACCGCTCAATACCACACTATTAACTGATGTGGGTGTAATGGCTCCCAGCGTTAAACTTATTGCCGGTGTGGTTGTGGCTGTCGCTACTGATCCACTTACGCCATTTGCTGTAGTAACAGAAACGCTTGTTACGGTACCAGAACCACCGCCTCCCGATCCACCTCCAACAATTTGATAGTACGTGCCATTATATGAAAGAAACTGTCTTCCAGTAATTGCCCCAATTGCCGGATTAGTACCGTCTGCATTTTTTATAAACTTTGCACCGAGTGAAGCTCTATTAAGTGTTGGAGTGGTTATGGTATTAGGGTTAGGAAAGGATACTAAAAATCTTTCTTTTGGATCATAAGCGGCTGGAAGTGGTTCCGAAATGACATAGGTATCCGTCCCCGTTGCCGTGAGTGTTTTTAATCCTCCGTCAACACTTTGAGCCCTAGCCGTTAAAGAGCCAAGGACAAAGATCAAGTATAATAACCGCTTCATTTTCCTGTTATCTTTGAAAGTATGGCTTTGAAAAACTCTACTATCCATTCAGAAATCTTATCCTTCATGTATAGCAAAGCGAATCCACCAACAATGGGAGCAGCTATCCTGTACCAATCGGTTTCACCTTTCGTCCACCATTCGTAAACTCCAAGTCCCATAAGGACACAACCTAATAAAGTTGTGAACCACGATTTAAAAATGTTCTCTGCCATAGCTTTTTTTGTTTTAATTTAATATGTTATAGACCAATTTGCAAGAATTTGACCCGGATTGTTAATCAAAGCCCGTATCACCGCTCCGGGTTCTACGCTAGTTCCTCCCAATGTTCCGGCTACTGTTACGTTCCATGTATAGCTCCTTTTTACGGCAGTGTCGGGAAATAAATTTGTAGACGCATCCCAGTTGCCCTGATCTACCCAATGACCGTCTGTGATCGTAGCACCTATGTAGGTGATGTCCTGACCTACAATCGGACTGATGGTAGGGAAAACCGTGTCTTCTGAAAGACTTCGGAGACAGTATAAAATGCTCTCCAACTGCTTGTCATCTAAGGCTGTCTTCCTTCGATACGAAGTCAAAAGCCTTAAAATCTTCTCTCCCTGGGCATCCTGTAATTTGGCTTCATTGCCTTCAATTATAGCTTGAGACGCTTCACTGCCCAGCGACACCATTTTCTGTGCTGCCGCCAGTATTATCGCATTTTCTTCAAGAAGGATCTCGCTCATCGTTTGAATAGTTCATGATAATATGCTTCCTATAATGTAAAAATAGTATATTTGTGCTGTAAAGATGAAAAATCTCCCCTTTTTTATATTTATCAGTTTCCTCCAATCGTGCTCCTTTGATTCTTTCGATCAGCAAATAGAGTATCGAATTGACCCTTTATTGAAACCCTATGTCGATCAGTTCTACAAAGAAGCTGAAGCAAGAGGGATTGAATTGCAGAGGGTGAATTTAATAGTGAAAACCTCTACTAATATTGGGTCAAAATATGGTTTAAGTGAGAGCATTAATGGGCAAAAGGTAGTTTCAATCAACAGTTATCTAATTGAAGGGAACGATTTAAGATTACAAATAATCATTTTTCACGAATTAGGCCATTCTTTATTAAATAGACATCATTTTGATGATGTTAAGTCCATAATGAATACCTCGCCCTGTTCTACTTGTTTTGATAAACAATATTTAGATGAATTGTTTACGCTTCATAGATAACTGTTAGATAAAATGTTGCGGCATTGAACGGTGTGCCATTAAAAATTGATGTACTCGGCCTCCAAAATAAAATATAAGCATCCCAACTTCCATCTGGGAAGTTGTCATCTTGAATTAACCAACCTCCTTGTGGCCCATTTAGGCTGGATAACCCATCAGTGGTATAATCACCATCCAACTTATACATACTTCCGGCATTAGATTTTATCATAACGTCAACCATCCTAATCTTAGTCGGTCCTCCTATTGATAAGGCAGATATTAGATATCCAGATCGGTAATCTGTGTCCATATTCCATGTCCCTGTGACTGTTTTTGAAAGCAATTGGACTGAATCCCCAGCTTTTAAATATTTACTAGCTAAAGTAGGGTTTGGGTACGAACCCGTTAAATCTCCACCGGCTGACCCATTTGGAGGAAGTGCTGCTGGTAACTGCTCAAACCTCACAGCATCCCCATTAGCCGTAGCTGCTGCAAGTCCAGTGATCTTGTTAGACCCCATCGCCAAAGCTCCAGACATAGTATCTCCGCCCTTGTTTACAGGCACGTACCCTATGTTATTCTGAAGGATACCCCAGTTCGCTTGCGTATTCCCAGGTGTGTTAATTAGGGCTCTAATGGTGTCTCCAACCTCCACTACTTGTCCGGTTGGAAGTGTGCCAGCCACAGAAATAGTCCAGATATCGCCTTTTAAAATCGCTCCTGCGGTTCCCGATCCTCCACTAGATGGATAAGCTCCTCCTGCCGCACTGAAAGACCCTCTGTCATCCCAAAGTCCCGTAA
>ERZ650304.1081-NODE-1081-length-11246-cov-13.971763_pt1 | contig 11246 bp, 15 predicted proteins | sample MGYA00376240_ERZ650304 | MGnify/ENA primary metagenome ERZ650304 (study PRJEB26733, sample SAMN07839271) | wastewater metagenome | biome: small river; feature: stream; material: water | place: USA: North Carolina | collected 2016-03-01 ...
AAATATAATTATAACATATACTTTTATTACCTTTATTTTTACAACTCTTCTCTACTCCTAAATCAAAAACAATTTTATACAAACACCAAACTTTAAACATTTTATTTAAATGATGACAACTTATAAATATCATTGCATTCATTCATTCATCATTGTTGTTACTTCCTAAATATTTTATTTATCATCTTCTTATTTGTTTTTTCTCAATTTGTTTCGAATCGACTGCATCCTCCGAATTTACTGAACGGTTTTACTCTTTTTGATATAAATCTATTCAAACTTTTGTTTCATCCTCAAAAAGTATTCTGAAGATGTGATTGTATTGAATATTTTTTTTGACATTTTATTTAAATATTTTTTAGATAATAAAATCATTAAAATCATTTCATTCAGCTCTCCACCAGATTTCCATTATCATCAACTTCAACACAGGGTAATAAAGGAGGAGTCTTTGAACCGTCTTGACATTATTCCAAAATATGTTCACGAGCAATGATACTCCTTTATCGCATTACTCTTCTGTAGTCGAGTTATCGAGGTACTTGCAATTACTTAGTTCTATATGTGTTCTCAATTTCATAATCTTATTCATTAAACATCTTCTTCTTCAATTAATCCTCAAGTTTTTTTTATTTTTCTTATTAATCTTGGATATCTGATTAAATTTAACGAAGAGATCTCTCAAGAACAGCAGAAGCATCAACAAGTTATTGAACTCGGCAGATTTATTTATACCTTTTTTATCCTTATAAGAAAATGAAGGAAGGAAACTTGAAGGTATTTGTCTTTGAGTTATAGTGTCCCATAATTTCAATAAATAACTCATCATCATTGAATAATATTTCATAGTCTCTCTACATAGTTTTTTTGATATTGTAGACCATCTGAGAGATTTATGAATCAATAGGGCAGCTCCACACTTCTCTGTCTCGATAAATATTTTTTGGATTGTTTTGAATAAAAGCACTAACATATAGAATTTATTTCATAGCATCCTTTGAATGTATGTCAATTACATTAATTAACGAACCTTCAACATTCTTATTTCGACTAGATATTCCTGCTTTCTTTAGAATATTCCATCTTCTTTTGATTTTAGTTCGAAGATTTTGGGCCATCTTTTTCAACTTATCAACTTTACGGACAGTCTCAACACCAAGTTATTCATTCATTTTATCTTTCATTTCTTTCATTTTCTTCCAATAAACTTAACGCTTTTTCTGTCTTTCAATTTCTTTTCTGAATTTCATTTCCACCAAATAATGCAAAATAATATAAAAAACTTTCCAAACATGACATTAAAATTTTTTTGGTTGAGCTCCTGAGGGAATCTTATAGTTGATTCAAGTCCAGAACATTATTTTTGGAGTAGTTTGAAATGATTATAACATCATTCAAAAAAGTTTTTTTCACCTCGCCATGCAATCAATAAAAATATTTTGGTCTGAAAAAACTTTAACTACAAGATATTAAGATTTGATAAGAAAAAATGAAGTGGTTCAGTTAAATAATATTTTTTAATATGAGAAATGCCTTGTTGAAGTTATAAAAAAACTTTGAAACTTTAGCAAAGAATAAACAAAAATAATAATTTAATTCTAACTCATACAAATCAATTTTATGACATCAAAATCGTCGATTTTTGTGCTTTTTAAGATATATTCCCCGATATTTCACTTGTTCATATGTTTTGTTATTAAAAAACATTGCGACAGTTTTCCATTTATTTTTATATAGAATCGCTAATCTCAATATTTTAATGTCTTATTCCTTAGTAAATTATGTTTTTGCCATTCGAATCTGTTTTGACTATAAATATCGAATCGTGGATAGTTATAATATCTTATTTTACAATGGGAAAGTAGAGAATATATTGTCCAAAGAAGATGAAGAAAAGTGGAAAAAGAGGAAGACCATTTGCACTCTTAAAAGGAAGAAGACTGAAGAAAACCCCATTAAAGCCTAGGATGTTGAGAACATCACATTGCTATGCCAAACCAAGATGGACTTGTAACATCTGCAAAAAAGTTATGTTGCTTTCAAACTCAACCAGACACAAAATAAAGATACACGGATACAATCCAAAAGTTCTGACAATCGATTCCATGGTGAACAAATAAAGCTGCACAATTTGCGGTAAGTTGATATCATTGAAAAACATGGCCAGACATTGTGCTATGATTCATTAATCCAAATCATCTGGAGTTAGGTAAAGACATTAAATGGAAAGATAATCAAGGAAAATGGTTGAAGAAGAAAACATTTACCAAATCAGACCATCTGTTGTTGAAAAAATGGGACCTGACCGAATTCTTGTTTTCATTGTTATTCATTTGATGTTGAAATTTCCTCCCTTTAGAGCACCGAGAAGTTTGGTAATTTTAGCTGTTAATAAATTTAGGCTTGAGGAGTTAGCTGTTTCTAAAAGAACTTCGACATAAATCATTTGTGCTATCGATGATTTAGTTGATTATGGATACATTGCTGTGAATTAACTTGATACAATCAGCAGAGTTCGTCTTTCGAGCCAAATTTATCAAGGATTATGTTAAATGAAGGATGGGTTCGTTGGAGGATTTTATCCTTTCAGCTTATGCAAAGATTTCGCTGAAAGAATTTAAGATTGGATGAACTCTCATGAAGTGAAGACTGCTTTTAGGATTTTCAAGGTCAATGAACTAGAACAGTTCTAAAAATTGAAATAAAGATAATTCCAGGAAGAACGTGAAGCCTAAAGATAAAAACAATAAGAATTACGACAATATCTTGAAGAAAAAGATGAAATGTTTAAAATTGAAAAGTGCACCTAAAAGAAAGTCAAGAAGCTTCAAAAGAAGAATTAAGAGTCAACCAGATCAAAATGATTGATTTATCTCCTTAAAAATGAATCTTATTAACCACTCTTTTTATAATATTTTAAAATAAATGTTACCTGCACTTGGAAGTTTAGCTTCTTGGGCTTTACCAAAACTTCTTACATTTGCCTCAAAAAAAATATTCTCCACTCCACTTGGTCAACAAGTCCATAAATCACTTCAATCTTCTGGGTTAAGTAAACTTGGAAAAAATATTAAAAACAATTATGTAAAAATGATGAATAACACTTACGATAATTAACAAAACCCTGATCAAAATGGTTAATAATATGAGTAATATAAATGGAGACCAGCAATACAAAATTAATAAGCTTAAAATGAGAATGATTATTAAGATGAGTAATAACAACCTCCCCCACCTCCCCCACCTCCCCCAAAAAGGAAAGGAAGAAATTTTAAAACAAAAAATATAAAAAGAGGAAGAAGATGAATTCAAAAATCATTGATATCAAATTTATTTTTACCAAATTACTTATAAGGATTATAATCTTTTTTGATGTATTTGACTTTTTTTGGTTGAAAACTATGTCGAAATCTATCAATTCCTCCGGTTACAGATGTATCAAATTATGCAATCACTTTTTAGAAGTCATCTTTATTTTTAACTTTACCAATATTTTAACCCATTTTTTTCAGAGTGTCAAGATTAAGTGTTGCTCCTATTTTATCAAATTTAGGTTGTAATTACAATCTTTTTTTTTCGATAAATTAAAGTGTTTCCTCATTTAATTATGTTGGCAAGAGTCCTCTGAAAAGTTTTTATAAATAGTTAGTTGATTGGACAAAACCTTTGTCAATGAATGTTCCAAAAGCATTAGCAACTTTAAGTTTTTTACGGACTTGGGCTTGATCATCAGAAGGCATGTTTTTTAAAACTCTTTAAGCTGTCTGTTTACATATTTTTGATATCTAAGTTGCATATAAACTAAAATTATTATCTTTCATTTATCCAAGAGGATCAAACTATGCTCTTTAGAGTTGAAATTTGGAAATAACTTTCAAATAATCATCAATTTATGTTTTATCCATGGAACCTAAAACTATTTGTGTTGTTTATGGCACAGGAACGCCAGCTAAAAAATATTCAATTTGATCGCTATAAAACCGCATTGAATTATATGGAACTGATGAAAATTTTTTCGCACCAACTTTTATCCATTACTTTCTCCCTTTTTACCATTTTTATTAATTTTAACTTGAAAATTTCATATATTAAGATTAAGCAGAAACAAATTAATTCCATTTATTGAGAAGTCTGGCTTAAAGATATGATAATTTAGCTTTATATGAAAAAGGATTTAGATATTTAGAGGTGGCTTTTGGTAAAACTCTCACATTTCCTGTTGTTCTATCAATATAGCGTCCAACATAAAAAGGTAAACTGTTCATGCTGATAGGTCCAAAACCAAACTTACTAAAATTTTTATTAGATGCAACAACATTTTGAACTAAGACTGGTACGTATTGCTTTATTTATTCTTAACTTAATTGTTGTTGAACTAAAACATTGGAAACGTTTAAATTTTTGGCAAATGTTTAAATTGGTTTTCTATTTAGTCTATGATCTAAACTTTTGTTTGTTGCTATCCATTTATTAGTATCGTCATCCCACTAAGCTAATTTATATTGCTACAGTTGTTTGAAATTAGCAGCATTTTTTTATCCTGTACTTGCTCTCAATAACACATAATATTGATCCATTTTTTATCTATAATTTTTATTTTTGAAAAAGTCTTTGTAAAGATATGGAGTTGCATTCATATACGTGGGTTGAAGTAAATCAGGATTAATTTTGGATAAAGCATTTGTAGGATTAATATTTGATAATTATTGAACTTATGAAATACTTCTTGGGTTGAGCACAGGAAATTTTTGACTTTTTTATCCAAATATTTTTCGTAAAATCATGGTGGCTTTTTTGGGATCAGAAAAAACAACAGAACGACGAGAATTTTATGATGAATTATCAGTGTCTTACAAAATCACTTGTTTTTTTAATTAAGATGATAGAGGTGATGATAAAGGTGATGGAGGAGGTGATTTTTTTTACTCACTTTGTGATAAAGGTCCTCCTCCCACTGAATATTAATCACTTAAATTCATTTAATTTTTTTTTTTAATTGATTTACCCAATTATGATCTCAATTTCTTCCATGTTTACATTGCTGTTACACCTGTTGACATTCCTGAAGGTGTTAACAATGACTTAAGTTGATCATTTCCTTAAAATACTGGACGCAGAATTGACATTTAATTTTTTAGAGGTTGCTTCCCTTCATCTAGCATCCGACCCGCTGCCACCACCAAAGCATCATACACATTCCCATCTAACTCAAGAGCCATTTTAAAAATATATTATAATTAATTAAAACTTTTTTTTGGATTATAATAAAAAATCATTTTCCAATAACTTTTATTCCATCAACCCCATAAACTACAATAACATTTTGCCGAGTAAACATTAATAATGTTTGATCACTGGGAAAAGGACTTGTATTCACAGTATTAAATATAACTGAAAAATTTTGAACGCCTTGTGTATTAATTCCTGTCATGTATTGCTTCGAGTGCCCGTATGGTTACCAACAATAAACAAAAGCAGCTTTTCCAACAAATCTATTTTAATGAAAAGAACTCATTCCCAGTGCTGTATCTGCATTTACAGTTGAGGAAGTAAATGTATAACTTGCATTTCCTGACATTTGAGGATCCCAAAATGTTTTGGTATTTTTTGTATTATAACATCTACCATTTATCGCAAAGTTCTTCATATTAATTTTTGGGCAAGGAATATTAGTATTAAACATAAAATTAGAAGATAAAAGAATTTGTTCATAAAAAGGCCAACAATCTCCTGTTGTATCTAAAGTTTGAGGATTTCCTGCATTTCCTATTAAGGGTTGTGATGGAAAGAATTAAGTATTAAATTTAATTTGCATTGATGAAATACAATTCGAAAGACGAAATTGTTTTCTACAAAAAGAATACTGTTGATATTAATTTGATAAAAACATAATTATTAATTAACAAAGACTTTAAGCTTGTGTTCCAATTGGCCAACTGTTTCGAACAACTTGACCATTTGGTAGTTGATACTGTGATGCTAATGTATATGATGTTGAAGAAATAGGAATATTTTTCACAAGAGAAGCTTCAATCATTTTGTTAACACCATCATCAGCAAAAGTATATAAATGCAAATTCCAATATATTTAAGAAATAACCCATTTTCTTTGTTGCATAAAACTCATACCCCTCATATCAAATTAATGTACATCACAATAACCTGATGTAAACATGGCATATTTAGACAATGTTATTTCAAGAAGAAGATTATATAAAGCTTGAAGAGGGATTAATAAAAATTGATCAGGTGGAATTAAAATACCACAAACGGTTGACAAAAGCGGAATTCTAAAAAGTTGTGTTGAAACTGGAACTTTGGAAGGAAGAATTAATCCATTTTGCATTTGACATTGAGGGACAGTTGGAGAAATAAAAGTTTATTTCGTTCCACGACAAAATTAACTTGAAATAGGTTTCGGATATCCCCACAAAGAACAGTTTATAGGAACTTAAGTACTTTGGATTTCCAACGGAGAATTCAAATCAACTTGATTAGTTGTTAGTACTGAAGGAAAATTGATTTGATAAGGATTTTTGGGATTATAACCACTGGTGGAAGTATTAGAAGTTATTTGAGAATATACATAATTTTGATTTAGAACTTGAGGTGAAGATGATAACACCAAACTTTGGTTAACGTCTGGATAATTATTGTCTAAAATTGATTCCATATATTATGATCTCAAATTATTAAATCTTCCACAATTTTGTACAATACTTTGCATATTTTGAATTGGTTGCCACAACATATTTGAAAGTGAGCAAACACTTGGACAAAATCCAGAATTTGATACAGAATTCAAACCTGTAACTTATGTACTGGAAGATGTAATAGTTTTAGGCCCTATTAAAGGAGAACGCGTTGGCATAACTCCTCCTTGAATATTTTAAATAAAAGTCCCTAAAGCAGTTCCATTTGTATATGTTTGTTGATTCATGCTTGGGAAATAATTTGAGTATGGATTGTGTGAATTGATATTGGAATATCCTAATCCCTCTATTTAACGACTTTCACAAACATATTAAGAGAACCCGATATCAGTTAAATAACATGCAAGAGTATCGTATTAAGTCATTCTTTATATTTAAATATTGTTTGAACTTATTACTGTTTGTGCAATAAAACTTTGAGCAGAACTATCAACTTGTAGAGAACCAATCGGATTCATTTAAAGAGGTGATGATACAACTAATTAAATGTGTGAACGATACGGATCCATCACACCATTTTTAATGGTGATTAGGAATCGAACAATTTAATCAGGCGTCCAATATTGATTGGATGACATAGGTGTAACAGGCCATTATTTAAACTGAGTATAATAACCTTTTGGTCGAAATCCTGTTGGTATGATTTAAGGTGGAACTTGCGTTTGAGACGACATAAAATATAAAATTATAAAAGATAAATAATCATTTATTTTTCCCTTCAGCATTATGTTTGTTGAAAGCTGCGCATGATATGTAAAGTAAGCTCACTGTTACGAGTAAATTGAGTCCAGAGATTATGATAGCTAAAGGGTCAAAGGTTTCAATCATATTTAATTAAATTAATAATCAAAAGCCTTTCCCAATTATAAATTAAAATAAAGGAAATGATGTTTTTATAAATTTTCAAACTCTTTTTTGACTTCATAAGTGTTTGATATCAAAGGTATTTAATTAAATAAATTTTTAATTTAAACTTTTGGAATTGAAAAAGTTACCAAGCAATTAATTGTGGATCTCAACCATGTAGGAATTGATGTAAGTTTTTGACTTGTGGTAATCATTGATATTGTTCCATTTTTGAGCTAATGTCTTCGGTTGAAAAATAATTATTGAATTCGATTTCTGTGTTGGGTGGGAATTTGCGATATAACATCATCAAATATAATTAAAATATTTGTTGCCCAACCTTGGCATTATTGAATTTTTTTTTAAATGAATTTGATATCAAAAGTTGAACATGTGTTATATTAATCATGAATGCAACTGGGATATCGAGTGGGGCCAATATAAATAATGCGATCAAATTTATACTTATAAAAGTTTTATTGGTCAATTAATTCGTTAATAAAATGACTTTTACCTGAGCCAGGTTTTCCTAAAATTAACATCGAAAAAGATGCTAATAATATTTTTTAAGTACCAGGTGTTAATGAAACCCCTTATTCTGAAAGAATTGGCTCTCGTAACTTTAGTTTTACTCCTTTAACATGATTTGAAGTTTATGATTCCTATTCTTTTTCAATATCTTGAAAGATAAATTTTGGTAACATATTTTTATAATAAAAAAATCATTTAATCATTGTTTTATTGAGAATTTCTTGTTGTTTTTTCACAAGTTCTTTATTGTTATTTTAAATAAAGAATTAAGTAAATTTTTCCAGGCCTTACTTCAAAGTGGAATATTTATTTGCCAGATGTGCACTCCAATAATCTGCATGAAAAGGATTATCAAGATTCTTCATCTTCAAAATTTTTTTTACTCTTGCTTCTTTATCATGAGAAAATATGTAATCAGTCTTATCTCCAAAATAAATGACATGTGAATGTTTTTTGTTCTTAAGTGTGTCTTTATATGTAAATCGTAATTTAAATATTTTATGACTTTTTGGGTTTTCAATGATTTATGGAGAGTTGATTCCAATTAGTTGGAAATGTTATTGCCAATTTTTTCGCTCACGCCGATGAGGGTTTAAAACTTTTTATCCTGGATTAAGATTTAAGTGTTGAGTCAACTACTAATTCTTATTTATTGAAGGTAACATCAAATTAATTATAATGATATTTATGTTTTTCAAACCTTCAAATTTGTAATAAAAGAAGAGCGCACCTACAACAAACATTCAACTCCCTTTCAAAGACAACAAAACAACTCCTTTCCCATAAAATTTACAAAATACTAATTTGGTTGAATAACATTATCTTTTCAACATTCAAAACCCAGTGGATATGTCAGATCCTACAATAGCACTAATATTACAAATACCAACAATTCCAAATGAAAAAAGAAGATTTTTGGATATATAATCTTTTTCAACCTTTTTGTTAAATTACGGAGGAACAGATTTTCCTCCAGGAATTTCATTATGTTCACAATAAATATCTGGATATATGGATAAAAATGGAACGGCAACAAATATTGTAGCCAACACTGCTCCAACACAAATATCAACAGTAATCAATGCAGGAGGAATTATAGGATATAATGTTGTTTATAAAAACTAGTCAGGAGTCATTTGGGATATTACAGGAATAAATACATTGACTTTTAAAATGAAATTATTTGGAGACACATAGTTTAGAGCTCTTCCATCCGCCCAACCTTTATAAGTCTCAGTTAAAATATCAAGAGTTGTATTTTGATTATTTCATAAATCATTTAATTGCCATTACATTTACCGAGGCAACATTCCTTTATTTCTCAAGGTTTGTGCTTACGCTTTATATATTTTAATGAATTCGTTAATTTGGGTATCTTCTAACCACGGTGTGAACTCCTTATGAAACTCCCACACCTATTTCCAATTTCGGCATTTCTGGAATACCTACAGATCGATCTTAGGAATTGTTGTCATTTTTTAAATTACTTACTTTCTATTTCCGTGAGGGTACGAATTAGAGGCACTACGGGATTATTAAAGGAGTTGTTGGAATGTTTTTTTTTATTGGTTTTCCTTATTCAAATTTTGTTTTGGGTTCATTCCACGATTATATAAATTTTAGCATTTTGTTTATAATGAATTCGATTGCATAAAAAAGAGAACAAACAACACAATTAAACAGAAAAACAAAGCGTGCAATATAAATTGCAAAACGTAGAGGGACTAAATTACCAGATTTTGCTGACGAAGTTGCAGAAGAGTAATAACCATAAGAGCTTGATTAAACTTAAATTATTACAGATATTGATAAAAAAACTTAACAGGAAACAAATTAAGAAGAAAATTAAAAAAATTAGGAAATAAATCAAGATTAATAGTTAACAAACAAAATTAGTAATTTATAAAAAACATTGGATTAATCCATAAAAATAACCAATCCTCGTGAAGTTTATGAAACCATTAAAAAATAAATTCAATAACGCCCATTAAAAATATTAAAATAAGCTCAATAATAAGCATAACTCAAAGTTGTCTCTAATGAATAAGCATCATAGAAATAAGCTCTTCTTTAGAAAAAAGATATACCTTAACAAATCCCCCTCATTGACAACACAAATATTTACTTCTCTCGAGCAAATTACAGGTAGATAATTCATGCTATCATTCAATAAATGAATTTTTTTACTTAAACAAAATAATATGAAAAAAATTTCATGCGTATGACCAATATAAAATAAAGAAGATTATTCACAAACGGATAACTGAAAGCACGAATTAAACTTTTATATTCAAAATTGATGACAATGAAATCAGCTGAAGATTAGTTCAATTAACTTAAAATCAAACTCAAAAAAGAGGAAGATATTTTATAAACTTAACCGAAAAGATGGTTTAACAAGTTTTTAAGAACAAAGCTTAAACTTACCAAATAAGATGATTTATATAAAAAAATGAAATCTGATCCTGCTTTCATGGAAAGATAAGTTTAAAATAGAAAATAAGTCATAAAAAGAAAATTATTATAAATTTATAAAAATTTTGAAAAATGGGCGAGAACTTCCCAAAAAGTCAAACTAAACAAAGTTAAACGGTTGTCATAATTACAATAATCATAATCCAAAGTTCATGTTTTACAAAAATAAGGCCTAGTATATATGATTGATGGTGCTGAAAAATAAATACAGCAATTAAACAAAGATATAGTGATCAAAAAACAATAGTTTTAAGATAAATAACAACAATTGTTGAAGTAAAACGATAAAATAAGAGAAAATTTACTAAAATAATAATAATAATTCAAAGGCAGGCTTAATTAAAAAGATGAAATAATAAAAATTTAAAATTAAAAAATTAATATTCAAAATAACTTTATAACGCAACAAAACATCAAAATAAATGAACAAAATTACATTTTGACGATATAATAATCAAAAATAATACAACTAACACAAGAAAATATTTTACTTCGTCAAAGGATTATTGAAATGGAATTAAGATAAAAAAATATAATTTACGAAGCTTAACAATAATTTTTGAAAATGAAATAATTAAGATTCAATTAACTTTAAATGATGTAACAAAAACTCAAAACGTAAAAATAGAAATCTCTTCAGTAATTAGACGATTTATTGAAACAAAAGATTAACGACAAAAA
>ERZ650304.1082-NODE-1082-length-11207-cov-11.871234_pt1 | contig 11207 bp, 15 predicted proteins | sample MGYA00376240_ERZ650304 | MGnify/ENA primary metagenome ERZ650304 (study PRJEB26733, sample SAMN07839271) | wastewater metagenome | biome: small river; feature: stream; material: water | place: USA: North Carolina | collected 2016-03-01 ...
CTGTGACGGTGCGACCGTGGTCGTCCCATCGTTGATGGCGTCAGCGACAAGCCCGCCCCCCCCACCGCCCCCGCCACTTCCGCCGATCGCTCCGAAGCTCATGCCTGATCCACCAAGAGTTCGACCGCGGTCGTGCCGGCGGCGACCACCCAGAGATCGTCGCCGTAGCCCAAGGTCAGCGGAAGCGAAGACCCCGCGGGGAGGGTGATTCCGTTCGACGTCGTGACGTCAGAACCCCCCAGGTAGACGGTGCTGCCACCGGACGGGTTGTTGACGAGCACCGATCGCCGATCCGAGCTCGACGCCGAACTGGCCGACACGAGCTTGGACCGGGTCGCGGTGACCGCCGGACGAGTGGACTTGAGCATTGAATCAGCCTCCGATGAAAGTGACGTGAGGGTTGAGCAGCGTGTGACGGACGGAGTGCCCGGGCTTGATGAGCTTGAGCGGCATGACATCTACCGCCGACCCAGGAGGACTTGAATCGTCGCGGTCGACGCGGTGATGCCGTACAACTCGAACACATCGTCGGCGCCGTCGAGGTCGGTGAGCTCGAGCTTGTCGCCCGGTTCCAGCGTGAAGCCCGTCGAGTTGGTCACGCCGGCCACACCAATGTTGACGTCCGATGCCGAGGTGTTGTGGATGACCGCCGAATTCCAATCGGTCCCCGCCGTGATTGCGTCGCGGGGGATCAGGGGCGCGGCAGTCGAGGTGAGCGCCGGCCGAACGGTGTAGAGCAACTGCGACATGATTCCTCCGATGAATCACGACGGCTCGTGCTCGCGAGGAGCACGAGCCGTCGAAACGCGGAATGAATGAGGAGATCCGGAGATCAGACCTCGTTGTACCGCTGGAACGAGGGCGAGATGAACGCCCAGAGGTAGCCGCCGGACTCGGCGGTGAGCGAGACGCCCAGGAAACCGCCCTCGGCGTCGTCGGCGGTGGCGGTGGCCGTGTCGACGGTGCCGGCGGTCGAGCCCGAGCGCATGAGGAGTGCGCCGGAAGCGACCGACGCCTCGCACTTGACCCTGGTCACGCCCAGGTGTGCGACCTGGACGATCTCGCCGGCAGCGGCATCGGTGATCGCGACGCCCACGACCAGTTCACGAGCGGTGTTGGTGGCGGTGGCCGCGACCTTCAGGCTCGTGTTGATGGTGATGGGCTGATACGCGGCGACGGCCGAAGCCGCCTCGTACTCGGCAATGACGCCGCTGAAAGCCCGGCTCTCCGACGTCGAGGAGAAACCGGCATGGTTGATCCCCGCAGGGTTGGAGATGACTCCGACAGTGGGCATGATTGGTCCTCCTGGCTCAGCTGGCCAGGGCGGTCATCACGCCCTGGGTGCGGGGGTTGTTGACGACGAGGTTGCCCATGAAGCGGATGAGCGACGTCATGGCGTCCTGGTTGGTCGGGACACGGAAGTCGCCCATGTCGAAGTTCCGCTTCTCGTTGACGATGAGCTTCACGAACTCCTCGTTCACGAAGTACGTCGGGCCCGCGGCGAGCGACGAGTTGGTGCCGTTGGCGTAGTCGTCGACGATCCACGGGGTGTTGTTGAAGTACAGGTTCGTGAACCCGAGCTGAGCCATCTGCTCGTCGCGAACGGTGTCCTGCACCGGAGCGTTGTACGTCGGGTTGAAGGCCGCGATCTTCGACCAGTACAGGTTCCAGTTGAACCGGTTCGACCAGATCGAGGTCGGGGCGTTGCCGCCCTTGACGCACGCACCGAAGAACGTGTTCAGGGCGGCGAGCGTCAGCGTCGTGGTGGACGAATCGAAATTCGCCTTCCAGAACGCATTCGCGGTCACGCCGCGGTCGATGCCGCCGTACACACCGGCACCCGAGATCGAACCATCGGAGATGGCGTACTTGAAGCCATCGAGCCCCTTGACGTTGGCGGTGAAGCCAGCCCCGGGCGACGTGGCGCCGGGGATGTTCGCCCACAGGTCGAGGGAGAGGTTGGCGGTCAGGTCCATGCGGGCCTGATCGAAGTACGTCGCGACGTAGTCGGCGATCGCGGCCGGGGTGTTGACCCGGGCCTCGGTGAGGCCGTCGATCGTGACGTTCGCGTAGTACTGCTTCCAGTCCCAAGCAGCCGTCTTGATCGTGTCGGCGGGAGCGACGTCGAGGACGTCGTAGCCGCTGTAGGCCCCGCCGGTGGGCAGGCGAGACGTCAGGATGGGCTGCTCGATCTGCAGACCGCCGCCGACGTTGACCCGGCCCGATCGCATGAGACGGAACAGCATGGGGCTGGACAGGTAGATCTGGTCGATGAAGTCCGGCAGCACGAACTCACGGCTGACCGTGGTGAGCGTGTCGGCACCGAGGGGGGTTGCCATCGGATTTGTCCTCCGTGAGTGGATGATTGCGGAGGGGGTGTTTCAGCTACCGCGGGACGATAGCCCGATGACGGGACGAATGAGTGGATAGTCGCGAAAGATTCGCGAATCAGGACTCGGCGACGACGCGCTCGAGGTGCGCGACCATCGCGTCCCGGCGCTCCTGCTTCGTCTGGGGCGGGGCCAGCTGGCGGGTGATCGTCGAGGAGCCGCCAGCGAGCACGCCGGCACGGGACTTCTTCGCCTGGCGCTGGGACGCCGCGGCCTGCTGCTGTGCCGCCTCCTGGGCCTCGGCTGCTGCACGCTGGGCGGCCGCCGACACCTGGGCCTCGCGGAAGGCCGGCGTCGCCCAGAACGTCGCCTCGAGCGCCTGATCGAATACCTCGCGAGGGTTCTGCGTCCGCTGCGAGTAGGCCGCGATGAATCCCGACTCGGCCGTGGCCTGCTCGAGCGCGGCGGTCTGCTCAGGGGTGAGCGCGTACTTCTCGGCAAAGGCCGTCTTGGCGTCCTCGGCCGCGGCGTTCAGGACGATCTGGTGCTGCTCGAATGCCTCGCGCTCGCGCCGCTGCTCAGCCTGGAGCAGAAGGTCGAGCTGCTGGGTGATCGGGTCGAGCGACTGCGTGAATCGCTCATCGACGACGCGGGCCAGGTCCGGGTCGACGAAGTCCTCTGGATTGAATGCGGGCGCCGGGGGATCAGCCAAGGGGGCGGGCTGCTGCTGGCCAGCCGGCGGGGCGACCGGTGCAGCGAGAATCTGCTCCTGGGCCCACCGGTACAGCTGCTCGAGCTCCTGCTCCTGGGAGCGAGGAATCCGAATGGAGCCGAACTGGATGAACTCGGGGACATCCTCGACTTCCACAGGAGGCTCCGCCTCCTGACCTCCGCCCCCCCCATCTGCTCCCATCCGAGGGACAGCCTCACCGGAGCCCTCGACTACCGGCTGATTCGCGTCGTCGCGATTCGGGTCCTCGACCTCCTCGGCCGGCTTTTGGTCCTCGAGCTTCTGGTCCTCGACCTCGTCATTCTCACCCCCATCGTCGGTGATGCCCATGCGGGCGCGCATGGCTTCGGCCAGATCGGCCGTCGGGTCGGTGAGCTCGACAGGGATGTCGGACATCGTGGGCTCCTCAGTTGTCCGCGGCGGGGCGCGGGGTGGTTCGTTCAGGTCGCGGATTCAGGGCGCGGAATTGCGTCTGATTCGAAACGCCGGCCTTTCGCATGAGGCGAATCAGCTGGCGACGCTTCTGGCGTCGGGACGTCCGCGTGTGGCTACGGGCCGTCACGCAGGACCACCCCCTCCGATGCCCTGTCCGAGAACACGGGCGAGCTCGTCGGGCGAAGGCTGCTGGCGGCCCTGCATCACGCCGGGGATCTGCGACGGACCGGCCGACTGACCCGGCATCCCCTGCTGGGTCATCGCGCCGGCCATCGAGCCCGGGCCGCCACCCATGCCGGGCGGGGGACCGGAAGGCCCGCCGCCGCCCTGCAGCTGACGGTCGTACGGCTCGCGCAGCTTCGCGACGATCTGCTGCTCGATGGTGAGCAAGAACTGCAGGTCCGCGTCGGGCAGCACCTTCATGTCGGAGAGATTCGAGAGGAGGGCGCGCAAGCCTTCCGTCATCGTGTTCGTCGAACGAGAGCCAACGGCCATCAGGAAGTCCTTTCGAGAACGTCAGGGGTCGGCCGGCGGGGGGAGCGCCGGCCGACCCCCAGCGATCACTTGCCGAGGATCTGGGTACCGGTGGGCGTGGACGACCGGCCGACCTGGGTCTTGCGGTCGTCGGTGCCGAAGTGCTTGCCCGACGTCTGACCGATCGGCTTGATCTTGTGGCCGCCCTTGGCAGCGCTGGTGGGGGATGCAGGCATGATTCGCTCCTGTCGAGAGGTGATTGCCGGCTGATCGTACCGCGATGACGAGACGAATGGCGGGATAGCTGGACGGGTGGGATGAATCAGCTCGTGCGGCCGGCAGCGGCGCGGGCCGTCGGCTGCATCGGCCCCTCGACCGCTTCCTTCTCGGCCTGGCGCTTCACGATCTCCTTGCGGCCCGGGAAGTTGTGGGCCTCGAGCACCGCTTCGCGGTCGATGGCCTGCATCGCGTACAGCGTGTCGGCCTCGGCCATGCGAGCCTGCTTCGACGTTGGGAGCGAGGAGCCGGCCTCGACGCTGATCTGGAAACGCATCGGGACCCGGCCCTTGTCCGACGACGTGTAGAAGTGCTCGCCGCGAATCGCCAACGCCGTCTGCTCGCCCGACGGGCCGACAAGCGACACGATCCGCGGCGTGTCGTAGAACTCGCAGATCAGGCTGGCCGTCTTTTCGGCGACGCCCTTCAGCATCGTCTCGAGGTTCCGAATCATCAGGCGGACGCGCACGAATGCCGCCTCCTGAAGTGAATCGAGAACCGAGCTCGCATTCCGGCCCGTCGGAGTCGCACCGCGAACCATGCCGGAGATCCCGCTGATTCGTTCCATCTCGCCGATGTAGAAGCGGAGGAGCTCGACGGCCATCTGCGGCTGCATCTGCGGAGGCGACAGCCAATCGATCTTCGACCCCGGGTTCGTCGTGAGCCGCTGGCCGGGGCGGTTCGTGATCGTCGCGCGCGGGATACCTGAGCGCTTGTCCTCGACCATGATCGGGTTGCCCATGAGCCAGATGTTGTGCTCGATGGCGGCCAGGAGCCGGTTGACGCTGACCTGAGCCGAGGCGAGCAGGTCGACCATCGAACGGCCCCAGAACTCGCCCATCTCCTGCTCGACGAATCGATCGTAGGGGTGCTTGCCGTGCGACCAGAGATCGTCGGCGAACTCGTCGAGGAGCACCGTGGCGCCGCAGTACACGACGCAGCGCCACGAATCGGTGCGCGGCTTGTCGGGCCGCGTCATCGGGTTCCGCTCCTCGTCCTCGTCGAGAAGCTCGCGGGGCGTCGTCGGATCGGCGGCCAGCTCGAGCTCGGGCACCCGGGCGTCCGACGTCTCGCGGAGCCACGCGTAGTACACGACGACGTGATCGGTGGCCGAACGGAACGGCGCCGACTTCTCGGTGGTGAGCGACCAGCGCGGATTCGTGTCGTTGCCGGCGGGATTCTTGCCAGACCGACCGAGAGGCTCGAGCCCACCCGACCCTTGACCGCGGTCGCCGAGCTGCGACGGCGAATCGTCGGGGAGTGATTCGGTCCCGTCGCCGCCGACGAGCTGGCCGGCCGCCCCAGGGAACCGGCGGTCGAGCTCCGCGATGCTGATTCGCTGGACTTCGAACATGTAATTCGCGTCGTCGAGCGAATGGGCGTCGGGGTCGGGGTAGAAGCAGAACGGGTCGACGCGCTTCATGGTGACGTTGCCGAGCCCGTCGACCGCGGTGGGGTCCCAGAGCGTCTTGGAGATCCCCGTCCCGTACATCTGGACGTCCCACAGCATCCGCTCGAGCTCCGGGTCGAATCGCTGCTCGTCCCAGCAGCTATTCATCGTGATCTTCAGGTCGTTGCCCAAGTCGAGGTAGAAGTCGTAGAACGCCGAATTGGGGTCCGACACCGGCATCGCGTCGAACTGCGGGGTCGTCTCCCGCACCCACGCGACCCGGGCCGACAGGATCGGGAAGATCTCGGGGACGTCGGGCGCCGGCTTCCACGAGGCACGGCTGGCGGACCAGGGCCGGGAGTTGACGATGGCGTAGTTACGGAGCCAGCGCGACACCATCGGCCGGCGGCGAGAGCGCGCGTCCTGAAACAGCGTGTCGAGCTCGCCGATGAGGTGAGCGTCCGTCTGCTGGGTGCGAGTAGAGGCGGACGCGGTGCTGGCCATGCCGGGATGTTAGCTGGATGACGGGATGATTCGCTGAATGGCTACCGGAGCGGCGACATCCAGCGGTTGTTGCGGTGCACCCAATTCGCGAACTCCTGCTCGCGGTGCTCTTCGGCCGCATCGGTGCTGCACCGGTCGAGCTCGTGGTGCCCGTGATGCCGCGGCTTCTGCTCGCAGATCGGGCACAGGTCCGGCCGGGGACTCACGCCGCGGCCACCTTGTTCGGCTTCCCCGCGCCGTCGTGCGCGGCCTTCATGGCGTTCTCGAGCGCCTGACCGGTCGGGTCCCGGTGTGATTCGGCCGCCGGCTGGATCTCGGAGTGGTGCATCGCCTGGAGCTTCGGCTCGTAGCCGGTGCGAGCAACCGAGTCCTCGGTGATCTGCTTCATCGCCTCGGTGACGTGCTTCTGGTCGGAGACGAGCCGGCCGAGGGAGGGGGAGTAGTACTGCTGGGGGACCGGCGCGATGAATGGGGCGTCGGTCTTGTAGTCGCGCACCATCTGCACGAACGCTTCCCCGGGCTCAGTGCATGAATCGCATCCGACGTAGCTCGGCGGCCCGATCTTGATGGGCCCGAACTCCTCGGTAGTCGCACCGCAATTCGGGCAGATGAATCCGTACATGGGCATGTTCAGTAATCCTCATCGGGTTCGACTTGCTCAATGACGCCGTAAAGGTCATCGGGAAAGTGGTCTTGTAGATCGTTCTGCAGACCCGGCACGGCGGCTGCCTGTTCGGCGGTGAGCCCGAGCCGCTGCATGTAGTCGCTCGCCTTCACGGTGTCGGCGAGCTGCATGTTCGTCGTGACGCCGTGCGTCTGTTGCCCGTAGCCGAGCGGGGGAGCGTCGGTGAAGTGGATCGCCAGCGCGATCAGCAGCGCCATCACCGTGTCGTCGTTCGGCGAGCCGTCGCCGTTGCCGTACCCACCGTTGGGGAGGGTGACGTAGTTCTTCATCTCCTTGTAGGTGATCGGGTCGTGAATCAGCAGGCTCGATTGAGTCAGCGCGTTGATTCCGTAGCCGACCGCGATGTGCTTGGTCTGCAGCGACGTCGACCATCCCCATTGCGAGCCGGTGAGCTTGCCGGGCGTCTTGTCGAGCTTCTCGGCGCGCATGTAGATGTTCGGGTAGGCGAGCCCCTGCAGGGTGCCGATCGTCAGCCCACCGGGACCTTCGACCTCGGGCCCGACCGTGGCGAAGTTGTAGTACTCACCGAGGCGGTAGAGGTGCTTGCCGAACTCGACCGCATCGCAGCGGAGACGCATCACGGCGACCTGCTCGAGCGTGCGTCGATTCACGACCTGGGCCACCGCGTAGTCGCCGCGGGTCGTGTTCGTCGGGTCGGCGCCAATCACGTACTCGCCGAACTCCATGTCCCGCGACGGCGCCTTGAACACGACCAGGTGGCCGTCGGCGCTGGCCTTGAACTTCACGCCCTCGTGGTCCTCGATCAGGAGCCCGCGGTAGCCGGCGTCAGGCACGTAGTGGGCCTTGAGCGCGTCGGCCGGGAACGCATTCGTGCCGGTCGACAAGAACGCTTCTTCGGGGTCTGCGGGGAACTCCTGGTGGAACTGCAGGAGGTCGCCGCCGAGGTCGCGAATCTTCCAGCGCCGCCACGCCAGCTGGTCGTCGTCGATGCCGAGCCGGCGCAGCACGCGCTCGTCCTCGGTGTACGACGCGATGACCGGGGAGATCCCGATGGCCGTGGCCCGGTAGACCTCGTGCTGGTGCCACGCGAAGAACAGCGGCACGAACATCGTCTCGCCAGCGACGGCCATCTCCCACTCGGTGTGGAACGCGTTGCCGACGCCGTTGGCCGTCGACTCGATCGCCATGAAGGTCGACGGCACCGGGTGGATCGCGTTCTTGAGCGCGTTGATCGTGCGCTTCGGATCAGGGTAGAACGCGGCCTCGGACTGGTGAATGAATCGCTTCGTCGTGCCGCGGCCCGTCTCACGGTTGCCGGCCGTCGCGACGTTGAGCCAGGAGTTGTTGTGCTCCCACTCGAGCGTCGCCTTGCTGTCGGACTTCAGCGGGTAGAGCGGCGCGAATGGGTCGTACGCCCGGTACCGCTTCACCATGCCGAGGAGGTTGCCGCCCGTCTCGCGATCGTGGGCCATGACGAGCCCGAAGTAGTTGTCGAACAGGTGGCAGAGCTGGTAGCCGACGGCGCCGATCATCGTCGAGAACCCGATCTGGCGGGCCTTCAAGATGATGTTGCGCGCGTAGCCGCGGTCCTTGAACTGGTCCTCGACGGACTGCAGGAACATCAGCTGCCCGGGGTTTGGCCGGAACCGACGGATTCGACCGCGGTCGTCGAGGATCGTCAGTCGACGGATGCCCGGCAGGAGCAGCGACGACGTGGCGGTGGAGGTCGTCACGTGGCGTCCTCGGGCGGCGCGGGCTGCTCGATGTCGCCCAGCGCGTCGTACTCCTCGTCGTTCAGCATGTCGGCGTACCGGCCGAGGAGAGCGCGGCCGAGCTCGTCGCGGTAGCCGTCGAGCTCGGCGCGCATCTTCGTCAGGCCGTCGTCCACCTTCTCGTCGTCGATCTGCTTCGAGAGGATCGGGAGGAACTTGACGATCAGCTTCGTGCGCTCGGCTGGGGGAGCCGAGGCGAGCTGCTGACGGATGTCGGAAACCATGCGCGCGAGGAGTTGCCGCGCGTCGTCGCGCGGATCGGCGGGCAGCTCAGTCGCGTCACTCATGGCTACTTCGGTGCCTCGAGCACCAGCAGCATCTCGCCGGCCACGCGGGCGTCGTGATTCGCGCCGTGCTTCATTCGCGGCGTGGTGACCCGGCGGGCCTCGATCAGCTTGAAGCCGAGGTGCAGCCACGACTGCAGGTGCCACTCGACGACGTGTTGCTCGACGTGATTCGCGATGAAGTTCGAGACGTTGATGATGACCAGGCCGCCGGGGCGCACCAGGCCGGCGCACTCGGCCCAGACCTCGGAGTGCAACTGGCGGTACTCGTGGTTGCGCCAGTGCAGAGCGCCGGTGTTCCCCTCGGTCAGCGGGCGCCCGAGCGAGATCCGGTAGGTGTGCCGGCGGCTGCCGTCGCGCCCGTCGTACGAATCGGCCATCCGATTGCCGTAGGCGGGCGAGGTCACGATCGCGTCCCAGGGCCCGAGCTCCTTCAGGCCGGACAGGTTGCGCGAATCACCGGTGACGGTGAATGGCGACTGCTGGGCCCACTCCGGCTCGAGCTCGACGCCCCACGTCTCGTGGCCGCCGCGGTCGGGGTCGCGCAGGACGTGAATCCCGCCGACCCCGGCGAACGGGTCGAGGATTCGCGCCGGGCCGTCGTGGTACTGCTGCAGCACGTCCTCGATGGCGGCGAGGAGCGTGGGGGAGAACTTCGCCGGATGCGGGGTGGGCCCGTCGGCTTCGACGATGTTCGCGACGTTGGCCGGATCAGTGGTCGATTCGTAGAGCTCGAGGGGCGCGGTGCCAGCGACATCGAATTCGTCGACCGGCGCGATTGCTGCCCAACCTTCGGCGTCGAACTCCTCGACGTACGTGCGCTCGATGTCGCTGTAGTCGGTCGGGCCATCCTCGGCGAGCACCACCGGCGCCGCTTTGGACATCCCCGGGGTGCCGATCGCCTCGTACGCCTCCCGCGCCTTCCGGTCGAGCTCCACCGCGGCCGGGTCGACCGGCCGCTCCGCGATGTCGGGGGCCTTGGCCTCGACGCTCTGGCTCAGCGGCGCGTCGACGACGTCTGTCTGGTCAATCATCTGGTCATCCATTCGTAGTCACCGCCGTCGTCACCCAGCTCGGCGAAGATGTCGCGCTGGCCGTCGATCTGCGGCTTGGGGGGTTTCTTCTTGCGATCAGGGTTGGGCGCCGGCCGCTTCTTCACGCCGAGCGCGATCTTCGCCTCGGTCATCGCGGCGCCGTCGCGGGCGGGGAGCCCGCCGATCTGGGCCCGTGGCACGTGGGGCTTCGCAGCCTTCTTGCCGAGGATGGCGTTGCACCGTGGGCACGTGACGTACGCGCGATTCGCGACGACGGGCCGAATGATCCGCGCCTCGGCCGTCGAGCACAGGGCGAGTCGTTCGCCCCCGCGCGTCGTCAGGTGGTGAAGGACGCGCTTACTCGTCGTCATCGCCGTAGTGGTCGAGCTGCTTGCGCGCGAACGCGATGAAGAACAGCGTCTCGCCCGGTCGGTCGGTGATCTTGAGCGCGTCGTACTTCTCGCTGAACTCGACGGCGAGCGGGATCTTGACGCCGCCCGTCGAGGAGTCACCGGTGAAGCCGGCCACGTAGGCGGCGAACTGCGTCACCGTCTCGAACTCGGTCCCGTCGTCGGGGAGGTTGATCGTGACGGTCGGCATCAGCCACCGCCTCGAATCGCTCCGCACGTCACGCAGACCTTGCCGCCGTCGGTCCAGGAGCTCGACCACGAACGGATTCGCAGGAGCGTCATCACGCGTCCCGACGTCGGGCAGCCTCGGCGCGGCGGTCCTTCGAGCGCATCACATGTCCTCCCCGATGAGGCTGGGCGGCGGCAGCATCGCTCCACCGCCACCACCCAGCCCGGCGTCGTTGAATGTCAGAACCCCAGCAGGACCGTCGTCCGTCCAGTCCGGGCCGTCCTCCGCAAGCTCGTCGCGCTCGGCCCACTCCATCGCCTCGGCCAGCTGCTCCTCGATCGTCTTGTGCTGCGGCACCATCTCGGTCGGGACTGCCGCCTGGATCGCACCCTCGACCGCCGATCGCATCGTCTCGGCGGTGCTGGCGACCGTTTCCTGGGCCAGCTTCCCCGTGGTCTGCAGGATCTTGTCGAGGAGCATGGCGAAGCCGATCAGCCCGGCAACGATCAGAGCGAGCTGTACGGTGCGTGAACGATTCTGCTGCATGGCGGGACAGATTAGCGGTATATCCGACTGTCGTCTAGTACCTGTCCCGGGATTCCTGCAGCTACCAGCCCCCCGACGGCACCCCAACAGCCTGCATCGCCCGATATCTCGGCGTTCCTGACCGCTAACTCAGATCGGTATTGCAGTACCAGAAATCTGCGAAGTTGGGTCGCTCGCAGACAGATCGGAAGAGCGTCGTGTAGGGAA
>ERZ650304.1084-NODE-1084-length-11192-cov-3.910030_pt1 | contig 11192 bp, 18 predicted proteins | sample MGYA00376240_ERZ650304 | MGnify/ENA primary metagenome ERZ650304 (study PRJEB26733, sample SAMN07839271) | wastewater metagenome | biome: small river; feature: stream; material: water | place: USA: North Carolina | collected 2016-03-01 ...
CTTCCGATCTGTTCTTGTGTGTGATGTGCTAAAGGGTCATCGCCCGGCCCGGTGTAGTGCATCCGCAATACGGCGAACCATTCCGCGTGAAGGCTACGCCCACGAACTCCCCGTCACTTGCCTCAAGGCCAAGGTCGGAGCGTCGCTCAACACGGATGGGCTCGCCCACGGCCTCCCAGCGTTGGCCCATGTTCTGCCGGGCCATGCGTAGGCGCTTCACGGCTAGGCCGTCGCTATCCTCGTAGAACTCGTGGAGCACGTATTTGTCGGCCGGTGTGCCGTCTTCGTTGGTAAGCAGGATCGGCACTTGGTAAAGTTTGCGTGTGTTGCTCATGTTAGTGGTTGTTATCTAGTGTTCGTGTATTGTGGCCGGAACCGGGGGAAACGATCCCCCGCAAAGGGTCCAACGTTCCGGGCTTGGCTATTTACAGGCAGGGGACGCCCTTGCTGGAATAGTTCTGGCTGTTCAAGGGCTCGGTGGATACATAGAGGGCGCAACCGCGCGGGTCGGTCTGGTGATAGTAGTGCAGCCCGGCCGCCTTGCACACCTGTTCCACCCGGCGAAGGGCGCCCGCCTCACGATCAGGGATGTTTGGTCGAACTGGCTCACGATAGAACACCTTACCCCGGATCACTACCGGGTCCGGGTAAACCCGGAACGGCCTGCCGTCCCCCTGCTCCCCCTCCCGTTGGATAGTGCCGTTACACATCTCTTCCGCCCAGCGGCGCAGGGTCAGTTGTGCCCGGCGTAGCGTGCGGGCATCTTCTACGGTGAAAGATGCGCGGCTGCCTTCCTTGGCGTATTGCGAACGATCTTCGTAGATACCCCAAATGGCAACGGCTAAGGCCCGGTCTTTTGCTTGTGCTTCCATGGTGCTTTGTGGTTATGGCTTCAAATGTAACCCCCCTACACTATATAGCAACTTCTAAGTGATAGACGGTTAGACCCGTGATGAACGGTTAGAACGACCAAGGCCCGACCTACTACGGCCGGGCCTTGTCTAAGGTTGCAGTGGGAAGGTCAGGGCCGCACAAGCTCCCCAGTAGGCACCACGACGACCTTGCCGTGATAGGCATAGAAGCACCCGTCCCGATAGCACGACCAACGTAGCTCCCCCGCCTTGGTCCGGTACAACGTGAACACGTTGGTGTTATATCGCGTAGCTGGATACTCCTTGAGCATGAACGACCCAAGCGCCTTCCATGTCCGGGGCGTCTCCCCCAATGGTCGGCCCGGATGTAGGTCTATGGCCGTCCCCTTGGGCAACGCGGCGATCCCGTCGCTAACCGTCATGCGTGTCGATGCTTTCATGGCTGTATGTATTACGTGTATCGGTTAAGGCCCCTAACATACACCACACCCCTAACCGTTCATCCCTCACACCCCACTATGTGACAAAACGTTAGCCCCAACCCTCGCGCGGGTACCAACCCACACCACACCCCGCACACCCAACGGACGGCGGAGATGCCGGTGGGCTATCCCCCCACCCCACACCCTTGCAACCCTACGCCGTTCCCCCTGTTTCCCTTTCGTGCTCAAGGGTGTGCCGAAACCCCGGGAAAACACCCGGTCAGGCCTTGGACGGCTAACCGGCCCATTTTGGCCTGTTCCATGGGCGTTCCATGGCCTGTTGTTGCCGTGTTCGGGTTGCCTTTGGCGCCCATTGCTTCCTGTATTGTGTTCCGAATTGGGCATGATAGCCGCTCACCCGTCGCGTAAACGGCCGCCGATGGCCCAAGGCCCGCGCATATGATAGCCCACGGCGGCCTCTTGGGTCCCTTTTCCCCGGCCGACCGTGGAACGGCAAACCATTTCCCTTTCCGATGGGGTACGGGGGTAGGTTAGGGCGGGGGTATCCCACCCGTACACCTTTTCCATTGGCGGAATCCCCAGCCGTACCCGGTTTCTGTTTGGCTATCCCCACCTATACAGGATTTCCGTACCCGGTTTCTGTTGACTGCGCCCACTGTATCTACCTCCCTGCCCCGCCTATGGCGTCCATTGCTCCATTTCCGTGGTCTTTGTCCGTTTCCGGGGCTATCTATCGGGGTGCGGGGAGTGGGTAGCCTCTGTACGGAATAGTGGCTTAGGATGGGGATTTGCTTATTCTGGTGAGATAAGTGTTTGTTGGACGGGTAGGATGATTATGTCGTCATATATTTGCGGTGTTGGATGAATAGTGATTATGTAACAACTAGGGTAAAAATGAGCAAGGTACCACAACATGTCATTGATGAGGCCACGAAGCTGGGTATAGTGGAGGGGGCGCGGATAAAGTGTATGTCCGCTGGGCAGGGGACTGTCGGCCCTCGTAGCGAGTGGGAATATCATAGCGGGACAGAACCCTATCTCGTGGTCGGGGTGGACGACGAGGGGTTGTCGCTCTTCGGAATGTGGAGGGGTTGGGCCAAGGTCATCGCCCCAGCCCCCTCGGCCCCCTCACAGGGCTTACAGGAGGGCGATGCGGTAGAGTGTGGGCCAGCCATGCGTGCTGCGATCATTGAGCTTGCTAGGGAGTTGGGGGTGCCAGTGACCAACTTGTACAAGCCCGGGGATGATGGGATGGATAGCTGTCGCTGGGATGGGAGGGTCATCATACGCGCCTGCCCTAAGAGGGACCCCGACCTTAACTGGATGACCCCCGAAGCCTTCATCGCCAAGATGCGGGCCACCGAGCCAGTGGAGAAGCCCATCACCATCGGTGAGCGCAAGGTGGAGTTCTACCCGACCGGAGACATCAGGGTGGGTTGTACCCGTGTGGACCATGATACCTTGGTGAGGGTGTATGAGAGGGCGAAGAAGATGAAGGGGGCTAGTACATCAACCTATTGAAAGCCATGATATTTGGTTCACCAAAGATGCCTGTGATGGAGGTCTTGATGTCTGTCGTTCTCATCATACTCTTAGTGGTGCTTGTGCTCAGGGCAATATCGTCCGCCCCGTCCACTATATCCGGAGCGCATGCGGACGGCCCCCTGACACAAGACGACTATGATCTTGCTGCCGTCTTGGAGATACAGAGGCGCTGTGATGGGTCATGGCCAAGCAGAGCCAGCGTAGGTCTTGGTTATTCCGAACAGAAGGATGTTGACGATGCCATGGCCGTACTGGCGGAGTTCAGGGGATGGCTGAAGACACAGGGTGACAGCAGGGTGGTGCGGGCGTATGACCGCTGGCTGAACATCATGGAGCGCGACTGTGAAGATGCGCAGAGGGCCATTGATTCTGGGTATCGCGAAAAGCAGAAAGCCGAGTCTGATGGGTTCTGGTCAGACGTTAGCAGGCGTTCGGACCGCGCAATGGCAACGAAAATACCAAAGCCGTGATCCAATGAGCAGTTCCACCACCGTTACTTGCGACGGGTGCAAGAAGGAAATAGGTCCAACGCACTACGCATCAGAGTTCTACCTTACGCTGTCACCTACTAGGAGGCCGCACGATGGGTCCGGGTCATCCTTTGCCATGTATATCGAGCCACCCATAGACCGAGACCTGCACTTCTGCCACCTGAAGTGTCTTTCCGCTTGGATCAACACGCCAAAGCCATGACGAAGCCGAAGTTCAAGATAGGTGACCGGGTGCGCAGGATCAACCACAGCACCACCTTTGCGTCGATAGGTGAACTCGGGACCGTTATGGATGTCAGCAGTGTCCCTGAGGTTCGCTACGATAACGGTAACAGCGCCCGGATAAACTCACAAGATAATCTCGAACTCATCCAACCAGCAATGACACAACCGACACTAGAACAGGTGAGGGATGCGGCTAAGACCTCCCCGGAAGCACGTAAGGCACTAGAGAAGCTGTTCCCCGAGATCATGGAACCAGAGCCGTTCGAGTTCGGGGCCAGCCATAGCATCAATACGTACATGATAAGCCCTGTTCTGTACATAGGGACCTCGGATACACCCCCCGGCCTTAGTGACAAGTGCATCATCGTCCATCCTGACTACCGTATGGAGGCGAGTGAGCACAGGGGCCGCACCATACTCACCTTCTACAAGAAGTGATGGACGAACAACTAAGGGCTGCGGTGATCGACGCCCACCCCTCACAATTCATGGACACGAACTTCCTGATGTCGGTTTACATGTGGGGGATCGATACGTGGAAGTTCGATGCAAGGATCCTCAACCAGCCGGTCGTGCAGTTCGACTACCTCCCGGCCCCAAAAGGGAAAAAGAGGCTCTGGAAGTCGCACTATGCCCACATCATCCTGAATGAGCCAGCGAACAGGATCAAGATCGATGACGGGGTGGTATGGTGGCGGTCGCACAGGTATGGTAGCGACTACTTTGAAACCGGGCCAACGACCCGTAAGCTCACCCTGCACCTGAAGCGCGATGTGAAGTGGGAGGGGCCTGATGCGGACAAGATACAATGGACCGAAGAACCATTCTACAAGCCATGAAATTCGCTCACATAGCGCGGTCCAATGGCCGCATGTGGTTCCGATTGCTCGGATATGGTCTTTCCTTTTCCGACCGCACGAAGCACAAGGCGCCGTTCAGTGAGCGCAATGGATTTGTCAAGGTGCTTCGGATTGGCAAGTGGTCTGTCAAGCTCTTGAAGCCATGAACTTCTTTAGCAAAAAGAAGCTGAGAAGTAATTCGTATGTAAATATGTACTATCTTTGTTGAACGAACATGTCGGACATGAAAGAGTATGAGGTGAAGACCGGTGTGGAGATACCGAAGAAACGCTCCGGCGGACGCCCACTAGGACACACCAAGTATCCATGGGCACAGATGAATGTGGGCGACTGCTTTGATGTGCCCGTGGAGGATGTGGAGGCCAAGGGAAGGCTCATGGCCTCCAACATGCGCTCTGTTGCCGGTAACCATGCCCGCAGGTGTGGTGGTGGCCTGAAGTACGCGGTGAGGCTGATGAAGCAGGAGGGGGTGGTCCGCGTCTGGAGGGTTGGCTGAGGAAGGATGTTCTGAACGTTCTTTGAGGTTGATGAGTTTCGTGGGCTAAACCTTACAACCGGCAGGGGCCGCGCCAAAACCCTGTATGCGGGAGGTGACGAATGAGGCCATGGGTGGTCAGGCCCCGCGAACTCATCACACTATTGATAGATGTTGACGGTTGGGGAAAAGCTGGGCGTCTGTGTCCAGAACAAGTAGCAGGACTCCAAATCCAGCGAAAGCGATCCCGAGGCAGGGCGCAAGCCTTCAGCCCAAGAGGAAGTATCGGGCACTTCTGGACTCTCCGCCGTCAATACATCGCAAGGCTCGACGTTTCAGCATTTCAGGAGCCGTACAAATCAAGGACAATGCGTGACAGCCGGGAAAGACCGGCACTCACGGGTACCTAGCTCAACTGGATGGAGCACCGCGCTACGAACGCGGAGGTTGCAGGTTCGATCCCTGCGGTACCTACAAGACAAGGGCCTGTTGATAGGGCTTGGAATTGGTGGATGTCTTACCTACTTACTTATGGAGCAATGAGCAAGAAGAATGGTTTGCGCGTCCCGTCCGCAGGGCGCGCCATCGCGCTTCCCTCCTCTATCCATCACGCAATCCTTACACGACCATGAATATAGAACACGAAGCGTACAAAATTGCCATGCGATACCACGGTGAACAGATGTACGGAGACAAGCCATACGAAGTCCATTTGCAGGCCGTGCGCAATGTGCTAGTGGAGTTCGGGCACAAAGACCCATTGATGCTTGCGTCTGCATGGCTGCATGACATTCTCGAAGACACAGACTACCCGGTACGTGCGTTGGCGAACAACTTCGGGAGCGAGATTTCCGATATGGTGTATGCCGTCAGCGGATTTGGCGCAAACAGGAAAGCCCGCGCAGCCAGCGCGTATGTCAAGATCCGCAAGAACCCGAACGCAGCCATATTGAAAGCAGCAGACCGCATCGCGAATATGCGGGCGTCCAAGGGTGGTCCGCATGAGCAGATGTACCTTAAGGCGTGGCCCGATTTTGAGCAGTGGATCGGCTTCATTATCCCGAGTGACATGATGAGGGAACTGGAGCGCCTGCATTCAACACAATAATCCACCCCATGAGAACCGAAGAGCAGATGAAATCCGACATGCACAAGACCCGCAACATAGGCCACTACATCCCATCAACCACCTTGGCGCGAGGGGAGATCAAGAAGGGCGTCCACGTTATGACACCCGAAGGACTAGCGGTGGTCACTGGCATCATGGAACGACCCAACGAAGGGGTGTTCGTGGATGTGGTGGTATACGGTGGCAACCCCAACGGACAGAGCTTCCGGCCCTATGAGTTGAGGCTGGCCACGTTCCGAGAGTTCTGCCGCAACAGGTCGGGCTTCGGAAAGACCTCGTGGGTCCAGTTCTGTGCCATTCAAGGACTAGCCATTGCGCTGGCCATTGCAGGCGTTGCCACTGCGCGTGAAGGAGGCTGGCTTGTGTGCCTATTGGCGCTTGCCATCGAAGGCGTGTTGATGTACGGGACTTGGAGGAACTTCAAAGGAGGACAGGCATGAGGATTTGGTTTCATATACGCAACCACTGGCAGCGCTGGCATACTGACCGATGGTACCTACTTGGCATTGGATACCATATACAAGAGCCTAGACTTGTGGTATGGCAACTGTGGTTGCTGGGTTTCCGCTTCTGCATGTTCGTGGAAACCAAGGAGCCGAGAAGTCGTCCATTCCCACTTAGTTGGTTTGATTGGAAGCGCGCTGTTCGCAGGAAGATGAACGCTAAAGGTCCGCGTCCATGATAGTCACCCTCATCATCATCGCCCTGTATGCCGCCTACTGCGCTACGGACGACTTTGCGGAAATCAGTAGTGGATTGTTCATCAACCATCGTGTTCAATGGATATTCAGGGCAGTCATTTCGGTTAGCTTCATCGTATCGTGGTGGGCGGCAATGAACCCCCATTGGACCCGCGTGCTCTTCACGTCCATTGCCAGCGCCCCCTTGTTCAGCATTGTGTTCAGGACCAGTCTCAACCTAATTCGCCGAAAGCCTTGGTGGTACTTGGGGCCTAACATCCGGGGAAAGGGTGAAAGCTGGTACGACACGCTCTACTGGAACGCGCTCTATACACGACAGGCTATCGAATGGCGTCCGGGGTATTGGGCCTATTACAGCACCGAAGGGAAAGGAGCCGGACTACTGGCAACCTTCGCCGAGGTTTCTGCGTTCGCCGTGTTCTGCGTATTGGGATACCTTGTATCTTAGCAGCCTCGCTTCCACACCCCCGCTGCTGAACCCAGCGGACCTCTAGCGCGAAGCCCTTGCACCAAGTGCGGGGGCTTCTGCTTTCGTACCCCTTGTTGGCCCTTGTGTCGAATGTCCTGACCAATGCGGTGGCGTGTGGTTATACTTGTGGCCCATAACCCAAAATCAGACAGAACATCATGGCAGAAGTAGTCTTCACCGTAGCAGTGAACGCCGACAAACAGGAGCTTGGCACCCTCACCCCCTTGGACAGCCAAGGCAACGCAGCCACGGTGGATGCCGCTGGCTTCGTGAAAGAGAGCGCGGACGGCGCCGCCGACGTGATCCTCGACCCCCGCGGCACGACCCTCGACATCATCGTGAAGCCCGGTGAGGTCGGCGTGACCTCCCAAGTGAAGGGGTACATCGACGCCGACACCGGTGAAGGTGTGAAGCGCATCGACGTGACCTTCGCCATCACCACCATCGCGGCGGAAGCCACTGGCGCCTCCTTCGTGAGCCGCGGCAGCGAAGCCCTCGGCGCCGAAACACTGGGCTAACCCATGGCGGCGCTGAAATTCACCCACAACCTCATCGAGATAGATGGGGTGCCGGACAACCTGCGCATCGCCGTAGGGGAGAAGTTCACCCTTTCGGTGAGCGGTGGACCCGAGCGCGCCTACGAATGGTTCGCCAACAACGACCCCGTGCTCACGGAGGTTCCTAGCGCAAGCGTTGGGGTAGCTGAGATCACCTACGCTGCTTCGGCGGTGGGGGTGAGCACCATCCAGCTTCAGTACACCGAAGCCGGGAAGAATGTACCTACCATCGAGCGGGCCTACAAGGTCACGGTGACATCCAAGGAGGCGGTGACCGCCAAGCTGGACAGCCGGGGCAGTGAGCCCTTGGACTCGGAGGGGTAGACGAACACGACAAAGGGAAGGCCCCGGTCATTGAGTTGGCCGGGGCTTCTTCATTGCGCGGCGATGTACTCACCATAGGCCCTAGCGCCGAAGGGGGTGAGGTGTATCTTATCGGAGCGTGTCAGTGCGGGGTCTTGGTAGCCCAATGCGTCGTCTATCCCTTGCATCACGTCCACGAACAAGTCCACCCCGGTCAGGCTGGTGGCTTCGGTTTGCCAGTAGTCTTCCGAATAGTCGCGGGGTCCGGGCTGACCGGGATAGGAAGCAGTGCAATAGACCGCGTTCAATAGGACGACCTTTGCGCCACCGGCCACGATTGCGTTGATGCTCGATTGGATGTTGGAACTCCGCTGCGCATAGCTGATACCCGCTGCGCGGTCGTTGTTGCAAGACCCTAAGAAGACGACCTTCGGCCCGTTGTCCACCACATCGGCTTGAATGCGGGCCGCTACCATGGCGCTCGTGTTGCCACCAACCCCTTTGTTGATGATGGCGTTGTTCCGTAGGCCGGGGTACGCTTGGCACCACCGCTGCCACTGGTTATCCCCATCACCTCCGCTTGCTGGGTTGAAGGCAGTCGCCCCCATGCAAAGGCTATCGCCGATGCTTTGGAAGTTGGGTGCCACGAGTTCAAGCCAGTCCCAGCGCACCCACGCACCACTGGTAACGGCGTCGAACACCTGAACGCCTATCTCCGCACCGAAGAACGACCCCACACATTGGCCGCCGAACTTCCACCCGTTCGCGTCGCGGAAGTGGATGGACAACTGATTGTTCTTGCTATCGAACTGCAACCGGCAATCCAGCAATGTGTTCTCCAAGTCCAGACCAGTAGCGCACACGGCGTTCTTGGTGCTATTCAATGCCGATGTGTGGCGAAGGCTCACGCATCCGAGTTGTGGGGCCTTCGTGACCGTGTTATAGTTCAGGTAGATGTGGGCGCGTGCGCTTCCCGTTCCACGTATCTGCACGATCTGGACATCACCCGTCGCCATGCGTGCCGTGATTCCGGCATACAATATCCAGTCCTTACCATCGATGGGCATCGTGATGGCCTGCACCGCCAACCCTTGCGCACCGAGCGTGGTCTGCGTGAGTTGCACCGTCGTCGCATCGTACTGTGACAGCGTGCAGTTCGTCAACGTCCAGCCGGTCGTGGATGTGCCTTCGTCAACGAACGTGGGCGTGTTGGGGGTGAAGGTGGGTAGGCTCATCTGAAGAATGCGGTTACGCGTTTCGATTTAGTGTCCTTCGAGATGGAATTGATATGCACTTTTCAAAGTCCCATCCCAGCTTGATCCTTGCGTAGAGTGCCGGATATTTAAGCCCGGCAAACCTAGCCCATTCCGCTATTGTCATGCGAAGGCCGTCATGCTCTATGAAGCTATTGGTTCTCGTATTGTTGGCCTGCTCCCTTATGGTCGCCCATCTGCAATTCTCTAGGCAGTATGGTCCGTTGTTGTCGATCCTGTCCAAGGTATGCTTTGGCGACGGCCTCTTCCCCATATCCTCAAAGAACCCGGTGAAGTCCCTCCACTTATCGCACACTGCGATTCCTCTGGCTCCGTATGACTTGTACTTCGATGAGCTTGGTCGATAGCATCGGCTGTTCATATTATACCACACGTCGTACTCGGGGGTTCTCGTCATCCCGTGCCGGAAATTATTGTTTGCGGCCCCGCGCCTTGCCATATTGCACCCGCAGCCGCTCTTGCGAACCCTCACATTCTTCAAGTCAGCCACGAACTCTTTGCCGCATTCGCATTTGAATCTGCCCAAACGAGATGACTTCGGTTCACACCGACCCAGTAATGTCGTTGTTCCGTACATGGTCATTGGCTCGTAATTGTCCACTTTTGCGCGATTGCTCATTCGACAAAGGTGGTCATATTACCTGAAGAAAGCAACAACTCCCTGTATCACAGGATCCGAAGTTCCATTGCCTCCCGCAGTGAGTCCCGAAATATAGACATCTGCCTTGGCTCCGGCGGCCAGTGCTATCCAGCCGCTCTGAATGATCCCGGTAGACGACATGGAGCAAGTTACGGCGCTTGTTCCGATGTCGCTGTACGAGCCCGGTGCAACAGTGTAGGTGGTGCTATACCCAAGGATGACCCGCGGGGTGTTGCCGGACCCCGAGGCGGTGAAAACGTGGATCTGAAGCATGACCTCCGTGAAGTTGGTGAGGTCGATGCGACTAATGAATAGGCCCGGGTTGGCAGACGTAAGGATCTCCAGTGTGTTGGGCTGGTTGGTCATGGTCGTGGCCTGATTCAACAGCACCCGCATGGAGTTGTGCATCTCCAAGTTGGTGTGGGCGGCGCTGATGGTCGTTCCGGCCGTTCCGCCATTTGCTATGGGGAGCGTTCCTGTGACGCCTGTACTCAGGGGGAGTCCAGTGGCATTCGTGAGTGTCCCGCTAGATGGCGTACCTAGCGCACCCCCGTTCACTACTGGAGAACCGGCGGTGCCGACATTCGTGGCCAAGGCGGCGCCCACCCCCGTGCCAAGCCCAGTGATGGACCCGACAGCAGGCGTTACCGTCTGCGCGGACACTGCGGTTATGAGGCCCTTCCCGTTCGTGGTCAGCGTAAGGCTCTGGGTAGCGGAGCCGAAAGACCCCACGTTGCTGTTCACCGTTGCAAGGGTGAACGCCACGGAGCCGGGGCCGGTGGCTGTTCCATCACCAGTGAGTGATGTGATGCCCGCCGTGCCTGCGGGGGCAGCCCATGTACCGTCGGCGCGCAGGTAGTTAGCGGACCCGCCACCGCTCGCCGGAACGACCCCCTTGGTGGCTGAAGCGAAGGGCGGTAGGTTCGTCGCCGTCGTCTGGGCACCGGTGCCCGTTGTCCATTCAAGGCCGCCGTCATTGCGGACCTCTAGGCCGAGGTTATCATCCCTGTGGAAGAGGGCTAGATCTGCGGCATTCGTTGCGTCGGTGACGTTCACATGCACGCCCGCTCCGGTGTCGGATACCCCGCGGAAGGCTGCACCGGTATTGGACGAAGCCTCTACGCCAGCACCGGCATCCGCCTGACCAAGAACGCCGGGGCCACCATTAGGGGCATACCCCTGCACGCCCGGTGATACCGCGGATGCCG
>ERZ650304.1085-NODE-1085-length-11191-cov-4.406879_pt1 | contig 11191 bp, 21 predicted proteins | sample MGYA00376240_ERZ650304 | MGnify/ENA primary metagenome ERZ650304 (study PRJEB26733, sample SAMN07839271) | wastewater metagenome | biome: small river; feature: stream; material: water | place: USA: North Carolina | collected 2016-03-01 ...
AATCAAAAATTTCCTGAGCACCTGCTTCAGTGAAACAGATATACCAATTATTTGGTTTCGGATTTGGACCTATGTTCCAATCTTCGTAGTAGAAATGTCCAATATTTTGAACACCGCCTCCGGGCAACGGATCGCCCAAAAGAAAAGTCATGTTATCATACAAATGATATTTGTCATAAATACGACTATCTATTTGCACAACTTCAGATTTTCCTGGTTGTTCAAACATTTCATCAAATTTTCCAGTAACCCAAACCCATTGTCCGGGTTTGAGATCACTTTTATCTCTGATGACATGTAACAGTAGTTCTGGTGGTAGATTCACCAGAGTCATCGATAATTCCCCAAGACTTCAATTGCATGACCACATGCATAGAATTCATGATTTTCTGGGACCATGATTCTTGGAAGTATGATCTGCATATCCTCTACCTCCACGACACACATAAGAGGCATCCATTGGAGAAAGAACTCTACGATTGTCTCCACCAATTCTCTCTCCTTTCTGGTTCAAGACCATGTAAATTTGATCGGCAAACAATGATGTTTGCCAATCAGTAAAGACGAAAAGACCTCCCATTACAGGAGGTCCATGATTTGTTTCTTGGCATCAGACAATCTGATAGTCCCATCGAGTAGGTTAATGAGGATTCCCTCAATTTTCCACTCAGCGTTCTGATGGGTCAGACTGTAAGACGATCCACAATCATAGTCATTATAGGGACCATAATCGTAATCACGCCAGTCATCCCAATGGAGGTCGTCATAACCATCCCAAGGATCAACATAATCCATAGGAGTATCGTCATACCATTCATCATCGAGGTATTTGGTCCACTCCTCATGATGATCATCAGCTTCATCATTCAGCCATTGTGTCAGGGCTGCTTTGGTAATTTTCTTCTGTTCTCTACGGGCTTTACGACGATCCATTTTGGACCAAAGCCGGTATTTGACAGGCTGATGACCACCGGGACGATCACGGTTCATTGTCGTGATGATTTCACGAGCCGGACGTTGCCATCCGATATTCAGAGACACATCCACCCCTTGAGACAGGAGGTGGATAGCATCTTGCAGTGCCCATTTTTTATTTCGAAGGTATTTACCTTTTTGCATGTTTTCCTCTGGTTCAGAGATTGTTTTCGATGATGGCGATCAATTCATCGATGTGATTTCTCATGGCGATGATGAGGTCTTCTTCAGGCTTGTGTAGCCTGTAGACAGAATACTCTCCCGAGGCTCTGGGTTGTCCTCCATAACCCCAAGGAGCTTTTCGAGCATTCTTGCTAAGCTTTTTCAGCTTAGCCAGCATATCTTTTTGATCTTGGTTCATTTATGCCTCTTGATTACTTCAAAAGCATAACCACAAGCATAGAACTCATGGTTATCCTTATTGATCATGAAGTATGGGCGAACATACTCTGTATTATCGATTACCTTGATGCAGGTAATAGGCTTTTGAATATACCAAGCCATGACATAAGCCATATTGACTTGGTAACAGAAAACAAAAGCCATTGGTGAAAGCAAACAGATCATTTAATCCTCTATACAATCGCATCTGACAACAAATTCTGATTTGCATTTGCACCAGACTTTTGTTTCTTGAGGTATCGTTTTGGGCATCATGGGAGGACTATCTATCCATTGTTCAAGTCTATCCCATGCTTTCTGAGCAGCTTCGAGATCACCGCTATTAAGAGCATCGCGGAGATCATTTTTTGTTTTTTGAATTGTGGTAATATTTACATTACCATATTTCTCATCACTCATTTTGACTCTCCCTGATCATTTAAGAAGCCAGTTCATTTCTGAACTGGCCTCAAAATAGTCACTTTAAGAAGGTTTCTTCATCTCCAGCAGCAGGACCGATGTTGTTATTTTCAATCAGATGCATATTTTCATACATCCATTTACCTCCATAGAGGAGGAACAACAGCATTCCTGCTTGAGCGATCATTGATGGATAGTCCATTTAGAACCCCATCGAGATCGTAAGCATTCCACCATTCTCACCGGCACGAATGCCAGCACGAAGCTTGGTGGATAGCTTCGCTTCAACACCGATGGCAGGACCATCAGAGTCGAAATGTGCATAGGGCAGGATGTTCCCAGCATCCAAGCCAAGCTGCACACCGGGCAGAGCTTCACCATCATAGATGCCAAGCTCCACACCCCCGATGACTTTACCCATGTCCCAGCGATAACCCATGAGAAGACCAGTTCGGTCCTCATGCGTTTCAATCTGGGTCATCACCACTTCCTTGTATTCGGGATAGTAGATGAAGATTGGGTCGTCACACGCCTTGGGCTGGCCCAATTTGAAGCACTGAGAGGTCTCCGTGGTCTTGGATACCCGACCATAGCTGAGGCCCACATACGGCCCTTCCCAGCCACGCTGAGGCTCCATCACAGGAGGGTCATCGTAGACCGTGGTGAGACCATCAGCCTTGGCTGAATGTGCCGTGCAGAAGGACAGGAGTGCTCCGAAAAGGAGAATCACAACAGTCCACCAAATGGCAGTTTTCATCTTTGAATTCCTTCAGTTTAGGGTTTCGTAGTTCATCGCCAACATGCATCGGTTTTTGAAAGTTAGCCTTTAGATGTTGGGAGGACTATCTGGGTTGAAAAAGTAAAGGGCTAGGGTTTCCCCTAGCCCTCTCTGGTTCAGACTTTGGCGCCGAAAGCAGCCGCGATCTGGCCCAGATATGCGTTGTCGGACGGGTCCGTGCCAGCGGTCTCGTCTTCCTTCTCGTTCACCCGCTGGATTTGCAGAGTGAAACCCTGCATATCCATCGAAGCACCCGGTTCCAGATTCTCGGCAGCCTTCTGGATCATTTCCAGAAGCTGGTTCGAGGCAATGGCCCGGTCCCGATACTGCTTGGCCTTCGCAGTCTTCGGCTTGTTGGTCGGAATTTCCCGCTTCTTCATCGTGTCGATGGCGAGGTTGACCGGAAGGGTCAGCAGTTCATCGACGGGTTCGCCCGTTTCGGGATCGACGGTTTTCACCATCACGCCCACGTTCAGCCAAAGCTGGCTCTGCGGGCGCTCTTCGGTCGAACCCGAAGCCGGAACGGTGCGCTGGTTGGTGTTGAAAAGCGAGGAAGCTTGTAGAACAGTCATGGTCATTCTCCTTTGATTTGACCGAGGTTTTGGCTGGTTCGAATCAGCCCACAAAGCGCGAAGCGCGCTTATTCTTCTTCGACGCAATACAGATGTTCTGCGTCGGCATTTCTGTTCATTGCGTCTGCCACTGTCTGGCAGTCCGCTGGGTTATTGAAAACCCAAAAAGGCTCTGCTTGATCGACACAAGTGTCGGTAAAGCAAGGCGAGAGCATGAGAACGATGAATTTCATTACTTCTCATCATAGATCGGTTCGATGTGGATGGAAGAAACAGCCATATCCAGCATCAGAGCAGCGTTCACCGTTTGGTAGATGGCAGCGGACAAGTCACTGACATTCTTGGTGAATTTCTTGTTCCCATCCAAGAGACGAAATTCCAAATCAAACCCAATGGGTTTGATGTTGGATTTGTCTCCGATAGGCAGGTCTTTTGCCCAAAGACCATTCTTGATTGCAGGTGCATGATTTGTCATCAGAAGCTCCGATCTTCAAAGGTTGCATCGACAAGGCGATATGCCGATTGACCGCCATAGCGATGGCAGTCATAGGATTTCATGATGGCATCCCGATTGGCGGAATAGCCCGAGGTTTTGACGATGATCTCATTGAGGTCATTGTCCTGCATGGCATGAATTGCAGCAGCCATGATTTGACGGACCACACCAATGGTGAGATTGTCTTTGGTCAGATCAACGATGATCTTCACAGTTCCAACCTCAATGTGATTGAGGATGAACATTTGAGCGAGCGACAGGTCTTGCATTCTGATTCTCCATTGAGAAAGGATTAGGAAGGAAAGATTTCCATATAGGAAAGATTTCCATACAGGAAAGATTTCCAAGAGAGGAAAGATTCTCTCGATTGGAAAGATTTCATCTATGGAAAGATTTGTATTGGAAGGAAAGAAAGAGGGAATGATTCCCTCTATCTAGGGAAAGAATTCCGGGGATTACTCCCCGGCTTCTTCGGAAGGTTCCTCTTCGGAAAGTTCTTCCATCGCTTTCTTGTAGAGTTGTGCGTAGGTCTCGTCGGCGCAGAGGGAAAGAATCTCCTGACGATGGCCAGCGATCTTCTGTGCAGCACGAGACTTGGAGATGACGGCGAACGTCTTCTTGTCGTAGTGGGTGGAGACTTTCGCGGATTCTCGCCACGCATCAGCATGGAAAGCCATGATGTCAACGCCAGTTGCAAGAGTGGATACAGTTTTGGATGCAGCATCAGCAGTGGTGCCAATAGCACCGAAGATAGAGCCGATGGTCGAGGTCAATGAGCGATTAGTCATGTTATAGCTCCCAAGGTTAAGTTCACTCAATGAGCGCGAAGCGCGTGATACCAAGAGATACAAGGTGGGGTAGGTGTATAGGTGTATAGGTGTTTGGGGTGGGGGGGTGTCTTGGTGTATGACGGAGTAGGACTCCTAAAACACACCCCCCTACATCAACACATAATTATTGAGTTTTTTATATATTGCGCGAAAATTCCCATTAGGGCTTTTGATACATGAATTGAAAATAATTCATTGCAGTGACTATCTCTTCTTCTGTGGGCTTTTCAGAAGAGAATGTTAGTTTACCCTTATTCTTTTTGATGTCTTTAGGATTAAGATTCAAATCATTAGGTATGATAGGTTTTCTGTTACCTACTTGAATCCTAAAGATGACTTTACCTGATATAAATAGAATCAGGGAATGTGAGCCATATTCATGTCTTCCTAATTTTATCATCTATCTCATCATCAAGTGCATCAGCATGTGCATCATGTCCACACATTACCCAACGAGTTTTCCTTCCACATTGACATTCTGTTCTTTGTTGAAATGCGCCATCTGGTCTCCATACTATTACAGGTATGGAATTACAATTAGGACATTTATTCATCTGCTTGCCATAAAAGCAAAAGTCTGAAAGACTGCCTTGATATAATCCCATTCTTCTGAACCAGCGAAAGAGATGTCATACTCGGCACCGATGGGCGTGTTGGTCCTGCGAATGCTCATCTTTCCTTCTGGTTCGATGGGAAGCTTGAAGCCTTCCTGATTGATGAACATTTTGCAGGAATTTCTGGTGATGAGTTGAAGACGATGGTCCTTAATCCTGATGACTTCTAGGAGTTCCACTTTTGTTCTCACCCGTTGTTTGTGATAGAGTTCAAATCTGATGGAACGATCTTGACGATCACCTGATTCAAACTTTCTTTCATAACGCTTTTGAAGTTTATCTCTCATGAAGTTAAGACCTGAATCATTTGGGCAATGGGTGGAATATGTTCATCATATTCATATGAATGAACAAAGAAGGTGAGTTCTGTGTGAGTATCTAAATGATCCCACATAACTTGACGACAAACTGATGGAAGTGAAATAGTAAAATCTTTTTTAGGAATAAGTATATTGATTACTTTTTTTCCATGATGTTGAACAACTACATTACCATAATGTTCTTCACCTGAATTACTGGATTCAGGTATTTGTTTACCCATAGAGGGTATCAAAGATAAAGACGACCATCCTAAGCTGTTCTTCATTGAAGTCTCCTACAAAGAAATAGTAAGTAACTCTATCTCTTGTTGTTTGGTGGAATTCAGTTGTGTGATAGGACCACCCAATGTGTTCAATGAATTCCATATTTGGTAATTCTGGTGCATCAGGATTCATAACTGTGATCTTGGCTATATCGCCATTATCAAAGTCATAAACCATTTTACCTACCGTTTCTCTACATTGGGTAAGGTAATCTGGCTTCCATTTCACATCAAGGTTGACATTGGGGAGCATGTCTTGTTCCTTAGTTGCCGCGATCCTGTTGAAAGGGATACGCTTTCCGCTGAAAGGATAGAACATGAACGAACCTCGGACAATCAAGCCCGAAGACATTGAGGGCTACATCCTGAGCGAGCACTTCTTCAATGCTCACGACGCTGTGGCATACAACGCGGGCGGGCCGACTGTCGCGCCACCTGAGGAACTGAAGCTGCTGACCTTCTGCGTGATCGTGCTGAAGAACGGCTTCACTGTGACGGGGGAAAGCGCGTGCGCTGATCCTCGCAAATACAACAAGGAAATCGGGGAGAAGATTGCCCGTGCGAACGCACTGAACAAGGTCTGGCCCCTCATGGGCTACGTCCTGCGGAGCCAACTGGCAGGCGTCTCTGGACTGCTTGAGCCGGAAGGTTACAAGGATCGGGCGCGGCGCGAACTGGAAGAGCTTCAGATTCGCATCACCAAGCTGCGAGCTTATCTGGCTGGCGAGATTCCGACTGAGCAGCGAGAAGACCTTGAAGGTCAGCTTGATGGGATGATTGTCTACTGTTCATTCCTTGAGCGACGTGTTCGTCAATTTTGATGAATAAAGAAAGGGGGCCAAAAGGCCCCCTTATCTCTGCTCTTTGCCATATGTATGGCGCTATTCCCAGCCAGTATTTACCCCGGCATATTGACCCTAGCTATTGGTGAGCAAGCCTTTTGCTTTCAGAAACTCACGGACCTTAGGCCAAAAGACCATAGGACGCTGATTGAATTTCCGAATCAAAGGGCATCCAAGTGCTGCATCGTCAATATAGACGTGACAGTAAGCTTTAGGACTGTCAGACCAACCCTGTTCAGGATTCTTGTTTACTCCAAAAAGCTCAATACCATTATCTTTCAGATAATTATGAGCTTCTTGAAGAGTTTCACCTGAACGCATTGTCCAAAGAATAATTCGATGCCCATTGGCAATCAAATCCTTCATGGTATCAATGGCCCCCGGAACCGGAGCACCAATTTCAGGATAAGCGTGCTCAACGATGGTGCCATCGAAGTCGATACCAATGATTTGAGAGTCGGGCATGTTTTCCTCTGGTTCAAAAATTGCACCCGGTTTTGTTCAAACCCAGACCGGGAACTGGTCAAACTCATTTTATACTCAGACAAGAGAAGTGAGTTTCAATTTTACCTCTCTCACCCAAAGCCTTCCTTAGAATCACAGGCTCATGAAACCCGTGGCTACTTCAGAATTGGAATGGCCTATTCCAATGGAAGACACCTTGTAGCTTGTGACCTTTCGGTTTCGTCCTTATGGACTCATCAGACAAGCAAATTCCGGTTTTGATAACGCAGACCGGAAACTGCGGGGTCGGAATAGTGAACGACAGGCCACCAAAACATCCTCTGGCTGGGCAGGGTTTGATAGACCCGGCCTACGGTCCACTGGCAGCGGCGGCACGCCACAGGCAAGACGACTAGGGATCATCAAGCCCAAGAGCCGGTTGGATGAATGCCGCACACCCTTCCTTGTTCCCTGCTCCCTACGGGTGCTTCGAGCGTCCTCGTGCGGGGGAACCGCACAGCCCCGTAATCGGGGATAGTTGGAACCAAGAAGGCGAGAACCGCCGATCTTCCCTCTTGGTTCCCTCTCCCATCAAAGCAGCTTTCAGGGAGAATAGAATTTGCGGGTAAAGGAATCGAACCTTAACCTTCCAGATTTCTAATAAGGGATTTATTCCTTACCAAACGCATACTTTCTGGTGCTCATACTCAATGAGCTTTCCCGCAAAACGACCGCTTTTCTCATATAGGGAATCGAACCCGTCATTATCCGATGAGAAAAAATGGTCCTAACTTTAGATCGTTGTGTTGGAGAGATACTCTTTCCAAGATTTTTCGAACAGATTGCTTGGCTTTCGCCCAGTCCAAGCAATCCAAATCTCAAAGAAAGTGCTCAAGCACAGGGAGGTGATGAAGTGCGAACAGCGTATCCCCCCAACACAACGGTCTTTAAACTTGCACAACCCAAGAAAAGATTCAAGATTGTTTTCAACCCGATCTTGAGCTAAGTTGCTCACTGACTAAAGCATAACTTAGGAATAACCTCATGTTTTCGTTAGAAGAACTGGATCAAGCTCTACCCCCGCAACTAAAGGGTAGAATGACTCCCGAGATCGCGCAAAACTTGAACACGATCATCACTGATCCTCAAGTAGCACAGAGTTTTCGTGACAACTTTGTGAGCTACACAAACGTTCTGAAGGAAGGTCGCTTCAAGCTTGAGAGCTACATGGATGCTGTTGCCTATGTGAGCTTCAAGCTTATGGGCTACACCGACCGGGAGTGTTACCAACGAACCTTCCCAAATCGTTATGCGGAACTCGTCGCACGGGGAACCAGTGCGAAAGACATTGCTGCTTATGTGGCAGCCTACAATCGGAACGTTTTGGTCAACAAAGTGTTGGAACAAACGCTCATTCCGACCTATGTGCTTAACCAAGACGTTTACCAGAAAGCTATCAATGTCCAAGCAGACTTGATGACTAATGGTAAAAGTGAAATGGTTCGAATGAAAGCAGCCGATTCTATCCTGAATCATCTGAAAAGACCTGAAGCAACCAAGGTTGAACTTAGTGTGGGTCTTCAGGAATCTTCTGAGGTTGATGAACTCAAGCAAATCATGCGAGATTTGGCAGCAAACCAACGCAGCATGATCGCAGGCGGAACCCCCACAAAAGAAATAGCACATCAGAGGATCATTGATGTCACTCCTAATCAAGCAGACAGTTGACGAGTGGCTCAACCAAGTCGATTACAATAGTCTGAATAACGGGAACTATGTTCCGACAGACTTTTCTTTGACCTTTATGAACTTCATCAAGCTGGTGAATGGTGCTGAAGGCGAGGAACATAAGACTCCGGTTGTGCATTTGAAGATGCTGGATGAGATCGTAGGCCAAAAAGGCCGAATTGCTAACCTATGTTCGCGGGGTTTGGCAAAAACTACTCTGTTTTTCGAATATCTGGCACCGTATATTGGCGTTTTTGGAGAAATTCCTGGATTTGGGGATGTGTCAGGCATGATTTATGTGTCTGATTCTATGGATAACGGGGTCAAATCAGCCCGAAAAAACTTGGAATTTCGATACAATAACTCAACTTTCCTTCAACACTACATTCCAAGGGCACATTTTACCGATAATTACATCGAATTCGAAAATAGAAACGGACATTTGCTTGGCATCAAGCTGTTCGGTGCAAAAACTGGTCTCCGGGGGACGAAAATCTTCGGGAAACGACCAGTTTTGGCTGTTCTTGATGACCTTGTAAGTGATGATGACGCAAAATCAAAAACTGCAATGCAATCAATTAAAGACACCATCTATAAAGGTGTTGATTATGCATTGAGTCCAACTAAAAGAAAGATCATTTTCAATGGCACACCGTTCAACAAAGACGATATTCTTTATGAAGCTGTGGAATCTGGTGGTTGGCACGTCAACGTATGGCCTGTTTGTGAGCGTTTCCCATGTGAAAAGTCGGAATTCCGGGGTGCTTGGGAAGATCGCTTTACATATGAATATATCAAAGACCAATATGAAACCGCAGTGAAAACTGGTAAGGTTTCAGCGTTTAATCAGGAATTGATGCTTCGCATTACTTCTGATGAAGAACGTTTGGTCCAAGATCATGACATTGATGCGAACCTCTACGAGTATAAAGTCTGGAAAGACAATCGAGAGAAGTTCAACTATTACATCACAACCGACTTTGCAGTGTCAGATAAGCAAACTGCGGACTTTTCAGTCATATCGGTTTGGGCGTATAGTGCATCAGGTGACTGGTTCTGGGTTGACGGCATGATGAGACGCCAAACCCTAGAGAAGACCCAAGACGACCTGTTCGATTACGTCATAGAATATCAGCCTCAGAGCGTTGGGATCGAAGTGACGGGTCAACAGGGAGGCTTCATCTCTCTGTTCAGGCGCGAAATGATGAACCGGAACATTTGGTTCAACTTCGCAGCAAGCAAGGGTGGTCAACCGGGTATCCGTCCAACTGTGAACAAGCTCGCACGCTTCAACTTGATCGTGCCTCAGTTCAAAGCTGGAAAAATCCACTTCCCCAAAGAGCGACTCACTGATCCTTGCTTGGCAGCTATCATTGAGCAGATCAAAATGGTCACTCTTAGCGGGATTAAATCGAAAAATGATGACGGTCTGGATACTGTATCCATGCTGGCAGAGCTTACTCCTTGGAAACCTGATCCGGCACAGAATAAAATGCACAGATCAGAAGAAGGGGATTGGATTATTGAAAGCAATCAGCAAATAGATAATCCTCTTTCTTCTTATATCGTGTGAGGGACAAATGACACTCGATGATTTCATTGAAGAACTGTGCTTGGGTGAACTGAGCAACCTATACCTTGGTGAACAAGGTCTGGTTGAGCTTTCTCCATTGCGTAGAAAAAAACTGGTGGCTTATACAAACCAAGGTTTGAAAGCTTTGTGTTCTCGTTTCAAGCTGGTTCAAAAAGAACTCATCATTCAAGGTATGGATCATGTGTCGCTATACTATTTGCGACCTGAACATTCCATGACGAGAGGAACAGCAGTTAATAAATACATTGATGATCGTTACTGCGATCCATTCTGTGGTGATGTAATTAAAATTCTGAGTGTCTACAACGTAGGCGGAAAAGAATTTCCTTTGAATGATCATGGGAAATCTGATTCTCTTTTCACCCCGTCCTTTGACACTCTTCAAATTACCCACCCAATTCAAGGTCAGGGATATTCGGTGATCTATCAATCACTGCATCCCAAGCTGACTGATGATAGTGACGGGTGCAAAGAATTCCATCTACCCCCCATGCTTGAAGAAGCTCTTATGGCTTTTGTTGCGGGGAAGGTCTATAGTCACATGAACGGTGAAGCGAACAAGGCCACTTCCAAAGAGCATATGGCAACCTTCGAAGCCAAGTGTATCGAGGCGGGAACTCTCGATATGAGCGCAGAGAGTGCTGTTATGACCCATCACAAAGCTGAAAACAAAGGATTCTGAAATGCAAACTGGGATGTCCCCTTATGGGAATGAAGCAGGTCTGGTTGATAAATTTATCGGCACAGCATACGATCATGTGAAAACTGTTTCGGAAGCAATTGCTCAGGTGAAACACCTGTCCGAAAATATGCAGTCGATCTACGATTTTTCAGCAACCAAAGAAGCTCTGGAAGCTATAGCGTTAAAATCAAAAGAAACGGGATTGTCCCAACAACAACAGGCTCAACTGACGGCTGATGTTTTTAAAGGAGC
>ERZ650304.1086-NODE-1086-length-11174-cov-6.909164_pt1 | contig 11174 bp, 6 predicted proteins | sample MGYA00376240_ERZ650304 | MGnify/ENA primary metagenome ERZ650304 (study PRJEB26733, sample SAMN07839271) | wastewater metagenome | biome: small river; feature: stream; material: water | place: USA: North Carolina | collected 2016-03-01 ...
CAGTTGCTAGATTTTATTCCATATAAACCTCTAACGAAAAATGGTAATACTCCTAAAGGAATTCGCTTATTAAAAAATAATAAATATAAAGTGTTCCTAAATAGTAAATATTTAGGAACCTATGAATCTTTAGATGAAGCTATTCAAATTAGATTAGATAATATAAAGGAAATTGAAAATAATAAACTTAATGAGTTATTAAATATTCCAATTAAAATAAATGAAAATGGACATTGTATAATTGAATTATACAATACTGATAAAGATAAAACTGTCGAAGTTATTGTAGATGATGATGATTATCATCATCTAATTCAATTTTCATGGTATCTTACTAGAGGATATGTATCTAATAAAAAATTAGGATCCTTGCATCGATATGTTATGAATTATAATGGAAAAGCTATTATTGACCATATCAACAATAATAAATTAGATAATCGTAAAGAAAATTTACGAATTGTTTCAAGACAACAAAATAGCCAGAATAAAAGTTCTTCTAAAAACTCATCTTCGAAATATATTGGGGTATCAAAAAATAATAATAAATGGGCAGCCTATATTACTATAGATGGGGTAAAAAAATATATCGGTTTATACGAAAATGAAAAAGATGCTGCGATAGCTAGGGATGAATATACAAAAAAATATTTTGGTGAATATGGCAATTTAAACATTGAATCAGTTTGTAGCTAATTCTGTATAAGGTTATATCTTTTAAACTTATATACTTTATTTTTTTTACAAGGACCATCCGTAATTTACATCATTTAGTGACTCTACTTGTTGTGGTTGTCTTTGACGTTCTCGTTCCTCTTGTGGATCCGCACCAAACATTCCATTTTTTGAATCAAACCAGTTAGTAGGGAACCAAGAAGACCAACTACTTTCAGTTGGTTGTTGTTGGATGAGTGGTTGATTTTCTTTTTCATAAGCATGAGATAAACCTTGTGCAATAAACTCGGCTTTCGTTGGTTGCGGTGGGTTTAGTGGAGCTAATTTTATTGGCCCAATGACTGCAGGATTTTGTTGACGACGTTGAAACTCAGCTTCTTGTATTTTTTGTTGTCCATATTGTTCTCTAGCAGTAGCTTCCTGTTGTAATCGTTGTTGCTGATTAGCTAACAATCGTTGTCTCGCAGCATTTGCTGCTTGGTTTTGTGGAGGTGGTTGTAATCGAGGTTGTTGATAGGACTGTCTCTCAGGTGGTTGTTGATATTGGTATTGCTGTTGTTGAGATTGTAGTTGTTTAAAATAATTTGGATCTGAATAACTGTATGTTGGTTGTTTAGGAAGTTCTTGTGGTTTATTTGCAGCTTCAATTTCGGCTAATCTTGCTTTTTTTTCAAGTTTTTGTCGGTGTGAAAAAGCACGCCAACCAGTCATTCTATTAAATTCTGAGGTTACTGCCCATAATTTTGTATGTGGCCATATTAATTGATATATAGCTACTGATGATGCTAATATTCCTATAACATATAAACTAGCTTTAGTTTTATCAGCGGAGCATTTATTAGTTCTAATAAGCTCTTCGAGTAAATAAATTAAAAATATAACACCTGCTACTAATATAAGAAATATAATATTTGCTTTCCATGTGCGGCAAAACCACCAAAAACGATTAGTTCCATACTTAGATAAGTCAGATGTATCTATACTTACTTTAGATTCTTTAGGTTCTTTGGTAATTTCAGCCGCTAAACCGCTTGAGGTAGGAGAATTTGGATCCATAATTTTGGTCTATATATAACTGATTAAATCTTATTGTTTTTATATTGTCAAATAGATTAAAAGATTGCTGCAATAAAAGTAATAAGAGATAATGCTTATTCATACATATTGAGTATATAAAAATAGATATTCTAGAGTAGAGACCAAAACCTTTCCTCCGGTCTATAATTATCATTGTATTCTAAATTAATCTCTAAAATTGACAGTACGGATATATAATATAAACTTGCCTTTGAAACTAATACGATTCCTACAAAAACTCTATACATACAGAATAATGATGGAATCATTTGATTTACTTAACAATATCGAAACGTTCTTTAGTTCTATTAATGATGATGAAACTAATGAAACTATAGATGAACAAATTGATTATAGCTCATGTCTAAATTGTAATATCCATATGTCAGTTAGAGTTAATCAATATATTTGCGAACAATGTGGATATATGAAAGAAAATGTAGAGGTGTCTGATTATACGTCAATTACCTCTGATAATAGTTATAATGTATTATCTACTGGCATTCGATGTGTAGGTAGTAATGCATATCGTTATCAATCGATTTTGCGCGCTAATTCGAACACCTCGGAATCCAATTATGAAACACTATTAAACAATGTTTTATTTGGATTTCATCGTTTGACTAAAAATGTGGTTATTCCAAAAGAAGTATTGTTAGCAGTTGCTGATCAATATCGACATATTAGATTATCTGGTAATATTGCTAGAGGTACTATCTTTAAAGCAATGTTAGCATCGTTAACCTACTATGAATGTTTAAAGCATAAAATTAGTTTTAAGCCATCTGATATTTACAAATGGTTTGAAATTGATCCATCTACATATTCAAAAGGTGATAAAAAAATTAGGGAGCTATTAGACTATGGACATCTTGATATTGATATCCGCAGTATTAATGCTGAAGAGAGTTATATTTTCACGTACGCTGCCTCATTGGAAATCTCTGATGCGCATACTAATGTATTAATTGAGTTGCTCAAATTTGTAATTGATAATAAAATTATTAATCCAAATGCAAAGTCGAGTACTCGCGCATTGGCAGTTATTAGTTTCTATATCACTGCTACAAAATATGCAATGAGTTCTAACGAATTTGAAGAGCATTTCAATTGTAACTTTGGATCGGTACGTACCTTATCATTGGATATGATCCAAAAATTTGATTTGATTCGTCCAATCTTCCAAGAGAATGGAATTAAATTTGATGGGATTAATCAACAAACAAAACGCGTTATTAAACGCAAAGTAAAAAAAGGATCCCGTATTCCATTGGCTAAGTAGAATTATCAAACTCTCAGATCGTTTTAATACTTTGGATTCATTCGAAAGTGAAACTCTTCTCTTTCATATATATCACTTACATTTGTACGCGTGGGAATTTTTTTGCCAGTTAATTCAAATTTGTAGAAGAGATCTTCTGTTTCATCCATAGGTACATCTCGTACACGGTCTTCTAATCGTTTATATAAAGCACGTTCCCAGAATGGTGGCGGTTTTGATTTGAATGCTAAAGTACGTGTTTGTTGTGCATACATACCATTAGGATTTGTAACACTTTTTACTTTAACTACATCTACTGGTAAAATTGTATTAGCAAATGCGCTAATAAACTCTTTATTATAATAATTGATCATTAAATTGAATGACAAAAATGAGTTTAGTTTATCAAATTTTCCCATATTAATCCATGATTGAATAAAGGTAGTTACTTTATCAAATACTATTTTTTGATCTACTGCTTGTCCAATTGAATTTTTACTAATAATTAGATTTGTTAATAGAGTAGTATTTTTTTGACTATTAAATTCACTAATTACTTGCTGTTTAGTAACTACATCTGGATTAGGATCAGTAGAAAAGTTTTTAATAGGAATATTTGTTTTGATAGCTTGACGGTATAGTGCAAAATTTAATCCCTTATAATCATATAAAGGATTGCTATCAGTAGTTGATGTAGAAGCTTGCATGATTAGATCTCGATGAAACCCTGATACCTCTGTTATCTATTAACTATGTATATCAAATAATATATTTTAATACTAATCTATCATAATAGATTTGATATTAGATTTCGAAAAAAATTCTTATCTAACACAGTAGCTTATGCTCATAGAGTACTATTAACGTCGTCTATAGTTTGTAGTCTCATCCAATAGCGCATCTACCTCTTCAGGGGATGCATATTCTGTAGTAGGCGCGGCTGGTGTGTATAGAAACACATCTTCATCTATTTCTCTTACACTAGCAGCTTCTCGTTTTTGACGTTCTCGTTCTTCATATGTCATGGAAATGGGCTCACTAAAAGCCGCCGGAGCAGAACTATATGATTTTGCTTGTTGAGATTTTGGGTTACTTGATTTACGAGGTATTTCTGGTTGTATACGCGGGTCACTGAGTTTATGTTGGGTATGAGATTGTTTAGACTTTGAGTTACTTGATCTATGTTGAACTGGTGGTTGATTTGTTTGATCAATAGCTGTTTGTGGTTGGCCTTCATCAGCTGCAGAGAACATATTATTGGTTAATGCCGTCATAATAATATTATTTATATCTGCCACATCCTTAAACTTTTTAAGTTGATCTCCTAAATATGTAATTTTATTAACATTAATTACAATTCTCATTGACTCTGGATTATCAAATAAGTCTCGACCGTCATTAATAAATTTATTACATAAATTTAATATTTTAGACTGTTCCGCTTTTATTTGTCCACAATGTTTTATATTATTAATTTGGTCTTTGATTGCCTTCTTAATTTTTTCATTATTAGAAATAATTTTATACATACTGTACACAAATACAAATATCTTACCAGAATTTGCATTTAATAAAGTAGGTTCACTATTTGATAATGGTTCATAAAAGGTTGTTATAAAAGTATTTAAAGAGGTTGATGCTTTATTATTAAAATAAGCATCCATTTGATTATTTAAGTTCTTTATCAATTCTAAATCTAATACAATCGAATCAACTTTAATTGGTTTGCGTTTATTAATATTAATGGTAATTCCAGTTTTATCATATTTTTTTAGTCTTTTAGCAACTTTAACACATTCATATGCCCGTTGCGATAGCTGATCTAAATTAGTATCATATGTTTCTTTTAGTTCATTAACTTGTTGTGTTAATGATTCTTGTAAACTGGCATAGCTACGCTCAAGTGCAGTATTTTCTGCTCTTAATTTTGCATTAGTTTCATTTGAATAAGCTGCATTTGTTTCTAATCTTCTTTGGTCATTTCTTAATGTTTCTAATTGTAATTGATATCTAGTAGCTTCTTCTCTATGACGTTCTAATTCAGCTAATTCATTTTTATATGTTTCTTGTGGGTTGTTTTGCAATGTAGAATGATACATTTCCTTTTCCATCATTAACTGCTCGATTTGTTCTTTATTTGCAGCAGCGGTATTAGCCATTTCTAGTAAATTTAAATTATATTGAATTTCAATGTATCTATCATTTTGACGTTTAAGTTCTATTAGATCTTCTTCAGATTGTACGGATTTTTGTTGTAATGCAGCTATAATAGCAACAGCCTCATCTTTATTTGATTGAAGATCAATTATACGTTTTTCATTTTCTTTAATTTGATGATCTCTTGCTGCAAGCTCATCCTTTACTTGCATTAGTTGCTTATTTAATTCCTCATACTTTTGTCTTTCTTGCTCTTCTCTTTGCTGTTGTTTAGTTTGAGTTAACGATGAAAGGAATGCATAAGATGCTTTACTCAAGGTGGCTACTTGTTTAGCTTTATTTTCGGCAGCAGTTTTTACTTGTTGTAATTTTATAGCATGTTGTGCGATTTCGTCATTTTTTGCTTTTAACTCTGCTTCATATTTTGCTTTTTCTTGTTGCGAACGTAACAACTGGGATGAAACTGTATCAAGTTGTTCTAATACCTGTGTAGTTTTTTCTTTATTTTCGTTAACTACTTTTTGCAATCGCTCATCCCCTTCTTTCTTAATAGCTTCGATCATAACTTGATTTGCATCGAGAGTATTTTGTAAATTCTGATTAACTCTCTGTAATTCAGATAATGCTGTATTAAGTTTCATAGCCTCTTGTTCACTCTTTGCGTTATTGGACTCAAATTCGCTTGTTTTTCGTTCTAACTCTTCTTTTAATCTATTGATTGAATCAAGTTGTATTTTATTTGTTGCTTCATATCCATCGCGTTCTCTAGTAAGGTCATTAATATTTCGTTCTTTAGATTGAATCATAATATTAATGCTCTCAATTTTTTTCTGATTGGCTTCAATTTGCATACGTTGTTGTTCACGAATTTGAATGTTCTGCTCATTATTGGAACTCATTGATGCATTTATTTCAGTTAATTGAATTAATTGATTTTGTAAATCAAGTTTTTCCGCAGTAACTCTACTTAAGGATGATGTGCAATTTTGTAATTGATTGGTCAGTCCCTCATTTATATGCGTTTGCTTACCTAAATCAGTAATATATTTTAACATATCCTTTTGTAGTTTAGCTTGATGAGAATCTATTTCTTTTACAACCAATTCAATTTTTTGTGCTTGTGATTGAATATCGGCAATTTGTAAATGGATTAATTTTTCAGCCTCTAGAGCTAGAGCGGCCTTTTGTTGTTCCTCCTGAGTTAATTTAGCGATATCTTGTATATTTTTATAGGATGAACTACTTGCAAGTGACTTTTTCAATGTTTCCATTGTGGCGGTAAGTTGGTTATATCGTTCTAGAAGCATATCTCTTTTAGTCGCCGATATAGTTAATTGTACATTAGCATGCTGTACCGCAGATTTAGCAGTTGATGTTAACTCTGCAGTAGGAGAAGATTTAGATTTAATTAAAGATTGAATAGCAGACATAACAGTGGAATTAGTAGAACTACTAGTATTCTTTATAGTATTAATGGCATGTCTAACTCCATGAACAGTACTATACCCCTTATTAGTAGCAGCAATAATTGGTCCTAATGTTCTCTTTGGATCATATATTGGTAATACTTTGATTTTTGTTACATACTCACATTTATTATTAATTGATTTTTTATGTAAATTTGATTTTAATTTTTCAGAATCATTAATAAAAGTATTAAGTATTTGTTTAGATTTAATTAATCGAGGATCCATTTCAATAGCCTTAGTGTATTTAGATGTGACAAAATTAATTAGTTTGTTAAATATAATTTCTGTCTTATTGCTCTTATCGGTAGGATTTAGCTTATTTAAAATTTCAGATTGGATTTCATTTTCTAATAGTTTTCCATTATCAGTGTTTTTAACGGCATTGGCAATATTTAAATCTAAACATTTAGAATGAACTGATTTTATACTTTGTGGAATCTTAGATGAGTTTAATAATTCATTTAATACTCCTTGTAATTGCTGTATAATAGTTTCATTATTACACTCGTTCAATTGAATCATTTCATTAAATAATTGATCATAGTGTTCAAATAATGGAGTATCCTTTCTATAACCAGCAGGAGGATTTGCAAACCGGTCTTGTAATCGATTTGCAAAATGTTCAATTCCTTCAATATACTTTATCTGGAATTCTAATGCTTTTGTACGTTTTTTATCTAAATCAGATCTACGAGTAATTATAATTTGATCTTGAATAAAATCAGTATATTTACTATTATGAATTAATAAATGTTCTCCTGATCTAGATTTAACAATCATACAAGTAGCACCAACTAATACAATTTGCGAACGTTCAATTAAATATTTTCGGAGCATTCTAATCATATCATCATTTGTATTATCCTTCCATTTTTTTGCTGATTCAATAATAGATTTATAATATCTATAATAGATGCTATAGTTAAAACTATTTAATGGAGTAAGTGCTGTTACTATTGGTAAACCAACATGATCTACTTTATATTCACTACTTTGAACTCTAACATAATGCCCATTTTTAATTTCATAATAATCAGGGTTAAAATATGGGGTATACCCGCTATCCATAATAGAATCCCAAAACATAGGAATACGTCGAATCCATGATGTTAATTTTTGTTTAGAATCTGGGGATCCCATGTATACCAATAATCCAATAACAGATGTACCTAACATTACATAAGTTGCTAAGTTAATATACTTGTCAGTAAAGCATAATACATTTGGATCTTGGTATGCAGAGTAACTTACAAATGCGATCCATGCTAATAATATAAGAAATGATATTACAATAATACTGCGACGAATCCATGGAAAGCGCATAGATTCGCTATCGCGAACCATATAAAAATCTGGTTTTGTTGCTTCCATGTTTTAACTTAATTTACTTAGGTTTATATTATGTTGGTTAATATTACCTGAATCTCTATTTTATGTTAATGTCTTGAGAAAGCTCCGGAGCATTAAAATTATCATTAAATATATAATAAAGTGTTATTAAATAACTATAAACATAACCCTTCTATCAATATAAAGCCATCTATTGAACAGAGTACCTTGCGAAGTACTTCGTGCTCTACTATCCCGATATCTAAGATATCTAATATAAAATCGTATGCCAAAAAAAGGACCTTTAAATTAACAAATAGTTATCCAAAGGAATCCAGAATTAACGCAAAACGATTAGAAAATAAAATGAATGGCAGAGCATCATCATTTGACGGACCAGATGTAGTACATGACGATTATAAACTATTGGCATATCCGAATAATATAGTTTATATCAATGACTTATATAATGCATACAACCATGTATGTTTAACCAAAGGAATTACTCCTTTACCAAAAATTGAGATAGAAACTCTTCTTAATAAAATTAATTTTACTGATCATACTGGTAAAACTAAATCTATAATTAACCAAACGCGTATAATTGATTATGTAGAATCCCAATCAGTACCAGTTAAAGTAAATATGATCAATAGAGATAAATTTAATAGAATCAGTTTTGTTGCAACTACATACAACCATTATAATATTATAAAAACTCCATTATGGTTCTATCAAGGAAAAAAACAAATACATAACTCTATTTGTTCATCCAATATTAATATTTTAGCAATAGTAATTGCGTTAATAGAGTTATTAATCATACTACAAGTAATACTTAGCAAGTATAAAACATATACTCCATATTTATTATTTGCGCGAATTGGCGCAGTCATAATTTTGTTTAACTCATCATTACTATTGATACATATATCAAATATAATTAAATATATTGATCATCATTTAGTACATAAAATATCAACAAATTCATTTGGATTAGTACATAGAATATTAGGTATCAAAATTTTTATTGGTACTATCATCCATATAATTGGACACTGGTTACATGTAAACAATGTATTAAATGTATGTAAATCTGGATGTACATATAATGATGTACTCACTATCCCTAAAGATACTAAATTTCCTATTGAAATATCATGGTCGTATTTTATTAACCAACTAGCGTATTATACTGGAATCATATTAGTTAGTATCATTTCTATTATTGGATTAGGAGTAATATTTCAAAAATATAATCTAATTAGAAGCTCTACATTTTATAATGTTCATCGAACACTTGCAGTTATATTTTTTATTATTATGATAATCCATGGAACGCAACAATTACTAGGATTCAATTTATCTTATATATTTATATTACCAGCATTACTTCTATTTATTGCATCTAGATATATGGAAATATTATATTGTAACAAATTAGAGATAGATAATTGGTATATAACCGATTCAATTATTAGATTAAGTTTTATTAATAGCCCATATATGATAAAACAATTAGAATATGGAATAGCAGTATCTGCGTATATTAATCATCCGATTACATCATTATTAGAATGGCATCCATTTACTATTTCCAGTGGTTTAGATATTAATAAGAGTTATGTTAGTATAGCAAACTCTGGTAAATGGACTAATAAGCTTATTGATAATATTACTATTAATGCAAATAGTCAAATAACTCAGTATATTAATTTAGGTCATGTGATTCCTTCATGCTTTAGATTCTATAAATTTTATACTAATAAAATTTTCTTTTGTTCTGGAATAGGAATTACCCCCTTTTTATCTATTATAAACCAATCACTCGAATATAAAAATAATAACTTACTTATATGGAGTATCGGCAATATGGAAATAATTAATCAATTTGCTAATATTTTGCGAGAAATTCATTTAAAACCTAATTTACAGATCTATATATTTTATTCAAATACATCTAAACAATTAAAACAAACTATATCTAAACCGCAATTACATAAATTTAATTTCCTTCAAACGTTAATTCATTATAAATCTGGTATAGATATTGTTCATGGAATTCAGATACCAATCATTGTTATGCTTGAGCGAATCAATTCATTAAATATAATATCACATAATATTAGTACAATTAAAAATGCGAATGATCCTATTGGAATATTCGTTTGTGGTAGTAGTAGATACAATCATAGTATTAGAGAGTCTGTAAATCTATTAAAATCCAATCCAAAAAAAATTAAAATAGATCTTTGGATAGAGGATTTATAAGGTTATTTATTTCCTAAGATAACCATTAATAATGTATACACTACTGTTTTTCCAACAATAGCAATAGGTTTAGATCCATTTCCATTAACAATATATTCACTGCAAACACCAGCCAATAAAGCTACTTGTACGCTTTTATAATATTTATTGAACAGGGTAGGAGGCTCTTTTTCAAATGTTTTTTTTAATGATCTAAGATACTTTTCTCGTGCGCAATCATCTAGTTCCATTATTGCATTATACATGATTGTATCTTTTTTTACTACTTCACTTAAATCATCTAGCCTAACGGTTTCTTGATGTTCTGAATATATCCCCCATACAATAATTCCCAATAAAATAATTATTGCTATACTTCTACACCACGCATGAAATGCGTTTTGCGCTTCTTTAAAACCACCAAATCCTAAGAATTTACCAACTGCTTCACCAATACTATCATCAACTAAGGGTATAGTAATCTTTTGTAAGGGTGCTGGCTTATTTTTTAATTTAATAGGACTAATAGATGTATTACTAGACGACATTATGTTTTATATTATCATAATAGATTATACATACTTACTTAGATTTAAGTACTACCTTTTTTTTAAGTACCCTTTTTACTGGTTTTACTGTTCTAACTACTCTAGTAACACTAGGCGTTGAAGTAGGCTCTACAATTGTTTCAGTTGGTTGAGTAATAATAGGTTCAACAGACTCTACTGACTCGACTGATTGTTCCTCTTCCTCTTCTACTGGTTCAGCAACTGGTTCAGCAACTGGTTCAGCGACTGGCTCTTCTACTGGTTCAGCAACTGGTTCAGCGACTGGCTCTTCTACTGGTTCAGCGACTGGCTCAGCAACTGGTTCAGCAACTGGTTCAGCAACTGGCTCTTCTACTGGTTCAGCAACTGGTTCAGCAACTGGTTCAGCAACTGGTTCAGCAACTGGTT
>ERZ650304.1087-NODE-1087-length-11169-cov-35.580259_pt1 | contig 11169 bp, 18 predicted proteins | sample MGYA00376240_ERZ650304 | MGnify/ENA primary metagenome ERZ650304 (study PRJEB26733, sample SAMN07839271) | wastewater metagenome | biome: small river; feature: stream; material: water | place: USA: North Carolina | collected 2016-03-01 ...
TATTCGGATGGTGAATTTGAACAGTATGTCCGCCGCATCCTTGGAGTGCCGAAGCTATCCGCGCACTGAAGGAGCAGCCATGAACCAGCGCAACGAAACCCCTCGCGCCGCAACCCAGTGGATCGGCGGCAGCTATCTCACGGCCTGCAACGGCAAATTTCCCCCTGGCCGCACAAGCACGCGGGTTCTCGCCGCCTTACAGGAACAGCCCGGCTTAACCACGCTGGAATTGTCTCATCAGCTCCACCTTTCCTCGCACGCACTCAAACACGCGCTGGAGCGGCTCAAAGCCGCCGGCAAGATCTACGCCGAGAAAAAAATGCAGTATCGCTCCGTCGGCGGCGGCCTTATCAACTGTTGGCATCTCTCTTCAAAGGACTTATCATGACCACATTTCGTCGCATCACCTCCCCCAAAGGCATCCCCCTGGCTCGCGGAGAAGCCAATCGCCTCCGCATCCTGTCCAAGCTCCCTGGCTTCACCAGCGATGTAGTAGCAGGGACAAACATCCCTGCCTCTACGGTGTTAAAGCTCCTGCAAACTCTCCGCGAGCGCGAGCAAGTCATCGGCGTCAAGCAAACACATCCAAAGTTTAAAAGAACTGAGTGGCATTGGACAGCGATTCCCGGCGCCAAGGCGAAGTTGCCGCCGCCTGCCCAAAACTTCCTCGCCGCCATCGACCCAACGAAGCGCCCGGCTAATGGCGTCACAGCCGCGATGCGCAAGGCCGCGCTTGAGATGCCGGAAAGCAAGAACGTCTGGGCACGGCCTGTCTATCATCCTCCGACTTCCCGCCCTGTCCGCGAGGGTTCCCTCGCCGCCTTCGCCCTCCCTTCCCGCGGCATCAAGACGTGAAAATAATTTCATTTTCTGTGGAACTAAATCGTCCAGTCCGCATCTAATATATTCCAACAAATCCAAACCACACTGGAGAGTTAAATGAAAGCATCCGTGAAGAAGCAACTGCTCAACCTCAGCGACCGCCTGGAGGTGCTGAAGGAGGAAGTCCAAACGTTGCTCAATGACGAGGAAGCCTACGCGGCGGATCTTGAGTCCGAGTCCAAGATCGAAGCGAGTGAAAGCCTCCAGGAAAGTTACGGCGAACTCCTCGAGTTGTTGGAAACTGCCAACAGCGCAATCGCGGATATGGTGACGGACTGAGCCCCCAAGCGGGAGGGGATCATCGTCCCCTCTCTCGTGTGGGTTGTCCACCAAGACGGAAGTGTAAGCCGCCGTTCCAAAGGGCTACGATAACTGGAGCATTTTCATGACGGAAGAGCAAACGACTGCGAGCAAGAGCAAGACGGAATACACCCAAGTCCAGATGACGGACGGTCGCACTGTCCAGTTCGCTGGCAAGCGCAAGGTGAACAAGGAAACGGTGATTGATGAGAGCAAGATCGCTATCGAGGGCGACGTGATGCAAATCTCCGCGGGCGCCATCAGCATCCGTATGGACTTCCGCAACGGCGAGACGCGCACGATGCCGCTGCCGCTGGTCCTCCTGGCCCAGTTCGCTGGCCACGGCGCGGAGCAGAAGTACGGGGATGAGTTGGCCACCACGGCGGATAAGCCGCTGAGCGAAGACGACATGGTGATTGCCATCGACGATCTGAATGCGCTGATCCAATCCGGCAAGTGGGGCGCTGGTCGCGCTTCCGGCGGCGGCGGTGTCAGCGGCGCGAGCGTCGTCGTCCAGGCGATCATGGAAGCGACGGGCAAGGACCTGGCGACCGTCAAGGCATTCTTGCAGAAGAAGCTGGATGCCGACAAGGACCTCAGCCGTCGTGCCCTCTACGACAGCTTCCGCGTCGCCGGCACCAAGACGGGCGTTATCATCAAACGCCTCGAGGAAGCCAAGCTGGCCAAGACCGCCAAGGTCGATGCCGACGCCGAGCTGGCGAATATCTGATCCAGCTGCAACGGGAGTAAAGAGGAAGTGTCGGAAAGGCAGTCGGCTAGTCCTTCGCAAGGCGTCTGAAAGGTCCTGATCCCCGTTGCAACTTTCACCCTCAGGGAGCTTCGGCTCCTTGTCCCACTAGGAAAACCCCTCGCGCGACGGGCTTCCGAGTCCTGGGTTCTGAGCCCCCCAGGGCGGTTGATGGAGGGGGTACTGTCAAGGCCCCCTCCCGTCAATTCATCAAGGGGCTCCGGGCTCAATCCGCTGGAAAAGAAATTGAAATACTGTGGAACTTTTCGGGCAAGCTCGCATCTAATGGATATGCGCGCGAATTATCGGCGCATAAATCCCTCAAACTAACATCATCAAAGGGCTCACCTTATGACTGACACAACGGACCTTGACGCGCTGTTTAAGGAAGCTCGCGCGGCCCTCCGTGGGCAAAAGGCGGAGATTATCAAGAGGCGGGAGAAGAGCAAACTCGACCCCCTGGACGCACCGCCCGACACCCAGGGAATCTATCGCAACCCAGCCAACTGGGTCCGCGGCAAGGGCGTTGCGCTGATCCATCGTGCCAGTGAGACACTCCTGGGCAACTTCACTGAATACCGCCACCGGACAGTCGCGGACGCCCGCCGCCTGGTGCGGGAGGACTCCCCTCCCCCTGTCCAGACGGTTGAATACATTGACTTGGACTTGAACGCCTCCAACGGCCTCCCGCCGAAGCCCAAGCGCGCATGGCAAACCATCCTCTCCCTCACCACCGAGCTGCGCATCCTCGCCTTCCAGGCCCATGCTGCGCATGTTCCCCTGTCCGCTCACTTCGGCGATGGCCAGCTCCTCCGCCTTGAGCTGGCCGAACCAACGATCTTCCTGGCAGGCGACAGTCTCCTCCGCCTCCCGGCTGGCACCGACGTGCTGCCCGAGTTGGCCCCGGCGGCAGTCACCTCCATCCTCGCTCAACTCAACCAACCACTATGACTACTACTCTTTACGTTCGCAGCACCAACCCGCTGGAGGATTCCGACTGGACCTCCGTGGAGTTCAACGGGGAGGCAGAAGATCTGCTGGCTCTCCTTATCGCCAACCACTGGCAGCGCATGGGCTTCGAAGTCGGGATGCCCGGCGAAGATGGCGCGATTGTGGACTATGAGGAGCCGCTGTGAAACGCCCGAATGCCATCCCCAGCCAGCCACTCAACGTCGCGCTGCCGCTGCCCCTGTACACCAAGCTCGGCGCGCATTTGTACTCCGAACTCGAAGGCCGCGTCCCTCACGGAGCGTACTCTCGCTTCATGATCGACTTGCTTCAGGGATACTTCTCCCAGCGTGCCCTGGATCTCGCCCCCTTCGCCGGCACCCAGCCAGGCGGGGCTATCGTCACCGGCAGCCCGGAGGCGGTTGCGGTCCTCCAGCGGCTCCTCGAGCAATCCGGCGACAAGTTCGCATTCACCGGCAGCGACGCGGACTTCGCTTCCCTTTCGCGCCTCCTTGGAGACTAACATGGCTGGTCCTATCCCACTTGAATTGCAATCGAAGATTTCCTCCTGGCGCCTCAAGGCCGCCGAAGGCACGTTGACCCTTGAAGAGATGAAAGAAGCCATCACGCACCTGCGCGCGGGTCGTATGCAAGCATCAATCGCCGCCCAAGCAACCAAGCGCACGGCGGCCAAGAAAGCCATCGCACCCCCCGCCGACGATATGCTGAGCGAACTCGACGGCCTCTGATCAAATTCTGTGCCGGCAGTTTCCGGCGAGTTAAGGAGAAGATGATGAAACTGAGAATTTATCTGGACGTGGAAGGCCAGGAGAGTCTGGCGACCAACAAGACCGTCTGGCCGTGGTGCTACCGCATCAGGACGGAGGACGTGGAACCTAACAAGGGAGAGTGGTTGCTTGCTCAAATCGAGGTCGAGCTGCCTTCCCGCGAGTCGTGCATTCCGACGGTTCTGGAAATGCTCAAAGAGCGCGAGCAGTCCATCCAGGCGGAAGCCCACAAAGACCTCCGCGCGGTGGCCGAGCGCCGGGAGAATCTTCTCGCCCTTACCTACGCGGGGGAATGATGGCCCGCCCTCCCTTTCCCAGCGTCATCGACAGCTCGCTCATGGCCGCGTACAAATCCTGCGGACGCAAAGCTTTCCTTGAGTATTTTCATCACTGGAAATTGCGCGACCAGTCCGTGCATCTCCACGCCGGCAAGGCCTACGCGGAGGGCATCGAGAAAGCTCGCGCAGCCTTCTACATCGACGGCAAGTCGCCGGATGAGTCCTTGACCATCGGCCTCCACGCGCTGTTGACCAGCTACGGGAACTTCGAGTGCCCCCCCGAATCCGCCAAGTCCGCCGAGCGAACCGCTGGCGCGCTGGAGTACTACTTCTCTCAATACCGCCTGGGGGAAGACCAAGCCATCCCAATGACCCTACCAGGCGGCAAGCGCGGGATCGAGTTCAACTTCCTCGAGCCCCTTACCATCTACCACCCAGTCAATGGGGAGCCACTGCTCTACTCAGGCCGCATGGACATGATGGTTGATTACGAAGGAATGAAACTCGGTGAAGACGACAAAACAGCCAGCCAACTTGGCGCATCTTGGCCTCGCCAGTGGGACCTTCGAAGCCAATTCACTGGCTATGTTTGGGGAGCTGCGAAAGCAGGCATCAAGCTCGATGGGTTCTTGGTCCGGGGAGTCTCGATCCTCAAGACCAAGTACGATACCTTGCAAGCCATCACCTATCGACCCGAGTGGCAGATTGATCGCTGGGAAGATCAGCTCACCCGAGACCTTGCCCGGATGATTGCCAACTGGGAGGAAGGATACTTCGACTACAACCTGGACCATGCCTGTGCGGAGTACGGCGGCTGCCCCTTCCGCAGCGTGTGCCAGATGCGCGATCCCTCGCGGCTGCTCGAGCAGCAATTCCAGCGCCGTCGCTGGGATCCAGTGCTCCGTGAAGAAACCGTGATTGACCCCGCCGAAGCAGGGGAGTGGATGCTATGACTACCGATACGATTGTCAGGAACTTTGAACTCGAACTCGAAGCCGCCGACGGGACAACTTACCTTTGCAACATCGAGGCCCATTCTCGTTGTTACTACCTCCCTGGGCGGCTGAGTGGCCCTCCGGAAGATTGCTATCCGGCTGAGTCCGAGCAAGAAACCACGTTTGAGATTCTCGATTGCGTGCTGGACGGCAACGAGCTGAAGCTCACTCCGGAACTCCTCGCCTCCCTCCAGCCCCTCCTCCCCGTCGAATGGATGGAAGGGCAATGCTGGGAAGCCTTCATGCGAGGAGATTGCTGATGCCCGCTGGCTACATCATCGCGGAGGACCAGTACTTGGGCACCTTCCGCTATGCCAGCCAAGCCGCCGACTCCTGGGGGTGGATGAGCCGAGCCTATTTCTGCAGCACCTGCGGGGAAATCTGGGCACGTACCATCATCCAGGACAAGCAGGGCAACCCTCACCCCTTCCGCATAGCAAACGTGGCTTGCCGCCAGCACTGGGACCCCTGGACTATCCCGGGTTCTTTGCTCGTCGGCGAGCTGGCCTACAACCTTAACGAACTCTCCCCGGAAGCAATCCAGAGGGAGTTCGACATTCACCTTAACTATTTCGAGGCCGCAATATGACAGAAGTTACAGCAATCAAGGACCAGCAAACACTGGTCGGCCCCAAGGTCGTCCTCATGGGGCTCGGCGGCACTGGCAAGACCTACGCTATCGGCACCCTTTGCGAGTGGGCAGAGCGCAATGGATTCGAGGTCGCCATCCTCTTCACGGAGGCCGGGCTGGAGACTCTCCTCGGCTATTTCCGTGACAAGGGGAAGGAACCTCCGGCCTGCGTCTACTGGCACCAGCAGGGGACCAAGCCGATCTCGCTGAAAGCATTGATGAGCTCCGCCGACAACATCGGAAAGCTATCGTATGAAGCCCTGGCCAAGTCCGTGGATGGCAACCGTGGCGGAGAGAACAATGCCTTTTTCAAGATTCTGCAATCGTGTTCCAATTTCAAGGATGATCGGACTGGCAAGGAGTTGGGCGCGGTGGATATGTTCCCGGCCAAGAGGATCTTCGTCATGGACTCCCTCACCGAGACAGCCAACGCTGCGCTTAAGATGCAAGTCGGTGCTCGTCCGATGGCCAGCCCTGGTGACTACGGCGTGGCGCAGAACAGCTTGATGAACTTCCTCCGCCTTCTCACCCAAGGCATTGATTGCCCCTTTATCATGACTGCTCACGTGGACCGCGAGACGGATCAAGTAACTCAATCCACCAAGATCATGATCAAGGCGATTGGCAAGGCCCTGGCGACTGAAATCCCGACGCTGTTCAGCGATGTGATCTACACCACCCGCGAGGCCTCAACGTTCTACTGGGACACCGCGGCCTACGGCGTGGATACCAAGACGCGCTCCCTCGGCTACCGCAGCAAGATCGAACCTAACTTCGCTCTGATCATGGATGTGTGGCTCAAGCGGACAGGGGGCCTGTGATGAGCAAAGAAATTCTCGGTGACGCTTGCGCCTATATTGCTCCAACTGTCCGTGGTGGCAAGGCTCGCTACCACAAGATCGGCATTGCCATGCGGGACTCTGACGGAGATCGCATCTCCCTCAAGCTCGACACGCTGCCGCTTCCGGGTTCTGGCTGGGAAGGCTGGATCAACATCTTCCCGAGTGAGCGCCAACCTCGCCCGGCTGACCCACGAGACCGAGCAGTCGAAACGTCCATTCCGGGTAAGTCGCCAGGTGCTTCTGGCTTCAACAACTTTGAAGACGAAATTCCTTTCTAGAAGCAATCATGTCCCGCAAACAATTCACTACCCTAATCGTCCAGGTCCGCGTACCTCAGCCCCCTGGCGTCACTCAAAAGCGTGTGATGGAATGGCTCGACTTCGCTATCAAGCAGCCGACCAGTCCCTTCAACAGCTTCAATCATCAAGTCCAACTCAAGATCGTTGGCAAGGATACGACCTATCTATAGGGTCATATGCGAGATGGGGGCTGCGCTGAGTGCCCCTGTATTCAATCGGAGTGTTCAAATGAACCAATCTGTTTCTCAATTCGACCCCGCTGTTTTCCTCGACGCGCAAGTGAACGAGGTTAATGAAAAGCGCCCTCCCCTGCCTGTCGAAAACCCGGATGACACCAACGGCCTTTACACTGCCGTGATCGGTGAAATCAAGACGGATTCCGGCACGGTCTCCAAGGGCGACAACGCCGGCAAGCCCTGGGTGTCGATGCTCATTCCCCTGCGCATCCAGGTCCCCCCGGCTGTCCAGGGTCTCGGCATTCCGGCTGAGCTGACCCTGACCGATCGGGCCTTCCTCGACCTCACCCCCCAGGGCGCCCTCGACAACAGCAAGGGGAAGAACCGCCGCCAGCGTGACTACCGCGATGCCACTGGCACCAACGTCGCCGGAGTCCCCTGGTCCTGGCGTGAGCTGCAAGGCAAAGTGGTGAAGGTCAAGGTCACCCATGAGCTGTACCAGGACGTGATCCAGGAACGTGTCAGCAGCGTGCTTCCGAGCTGATCATGCAATCGCGCCTCGGCTCCTTCATCGAATCCCTCGCCAACGTGGTGCTGGGTTACGGTATAGCTGTCGGGGCGCAAATTCTCATATTCCCACTCTTCGGAGTGGTGATTCCCCTGTCCAGCAATCTGGCCATAGGAATCATTTTCACCCTCGTGTCGCTGGTTAGGAGTTACCTCCTCCGGCGGCTTTTCAACCTTCTCCACAGGAACTTCCCATGAAACTAATCCACATCGACGCAATCAAGATCGCCGCCGACCGCCAACGCCGCCTGTTCGACGAGGGCAAGCTCCGGGAGTTCGGGGAAATCATCCAATCCCAAGGTCTCCTCCACCCCATCATCCTCCGTATCGTCGGAGACGACTACTACCTAGTCGCCGGCGAACGCCGCCTCCGCACCATCAAGGACATATACGCTCTCGGCGGCAGCTTCATGCACGATGGCGAGAAGGTCCGCGCCAACTTCATCCCCTACACTCTCCTCTCCGACCTCGATCACCTGGCGGCTGAAGAGGCCGAACTCTCCGAAAACATCCACAGGGAAGCATTAACCTGGCAAGAAAGGGCCGCCGCTCATGCACGTCTTAACCTCCTCCGCCAAGCTCAAGCAACGCAACGCGGCGAAGCTCCGCCAACTGTTGCGGATATTGCAGTTGAAGTCCGCGGTTCCTCTGAAGGAATCAATCAAGAAACAACGCGGCGGGAACTTATTGTTGCACGTCACCTGGACAATCCCCTCATCCAGGCAGCAAAAACCGTCGATGAAGCTTTCAAAATCCTTCGCAAAGAAGAAACCGCGGTCAAGCATCGCGAGCTCGGCGCTGCGGTCGGGCGGACGTTCACAGCCGACCTCCATCAAGTTATCCACGGAGACTCTCTGGAATGGATGGCAGCTGCCCCAGCCGAACAGTTCGACTGCATCCTAACCGATCCTCCCTACGGGATGAACGCAGATGAGTTCGGGGATTCTGGTGGCCTAGCCGCCGGAGGCCACGGCTACAAGGATGATGCGGCAACCTTCCTCAAGATCCTTTCCGTCCTCGCCCCCGAGTCCTACCGCTTGGCCAAAGCCCAAGCTCACCTCTACGTCTTCTGCGACATTGACTGGTTCCATACGATGAAGACGCAATTCTCCGCCGCCGGCTGGACCGTCTTCCGTACCCCCTTGATCTGGTACAAGAAGTCCGGTATGCGCGCACCCTGGCCGGAGCAAGGCCCCCAGCGCAAGTACGAAACGATCCTCTACGCGGTAAAGGAAAAGCGCCCCATCCTCAAGATGCTTGGGGACGTGCTTGATTACCCTCCCGACACGAACCTCGGCCATGCTGCTCAGAAACCCGCGGCCCTGTTCGAAGACCTTCTCCGTCGCTCCTGCCTCCCCGGCAACTCCGTCCTTGACCCCTTCTGTGGCAGCGGCCCAATCTTCTCGGCGGCCCACGCGCTCAAAGTCCGTGCCGTTGGCATCGAGATGGACCAGGCTTCCTATGGCATCTCCCTCAGCCGGATCAATAAGCTCCGCGAGCAGGCTGAACTGGATTTAGCCCTCGGATTATGACGCGGTAAATCGAGGGAACATCCACAACCAAGGAATTTTTATGAGCATTCGCGGAGAAGGGCCTATCCCGGCTCGAGTAATGATCGTAGGCGAATGGCCGGGAGAGCGCGACAAGACTCCCTTTGATGGTGCCGCCGGCCAGGAACTGAATCGTATGTTGCATGAAGTCGGGATCATGAGGACCGATTGCTACCTGACTTACGCTTGCAAACAGCGCCCGCCTGAGGGGATCATCGGCCACTGGATCGCGCTGAAAAAGAAAGACATCTCCCAGCATCACACGTTGCTGAGGAATCTTTACTGCACCTACCACATCCATGAAGGTATCGCGGAACTCGAGACGGAAGTCGAGATGGTCCAGCCGAATATCATCATAGCGATGGGGAATCTCGCCTCCTGGGCCTTGACTGGTCAGTGGTCCGTCCTCAAGTGGCGTGGCAGCCAACTATCCACGGCCAAGGGAATCAAGGTTATCCCTACCCTCACCCCTGGAGCAGTGATGCGCGAATGGCCCCAGCGGGCCGCCGTCCTCAACGACCTCCGTCGAGTCAAGCGACACATGACCACCCGCACCTGGGACAACAAGCCCGAGTGGCGCTTTCTCGTTCGCCCTTCCTTCCATCAAGCTCACTCGACCCTCGGCGGCCTTCTAGCCGACGCAGGGTCCCGTACCCTTCCTCTGTGGCTGGACTTCGATATCGAGACCCGCAACGGGCACATTGACTGCATCGGGTTCAGCTGGTCCCGGACCGACGCCATCTGCATTCCCTTGATGGCTCGCGGCAAGCCCGAGGGGTACTGGTCAGCCGACGAGGAAGCAATTTTGATCTTCGCCCTCTACAAGCTGTTGACCCACCCCAACGTCAAGGTACGCTGGCAGAACGGCCTGTACGATGCTCAGTATGTCCAGCGCCACTGGCACTTCATCCCCAAGAACGGCCAGGATACGATGATTACTCAGCACAGCGTGTTCTGTGCGCTCCCCAAAGGCCTAGGGTTCATCGCCTCCCTCTACTGCGATTGGTACGTTTACTGGAAGGATGAAGGCAAGATCGCCTCCGACGTGCCGGAGGAACAGCGCTGGACTTACAACCTTCAAGATTGCATCTACACGCGCGAAGCCGGCGAGGTCCTCCAGCAGACCGCGGAGATCATGAACCTCAAGGAAGTTGACGCACACCAGCAGCGCTTGTTTCAGCCGGTCCTCAAAGCCATGATCCGAGGCGTGCGCATCAGGCATGAAGTCAAGAATCAAATGGCAATGGACATTCAGGAGGAACTGTCCCACCGCGAAGCCTTCCTCTACAACGTCCTCGGCCACACAATCAATCCTTCGTCGCCAAAGCAAATGCAAACGCTGTTCTATGACGACCTCAAGTTGCCGGTGATATACAAGCGCGTAGTCGCCGGCGGCCGCACAGTCATGAACCCGACCTGTGACGACGAAGCCTTGACCAAGATCGCCGCCAAGGAACCCCTCGTCAAGCCTATCTGCAACGCCATCGCAGACATTCGTACCCTCAACAAGTTCCTTGGCGACTTCGTCAACATGCCCCTGGATGACGATCAGCGCATGAGGTGTTCATTCAACATAGCAGGAGACGCTGGTGGTAAATCCGCGCCGTATTCGTATCGCCTCTCGTCCGGTAAGAATGCCTTCGGCTCCGGCGGGAACCTCCAAACAATCCCGAGTGAAAAATCGAAATCATCAGGCAAGGCGGCAGCGCGGGGATCGATGGATTTTACCCTTCCTAACATACGTAGCATGTATGGCCCTGATCCCGGCTTTACTTTCTTTGATATGGATCTGGACCGAGCTGACCTCCAGGTAGTTGTACGCGAGGCAGATGAGCCGGACTGGATAGCCGCCATGCTCACCGGCGTGGATATGCACTTGCTCAATGCCTACATCATCGCCAAGAAAAACCCGCCACCTCTCGATGAGCTGGTGGAGTCCCACCCCAAGTACCCTGATCATCGCGGCCCCCTTAAGCACGCGCGGGAGTTCGCCAAGGTATTCTGCCACGCTACCAACTACGGCGGGGGAGCGAAGACCGTCGCGGCCCACACTGGCAGGACTGTCCAGGAAATTGACGCTGCGCAAAAGTACTGGTTCTCCGCCCATCCTGGCATCGCGAAGTGGCATATGCGAACCTTCGAGCAGATCAACCGCCATCGCTTCG
>ERZ650304.1088-NODE-1088-length-11156-cov-5.841726_pt1 | contig 11156 bp, 12 predicted proteins | sample MGYA00376240_ERZ650304 | MGnify/ENA primary metagenome ERZ650304 (study PRJEB26733, sample SAMN07839271) | wastewater metagenome | biome: small river; feature: stream; material: water | place: USA: North Carolina | collected 2016-03-01 ...
CAGGATCGAGAGACCCAGGTCGTACCGTCCGGCCTCCCGGTTCTCGGCCTCGATCGGCTCCTTGGGCATCCCGAGCAACGGCGCATCGGGGGCCAGGAGTTTCGCCCCACGGATGCGGGCCTCCTCGCGACGGCGCATCAAGTCCTCGAACTGGTCCTGCGGCATGTACTCGAGCTTCCGGGCCACCGCGGCGGCGATGCTGGCCTCGAGCGACGCCTTCTCGTCGAGCACCCGCTGCTGCTCGGCGGCGATTTCGTCGGCGGTCAGCTCGGGCAGCACATAGCCGCCACGCCGTTCCCAGGCGGGGACATCCGCCGCGTTCACCATTTGCGCCCCGCCGAAGGTGGGCAGGTACATGCGCACACGTGTGGAGGCCATGGTTACGCCCCCACCGTGAGCGCGGCGATGCGCGCTTCATAGAGCGGTGCGGCTGAGCTCCGATCATCGCTCGCGGCCATCGCGCGCACGGCGTCGAGGTCGGTGAGCGTGGCGAGGTGCTCGGGCAGGTCCTTGATGTTCGGCAGCTTCGCCAGCACCGTCGCCGCGAAGGCTTCGTGCACGGCGGGGTCGAAGTCCGACTTGTTGATGATCATGAAGCCCGACTCGGTGTCGGCAGTCTTCACTTTGATGGTTTCGAGAATCACGCGACGGTCTCCCGGTGGGCGGTCGCGGTGGCGCGCGGGATGCACGCCACCGCCCAACACAACAGGCACCGAGCCGACGAACGGCCCGGTGCGAGGATGGCTCAGCCGGCGATGCGCACGCAGAGTTCCGGACGCACGAGCTCGCAGCCATAGAGGATGTCGAACTCGAAGTAGTCCTGTTTGTTCTGGCGGATCACCTCGAGGCGCAGCACGACACCCGACACCGGATCGGCGATCGTCATCGTGTTGTCCGTGTTCTCGCTCGCGCGCTGCAGCGGACGCGACGCGAACGCGAACGCATCGCGGTGGAACGCGAGATTGACCGTGTGCGAGGCCTTGAGCGACACGACTTCACCGCCCGCCGTTGCCTTCTGCAGCGCGGGGGCGATGGACACCGAGGTGTTACCGACCGCGAGCGTGACGTTCGCCAGGACGACGTACGTCTGCGTGTCGCCCGCGATCGTGAGAATGTCGCCCGCCACCAACGGAGAGCTGTTTGTTGCCTTCGCGATGGAGAGCGTCCCCGTGCGCCCGCCATCCGTGGAGCCCACGTTCACCGCTTGGGCACCGTTCACCGTGGCCGCACCAGCGGTCAGCGCGGTGGACGTGTGATACGGGATCTGCTGATCCATGCCCCACGAGAAGCCGAGCTTCGTGCCGATGGTGCCGTTCTTGATGTTCTCGTCGCTGCCGATGCGCTCGGCGGACGTGAGCTTCGCGAGTTCGACGGCCAGCGCGTCCGCTTCCGGATCGAGCAGAATGCGGCGGTCGGTCATCGTCGCGCGCTGCTTGTTCAGAATCTTGCGCGCCTGCGTGGCCGCGGTCGTGTCCGAGGCGAACGGCGTCGTGCCGGGCGTGCCGACGAAGCCGTAGCACTTCACGTACTTCGAGAAGCAGAACGCGTTGAGCTCTTCGGCAAGGCCCTTGATGGCTTCGTCCGCCTGCTTCACGCGGAGGCCGCGCGTGACATCCCCGGCTTCCTTGTCGTTCATGTAGAAGCCGTTCTTGCGCCACTGCGTGAGCTGCACCGGCACCTTGGTGGGCCCGGAGTCCTGCGGGGTGACCGGTGTCGCGCCCGGCGTCACGGCCGAGGGCGTGAGGGCGCTCGAGAGCCACACGTTCACCGTGTCGCCCTGTTCCGCCGGCATGTTCGAGAAATCCATGTTGATCAAGCGCGGCATCCAGCAGTTCGCGCGCAGGACCTGCAGCCCACGGGCCATCACGGTGGGCATCAACTGCGTCAGTCCATTGGCCATACGATGCTCCTGAGTTGAGAGGAGCGCGCCGGCTAGACAAAGCGCCAAGCGCGCGAAGAAGAGCCGATTGCTCGGCCGATCTCAGCACGCGCCTGGCGCGTATCTGATTTGTTGCGAATTGTCCCCGGGCCTCACCCGGAGGTCTGCACACGTCGCGCCTCGTGTGTTGTGCGGCCTGACCGCCACTGCACGCTGCGAGACATGCCCTTCTGGTGCTGATTCGGCGATGCCTCGGCACGGCCTCACCGTGCGTCACAGCACCGAACAGCGTTACGTCAACGCGGGAGCGGGATTCGAACCCGCGACCTTCTGGTTATGAGCCAGACGAGCTACCGAGCTGCTCCATCCCGCTACCGACGGCGATCAGTACGTGACCACCGTTTCTCCCTTCGCGATCGAGTCGAGATTCGCGAGGAATCCCGCTTCGTCCGTCACCGCGACCTTCGACGCACCGCGCGCCGCCGCCGGCGCCGCGATCTTGCCGCCTTGGGCACTGCCGCCCGATGAGCCCGAGCCGTCGAAGAACTTCTTGTTGCCTTCCTTCCACGCACCACCGAGATACGCGTCCGCCGCGCCGCTCACGGGATCGCCGTCCTTGTCGTACGCCACGGCGTTGCCCTTCTCATCGAGCCGCACCACTTTGCGCGCCTTCCAGATGTCGCGCACGGTCTCGCGGTCTTCGGTGGCCACGCCGATCTTCGTCATGAACGCATCGATGTGCCGGTCGAGGCGCATATCCTCGAGCGCCAGTGCGTCCTCGGACGCCTTCGCGATCTTCGGCTTGTACTCCTCGTGCACTTTCGCGATTTCCTTCGCGAGCAGCTCGTCGAACTTGCCGGCCTTCCGCAGCGCTTCCTCTTCCTTCGCCTTGGCGTCGTCGACGGTCTTCCGGATGTCGTCGGGCTTGAGGCCGCCGAGCGCCTTTTCCATCGCGCTCAGGCGCTCGTTGATCTCGCGATTCTTCTCGAGCAGTTCCTGATTTTTTGCCTTGAGGCCGCCGTCATCTTCGTAGGCCCAGCCGTCTTTGGTCTCGACAGCGGTGGCCTGATACGCGGCGGGAATGTCTTCTTTGGTCTTGGCGGTCTTGAGCATGCGAACCAGTGGGAGGCGTCCGATGTGCGACTGCATGCTACATCGACCCATCACTGCCTGCTCAGTGACTTCTTGGCATTTTGCCTACCGAGCGATTGCTACGTCTCCCACGGCTGTTTGGGGGGGTCGTCCAGCTTCGGAAATTTCGGCTGCCGGATGCTCTGCGCCTGGATGAACGCAATGGTCATCGCGAGTGCCGTGGCCTCGTCTTCGCCGAGCGCGCGCATGGTCTGCAAGTACTCGCGCTGCAACGCGGCCATGGCCCGTACGGTCTGCATGCGCTTCTTCATCCCCGGGAGTTCGGCCAGTTGCGTCACCGCGTAGAAGAGCTCCCGCGAGTGGCCGCCCTCCATGAATGCGGCGTGCGCGATCTCCTGCATCGGCTTGGACATCAGCTCCCACTCGACACGCCCCACGCGTGTCTCGATCCATGCCTGGAAGTCGTGCTCGCGGGTGATCACGCCGGCGGACGGTCCTGCTGCAGCTGCAACAGCTCTTCCGCATCCTCTTGGGCGCGCACGATCTCCTGCGCCGCCGGCGAACCGGGCACGACCGTCGTGGCCATGCGCTGCAGTTCAGCCAGCCAGCGGTGGATGTCGGCCGGCGGCGACAAGGCGTCGACCGGCGCGTCAATCAGCAGATGGGTAGGGCGCGTGTCAGGCATCGGGTTCTCGGATCTCTGAACGATAATCCAATCCAAGCTCCCGAGCGATGCGGACCCACAACTCGTGGAAGAATTGCTGGTGGAACTCGGCTTCGCTGCGCGTGCCGGCTCGGACATCGTCCGACCACTCAATTTGGAGCGCCCGGCGATGGCGGCGATACGCCATCTGCACGACTCCGTCGAAGTAATCCGCCGACCATTGGCGGCCAGCCTCCGGGCGGACGAGGCGGGACACCCGCTCCGGGGTCACCGCACGGATCTCCGCGAGGTTGCCGCCCATGGCGAACCGGACGTCGGCGTCGGACAGCCCCCAGCCCCCCGATGGGTGATTGTGGGTAAGGACGGCATTCCGGAGGGCGGCAACTTCAGCGTCGGTGAACGCGACCGCATTCCGGCGCCCAGACTTCCGGAGCACCTCGATCCCGTCGAGGGCAAAGCCGACCGCATGTTCGATGGGCTGGCGCACGATCGTCTGTTCCGCCTCCCGCAGACCCGCAGCCAATCGCGTCGCCGGCGATTCGGGAAACAGGGCGGCGGTGGCAGCGGCCGCAGGCGGCACGGTTGGCTCCGGCGCCGGCGGCGCCACGGGCGGCGTGACCGTCCGCGGTCGTGTCGACTTCCGCGCCGCGCGCTCTTCGAAGTACCGGGCGAGACAGCGACAGCTGTACGTACTTTCGCCCGGCACCATCTCCCCATTCGAAAACCGCGCGTCGAAGTGGACAGTCTGCTTTTCCATCGCGCGGTGCTCCGGCCGCTCGCGCGTGTCCATCTTGCCCAGCCACTGCTTGAGGAGCCGGTCGCGGTTCACCAGTTTCTGGCTGACCGCGCCTTCCCACGTCAGCCGCTCGCCCTGCTTGAGCGCATCGAGCGTGGCGGTGCGCGAGACCGCTTCGGCGTTCCAGGCGATGCGGCGGGCCCGGTACCGCTCCGTCCAGTTCTCGATGTCGGCGGCCGAGTACTCCCCCTTGAGAATGCGGCGATCGAACCGCGCGTCCCGCCGCTTGTACGACAACACTTTGTCGATGTCGCGATCGATCAACGCCTGGCGGAAGTTCTCGACTTCCACCAGCTGCGTCGGGCCCAGGCCCACGACCTCGCGGATCTGCCGTGCCACTTTCGGCAACGGCACCGCATCCCGGATGCCGGCCTCCGTGAACGCACGCACGGTCTCGCGCACGTCGTCCTTCATCACCTGCATCACTTTCGTGTCGAGCTGCCGCAGTGCCTGCAGATGGGCCGGGTTCTGCGTGTCGAACGCGATGCGCAGCGCGCCTTCCTTCGGGATCTGCTGCCGAAAGTACCGAATGCTGTCCTGCGTCTGCAGGAACACCTGTTCGCTGAGTGGCGCGGCCAGCCGATCGAGCACATCGTCGGCGAGCAACAGCTGTACCATGCGGTCGACGTCGCGATTGCGCACAAAGTCCTCGACCACCGACGGCTTCAGCAATCCCCGCACGTGCTCGAGGAAGGTCAAGATCTCGCGATCCATGCCCGGCTGCGCACTCCGCGCGCGCGCGAGCACGTTCCGCCAGTACCGCTCCTGTTCGGGGGTCATGAGCGCTCGACGTCAGGCGCGAGGAGATGCCGCGTGCGGTCGCGCGCGTGGCGCGCCGGCAACTGGCGCGTGAGATGCCAGCTGCCGCAATGCGGGCACCGATAGGCTGCCTGAATCCCGCTCAGCACCGAGCCGTTACCGCGCTGATGTGCCGCCGCCCGCAACGCCGCGGCCGCCGCGTGTCTGCGGAGACACTGCTTCCGCGTGGGACACGCGGAGACGCGCCGGGGCCGCCGTCCTGCGGCCATTACGCACGGAGCACGAACCGACCACGTCCGACGCGCTGCAGCCGGCCCTGCCGCGCAGCGATGCACAGTCGAATGCCCACGAGCCGGGCATTCATCTCGAGTGCCGCCGCGATCTCGCGCGCCGAGGAGGGCGCGGCCGCATCGCGACTGATCAGCGCGAAGATCCGGCCGATCTGCGAGCCGCGCTTGAGCGGACGCAGTGCCGGCACCTGCGGCTCGGTGAAGACGGGCTCCACGCGCGGTTTCGGCGCCCGTGACGGCTTCGTCGGCGGTCGATGCACGGGCGCAGTGCGCACGATGCACGCGCGGTAGTGCTCGCCCCACGCGTCGAGGGGTTGTCCGCACCGACCACACGTGCTCATGCCGCCACCTGGCGCGCCGGCGGATCGGTCTGATCCGCGGCCGTATCCGTGGGATCGTCGAGCGCATCGGCACGGTTCTGCGCGTCTTTCACGCGCTGGAACTCCACGCGTTGCGCAATGTCGTCCGGCAGCTCGCCGGTCTTGATGTACTCGACCCACGAATGCACGTCGAGCTTGTCGACCGCGACGGCGTTCCAGAGCACAGTGGCGATCTGCGGATCCACGCGCGGGCTCGCATACGTCGTCTTGAGTTCGACCGTCGGCGCCGGCACGTTTCGGTGCATGGCCATGTAGCGCCACGCGTTCTCCAGCCCGTCCTTCACGCCTTCGGACATCACGGCGATGTTTGCGTTCTCGGCAGCATCATCGAGCTCACGTCCGCGCGCCGTTTCCGCCGTCTTCCGATCGACGCCGACGAACGCCATACCGATGGCCTGGATCTGCTTCACGATCTCGAGCTTCTCTTCCTGCGAGCTGTTCAGCGCGCTCGGATCGGCGGAGACATAGCTTGCCTTCGCATCGGCATTCCGTGATTTGAGCAGACTGTTCGGTCCGACCTCGACGGTCTTCTTCTCGCCGTCGTCGTCGTACTCGTCATCGAACCCGGCCAGGAACAGCGTCGGCGCGTGACAGAGGCGCATGAGATACCGGCGATCACTCGTGATGTTGTGGTGATCGAGGTTGAGTTCAGCCACGGCCGCGAGCGCGGGCTCGGCCACGAACGGCGCGACCTTCACGCCGCCGTACGCCAACGCCAGCGGGATCTCCCATTGCGGCTTGCCGGCGGCCAACATGTGCCCGGTGCCGATGAGCGCGAAGTGCTCCTCCTCGTCACCGACTTTCCGGCGTTCCCACAGCACGAACACGACGCCCTCGGACGTGAGACGGAGCACGCGATACCGCTTCGCCGTGACGGCGCCGAATGCGCCATCGACCACGACATCGGTGGGCTCGTAGATCACGACCTGTCGCGTGACGATCTGCTTGGCTTCGGCAATCGCCGCTTCGGTCGTGATCGCGCCATCGAGGTACTGGCGAATGATCGCGGGCCAGTCCGGCACGTCGACGAGCCACGAGAGGATGCGATCCGCAGGGATGCGCACCATCACCGGACGCAAGCCGAGCGTGTCCTCCTGGTCGAGCCGGAGCTTTGCCCCAGCGGGCAGTGACGGATGATCGACCAAGAGGGCGCAGTAGCCGCCGTTCGCGGCATCGCGTGTCACCTGCGCAGCAAACGGGCCGAACGCGGTGCCTTGGCCATCGACGTCTTCGGCCCACTTCACCAGCACTGGCGCGGAGCCGTCGGCCAGCTTCGCCGGCGTGGCGTTGATCATGCCGACGGCGGCATCGACAATGCGTTTGTAGTACCGCACGACCTGCGCGATTTTCACGCGCACGTTGAACGGCTTTTCTTTCTCCGCTGGCCAGCGAGTCAGAAACTTCTCGCCTCCCGCGCGAATGGGTTTGGTGCCGACGTTGAGCGCGGCGCAGAGCTCACGGATCTCCTGGGCGTCGATGTACTCCGGCCGTTCGAAGTCCGGGCGGAGGTGCGCCGGCGCCGAGAGCGGGATCTTGAGGAGCGCGGGAGTGTCGGCCATGAGCAGAGAGGGCAGGGTTATCCGACGACGAATTCGCTGACCGTGGCCGCGTTCTTCACGACGGGAAATCGGTAGTCCACGTAGTAGCCGAGCGCGTCCGTCACGTGCGTGAGCATCGGGTATTTCTTCTTGTCGATTTCGCCGGAGCCGCCTTTGAGCAGCGGCACACCTTCGAGATCCTTGACGACATGCGGGGCGTGCGTGGGGTCGACAAGCAGGCGCCGGACGCCGGCTGCCGTGCACAGGCGACTGTTCATCGCATTCACCCGCGCGCGTTCCTCGGGATTTGCGGATTTCACGTGAAACGACACGCGGGATCCGAACCCCTGGAGTTCCCCAGCGCCTTTGGTGAGCACGCCGCGCGCGAGATCCCAATCCGAGCCCTGCGTTTGCGCGGTGCCGCGCGCGCCACCGGTCGCATCACCAAACACCTCGATGCGCCCAATGTGATCGCGCCAGTCCTGCAGCAGTTTCCGGCAGACCGCGGGGGTGTTCGAGTTATTCTCGATCCACACCTCTGCGATCACACATGTGGCCACGACGTTGAGCGTCGCAATCGCAATTTCTTGGCACACGACCGCCACGCCGGGCGCCACGTTGAAGTCGAGGCAGATGATCAACGGACGCTGCGGATCGTACAGTTTGCGCACCGGCATCTTGTTCGCGTCGGCGAACGTGTAGTACGCACGCCCCGAGAAGTTGATGAACGACGCCTCGTACTCTTGCTCGAACGTCTGTGCGTCAAGATCGGCGCGCGCCGCAGCGATTTCCGCCGGCGGCAGAATGTCCGCTGACTTCCACGTGAACGCGCCGAACTCACTCGCCGCGCCGTGCTCCTGCATCGACGCCTGCGCGCGCGTGTACACGTCGTAGTAGTGATTCCGGCCTTCCGGCACGCCGAGCAGATCGCACCAGCCGTTGCGATCGGCGAGCGCCGGGCGCACGTTGGCGCCCCACGCCTCCGGCTTCATGTTCGCGTATTCATCGAGGCCGCCACCGTCCCATGGTGAGCCCTCGATGCGCTCCGGCTTGTCCATGCCGAGCACGACGATCTCGCTCCCGGTGACGAGCCGAATTGTCAATTCAGATTCACTCGGCGTGCCCATCCAGAACGGCTTGGTCATCGCCTTGAGATCCGCCCAGAAAATCCGCTTCGCCTGGTCACGCGTCGGCGCACCGGCGAAGAACCGGGGCGTCTCGTCGTGACGCAGGGTGCCGACGTCCAGGGCGCGCTGCACCAGTTTGCGCTTGAAGCGCTCCGTCTTCCCTGAGCGCCGGCCCGCCGGCACGACGTTGAATCGATGCGGACTGGTCGAGTAGGCCAGCTGCGTGGGATGCGTGCGGAGCGGGTAGTACCGTTTCGCCCGCGTTGCCATGGGATCGAGCGCGAGCGCGGTCATGTGGCGGGCAACCCGTCGGCTTCGCGCATCGAACGCAGCGCCATCCGCACAGCGGCGGCGACCTCATCGGCCGTCTGCCGTTCCGTCGACACCGGTCGGAACATGCCCAAGTGCTCGGCAACTTTGATCAGCGCCGCTTGCTGATCGCGCATGCGCACTTCGATGCCCTCCTTCGTCTGCTTGACGCCGGCGTAGAGCAGGGCGGCGGTCGAGGAGAGCCGGCGCGTGTCGTGGATGTACGTCCGCTCGACGCCCTGCCCGAAGCATTCTGGGCACGCCGGATTGGGATCTCGCCGCGCATCGAATCCCACCCCACCCAAGGGATCAGGTTCGACGAACGTCGCACCGCGCTTCTTCGATTCCGTTTTCCCGAACAGCGCGCGTGCCTGCGTCAGCCGCTCGTCCCATTCGTGCTGGGTGAACTGGTATCTGTGATTCGCACTCCAGCAGTGGCGGCAGCAGGTGCGCCGATACTCGACGAGATCACGCGGGTCGGCGGTCGCGGTCGCCCAGAGCTGCTGCAGCACTTGGTCCTGCGTGATTTCCGTGCGTTGCTCCCGTTTTTGCATGGCCGCTTCGATCGCGGCGGCCACCTTAGCATTTCCTAGCAGCCGCGTGCCGTTCGCTCCCGCGATGGTCTCCGAGCAGCCGTAGGCCTCCTTGTACGCCTTCGTCGCGTTGAGCGACACGAGGTACAGCTCGACGAACCGCTGCATCTTCGCCGTAAGCGGTCGCGGTTGCGGAGCACGACGGCGAGCGCGGCCGGAGCGCGGGAGTTTGGCAGGCACACCGCAAGTTGCGACTCCACGTGCGCCACCGGTGCTGCGGCGGTCGGTGACTTCTTGGCGTTTTGCCCACTGGCGCTATGCCGCACGCAGATCCTCCCGCACACGCCAGGCGAGTGTGAACATCCGTACACGGTTCACGCGCGGATGCTCGATCAGGTACCCCCACTCCACGAGTTGGGTCAGCGCGCGCGACACATCGGCCTCATCGAGCGACAACAACCGCGCAATCGACGCGGACTTTTCCCCACGCACTTCCCGAAAGTACAAGGTGCGACAGGCCCACCTGTGGTAGACCTTGAATAACCGGTTGGTTACGCGCTCATCATCGGCAAACGTCAGCCATGCCGGAAAAATCATGAGTCCGTCACGCACTTTCGTTCACCAGAATCACTGTCGCCTTCAACACGACACTGCTACCACCAACAAAGACAGTTGACCCAGTTTGACGGTTTGGCCCGAAAGTCCCTAATGCGCGCGCAGGAGAGAGAGTTACGGAATAAGTGTCAAACTGGGTGGAACTGTCTCGGAACTGGGTTCCGTTCATCATCGCAGCCATGATGGAATGTCCTCGGATTCTGGCACAAACGACTCTTCTAACCGTAAGCCCACTCGATACTTATAGGCTCCCTGTTTCCGTACTTCAAAGCCCCGTTCACTGAGCCTGCGCCCGAACATGGTGTTGCTCATTTCATGCTCGCCGTTTTCCGACGCCCAGCGCTTGAAGGCCTTGTACAGGTCGCCCGCACTGACTTCGAACGCTTTCCCGACCTCGCACTGCTCCGAAATGAATGTCCCGATGCTGTCGCTTTCACTGCGGTACTCGGCGGTCGCCGCCAGCACGATTTGCGGCGGATTCAGACCCGATTCGAGCCACCGTAAGCAGCCCGCAATCGCCCAGTTGAGGATGCCCGGCAACTCCTGTTTGAGCTTCTTGGGCAGCTCATCATCGCGTTGTTCGGGGGTGATGGTGACGTCGAATGGCAGCAGGCGCACGCGTCGCCAGATCGCCCAATCCGTCCCGCGGATGACCGGCTTGTGGTTGGCTGCGAGCCACAGCTTGAACATCGGTTTGAACTCGAAGTCCTCGCTGTACAGGAACCGCGCGGTGATGGTGTCGCCGCCCGTGATGGACTTGATGAGGCCTTCGTTCAGGCGCTTGTTCTCGCCGATCTCCGAGGAGCGGACGAGGCGTGCCCCCGCAAGCCGCGCGATGTCATTGCGGGGCCCACTGTCGTTCCGTCGCTCGAGGAACGTGTTGAAGTCCGCCTGCGCGCCATACTCCCCCGTGAGCTGCTCGAGCACGTCGAGGATCGTCGACTTGCCGTTGGATCCGGATCCATGGCAGAGGTGCAGACACTGCTCCCGCGTGTCGCCGGTGATGCTGTAGCCGATGGCGCGCTGCCAGTACTCGACCAGGTCCGCACGGCCGTCCATGATGACGCGGAGCGTGCGATCCCACACCGGACAGGTCGCATCGGGGTCGTAGTCGATGTCGACCAAGATCGGAAGAGCACACGTCTGAACTCCAGTCACTTAGGCATATCTCGTA
>ERZ650304.1090-NODE-1090-length-11140-cov-4.418493_pt1 | contig 11140 bp, 12 predicted proteins | sample MGYA00376240_ERZ650304 | MGnify/ENA primary metagenome ERZ650304 (study PRJEB26733, sample SAMN07839271) | wastewater metagenome | biome: small river; feature: stream; material: water | place: USA: North Carolina | collected 2016-03-01 ...
GTGGACCTGGACAAGGCGGAGGCCGCGGATCACGCGGAGCACCACGCGCCTACCTCCGGGGAATAGATGAGCGAGAAGATTGCCAGGACCCTGCGCCGCGATGCTGGCCTGCTGCGCCGCGACATCACCAGCGGCGCCCGCCGGGCGGTGTTCCGGTTGGTGACGCCTACCATCGATCGCTACCAGACGGTCATCGACCCGCAGGGCGTGATGCTCGACGAGCACAAGGCGGCGGGCTCGCCGTTCCTGTGGATGCATTCGAGCGGTGACGGCTTCGGCCCCGCGCCGCCGCCGGACGTGGTGATCGGGCGCGTCGTCGAGTATGCGCAGAGCGCTGCCGCGCTCGACATCACCGTCGAGTTTCGCGCGCCGCGCAACGCTGACGACCTGGCCGCCTATGGCAGCTTGAACTCAGCCGCCAACTCCATCCGCTTCATGTTCTCCACCGACCCGGCCAAGTCAGGCGATGTGGAACGCACGGCGTATCAGCTGAAGAAGTTCCTGCTGGACGTGCTGCGCGTTGATGGTGACGACAACTCCACCATCAAGGAGCTGCTGGCTCGCGCCGTTGGCTGCGAGTTCGTGGCCCAGGCCCACCACCGTGTCGACTCCGAGCGTGACACTACCTTCATCGACGTGAAGAACTGGATGCCGCTGGACTAATACCCAACCGGCAGGCGCTAACAGGCGGGGCATCACTTGCCCCGCCATTTTACGTTGTAACTCCAGCTCCGAGGCCCAGATGCTCGAAAGTAAAACCAGTTCCATTGCCATCAGCTCGATCACCGTTGCCCCCGATCGGCAGCGCAAAGAGTTCAAGGGCATCGAAGAACTCGCCAAATCCATCGTCCAGATCGGCTTGCTCCACCCCATCATCATCACGCCAGATGGGCAGCTGGTTGCTGGCGAGCGCCGTCTTCGCGCCCACCAACACGCAGGCCTCACCCACGTGCTGGTCCGCTACACCACCGACCTCCCCGCCGAGGAACTCGAACGCATCGAGCTGGAAGAAAACATCAAGCGCAGCGACCTCAGTTGGCGCGAGGAAAACTCCGCCATCGCCCGCTACCACTATATGCGGCAGGCCGAAGATGCTGGCTGGACCATGGCCGACACAGCAGAGGCTCTCTCGGTCTATCCTAATTATGTCAGCGCCCACCTTGGTGTTGCCGAGGCCATTGCTGACGGCGACGAACTCGTCATTTCAGCCGACACCTTCTCAGTCGCCAAGAACATCGTAGCGCGCAAGCAACAGCGGGCCAAGGACGAGGCGACAACGCAGACCGATCTCGAGATCGAAAGTTTCTTTTCTTCCCCAGCAAATCCGACGGTGGCGGTAAGCACCTCCGCTGGTCAGCCTGGCTCCACCGCCGCAACCTCGCCTCGGGGCGAAGCCCCGTCTTCTCCGCCGAAGGCGGACCATCCATTCCTGCTTACCGACTTCCAGGAGTGGATTGCCCTCCCGCACACCGGAGCGAAGTTCAACTTCATCCACTGCGACTTCCCATACGGCATCAACTTCGACAAGCACAACGGAGGGGCCACCGGAACCTTTGGCGGCTACGAGGACTCGGCCGAGGTTTACTGGAGTCTGATCGCCACACTCGGCCGCATTATGGAAACGCACATTGCGCCATCCGCCCACCTCATGTTCTGGCTCTCGCCGAAATATCTCGCCGACACCATCGAGGTGCTGACGCGGCAAGGATGGAAGGTGAACAAGGTTCCGCTGATCTGGCACCGCTCCGACAACTCCGGTATCCTTCCCGACCCGAAGCGCGGGCCGAGGCAGGTGTATGAAGTTTGCCTCATGGCTTCCAGAGGTGATCGCTATGTGGTGCAGGCTGTCTCCAACCTGTTCGCCTGCCCCAAGACCAAGGAAATCCATGCGAGCGAAAAGCCGAGGGAAATGCTGGCTCACTTCTTCCGCATGTTTGTGGACGAGTCCACTGTGATGCTGGACCCCACCATGGGCAGTGGCAACAGCGTTCGTGTGGCCGAAGCTATGGGCGCCAAGCGAGTGCTCGGGCTGGAACTGGACGAGAAGTTTTTCAGCAATGCCTGCGCGGCGTATGCGGCGGCCAAGGCTTGATACATACGCTATAAATCTTGAAGCAGCCATACGGGAAACTGCAATGAAAATCTTGATCGTCGGAGAACACCCACTTACCAACGAGCTGGCAGCCGGGCCGTTCAGCAACGGACTCTGGCGATACTTCAAACTCGAGCTGAACAAGGCGGGCATTGCGCCCGCTGACTGCGGCTGGGTCTACACCGTCAACAAACCCTGCGCGAGTATGTTTGCGCTGACCCAGCGGGACAAGCGCGGGAGTAGCTTTATCGCTCCAGGCTTGGCCAAGGCCGCATACCTCCGCGCGGAGTTCGACACCGACCTTCGGCAGCTCGCGCAGTATATCGAGCGGGTCAAGCCCAACTTGATCTTGGCAGTGGGTGACATGCCGTGCGTCGTGCTGACCGGCCACGCTTCACTTGACGCGACTCGCGGGCGAGTGACTTCCGCCACAAAGTTCTTCGGAGGGGGCAAAGTGCTGTGTTGCTATAGTCCTCGGGCGATCATGAGCGACAATGCCCTCCGCCCGATCTTGGCGGCAGATCTCCGCAAGGCCCAGCGCGAAGCAGAGTTCCCGGAAATCCGCCGCCCGCAACGCTTCCTCCACCTCCGCCCCAGCCTTGAGGACTTGGAAGACTTCTGGCAGGAATACATCGTTACCGCCACCCACCTTTCAGTGGACATTGAAACTATTGGCACGATGATTACCTGCGTTGGTGTTGCCCCATACCGCGACCGCGCGCTGGTGATTCCGTTCTTCGACGAGGAACAGCCGCTTGGCAACTATTGGGAGAGCCACCACCACGAACGTCTGGCTTGGCGCTTTGTGGAGCGGTGCCTTGAGGCCGAAGGCAAACTTACCCTCGGCCAGAACTTCAGCTATGACGCACAGTATTTCCTGCGCAAGATGGCGATCAAGGTTCCGAACTGGACTGACGACACCATGGTCCTGCACCATGCGTTGCAGCCCGAGATGCCCAAGGGCCTTGGCTTTCTGGCCAGCATCTACACCGACGCCCCTGCTTGGAAGGGGATGCACAAGAGGAAATCCGCCGACCGCAGCGGAAAGAAAGAGGACGTTTGAGATGGATCACGGACCTGACAAACTGGAAGACCCTTCGGTGGCCTACGCCTACGCAGGGTTCGATCAGGACTTCACCTTCTTCAAGTGCTACACCAGAAAGTTGGTGGACAAAACCACCGGCGAGGTAGGGCAGTTCGAGACGGCATACAAAGCTGTCTACGCCCACCTCGAGCGCGATAACGATCCGGTGGGCTATCTCAAGCGCGCGATGCGGTTAATGCTAGAAAACAACATCAAGGAGACCGGGGTTCAGCTGGAGTATTGGATCATCGAGTTCTCTCCGGTGATGGAAAAGCTCCGCATCCCCTCCCACCTCTACCTTGATCGGGCGGCAGATCGGGCGTGGCTGGCATGATCTACCTCGCTTCACCCTACACCGGCAGCGCCATTGCCGAGACCAATCGCGCCATTGCGGTGCGCAGCTTTGTGGAAGATATGCTGTGGGAGGGTCTCCCGGTGTTCTCCCCCATTGTATACACCGCAGCCTTTCCGGATTTCCCCGGCCACTTCGAGGCCTGGCAATTCCTGAACGACACGGCCATTGCCAACTGCACCGAGCTTTGGGTGCTGTGTCTTCCGGGGTGGGAGGCCAGCCGTGGCGTTACCCACGAGATCGCACTTGCCCGCCAGTTGGGCAAGACTGTTCGTTACTTTACCGAGGAAGGAGACCAGTTCGATGTTGGTGGTTGACACATCACTCCTCGACGACGATGCCTCCGGCTTCTCCGCAAGCGAGGTCTACTGGATTTACAACGGCCTTGACTGCTGCATCACCATGGAGGTGTTCGAGGTTCTTCTTCCGCAGCTGGACGACGTGAGCCGCGAGACCTATAGGGTTTCGATGGCAACCATCGCTCCGGTTATGGAAATGATGCTGGAAGGTCTGCCGGTTTCGCACACCGAGCGGGACAAAGCCTATCGCAGCTACGAGAAACTTTACCACCAGCTCGAAGCTGGATGGAAGCGTCTCTGCACCGAGGGCCTTGGTATCCCGGCCGACCGCAGCAAGCGCAAGGGCAGGCCGCCAGTTCCAGTGAACATCGCCTCGCCAAAAGATGTGCAGTTCCTTTTCCATGAAGTGCTGGGCATTCCTGAAAAGCGCAAGATGAAGAAGGGGGCAGCTACTGCAACCACCACCACCGACCGCGAGACTCTGGAAGGTTTCCGCAACTACTTCTTTGCCGAGCCCTTTGTGAATTATATCCTGGCCATGCGGGACGTGGGCAAGGCCATGGGGTTCTTGCGGACGCAGCTCGATCCCGACAGCAAAATCCGCTGCTCCTTCAACGTGGCGGGGACGGACACTGGGCGGCTTTCCAGTTCCTTCTCCGACATGGGCACGGGCACCAACCTCCAGAACATTTCCGGAAAGCAGAAGAATATCTTCAGGGCCGAGCCAGGATGGGTGTTGGTAGACGTTGACCTTGAGCAGGGCGATAGTCGTGGGGTGGGCGCGCTGTGCTGGAATTTCTTCCTCGAGTCGCACGGGCCGGAGTTTGCCGGGGCTTACCTCGATGCTTGCGAAAGTGGCGACCTGCACACAACAGTCTGCCGCATGGCTTGGCCCAAACTTGAGTGGGGGGAAGACCAGAGTGGGTGGAAGAAAGTTGCAAGTCAGCTGGCTTACCGCGACAAGAGCTATCGTGACCTCGCCAAAGTGCTGGGCCACGGCAGCAACTACATGGGCCAACCCGCCACCATGGCAGGCCACACCAAGACACCCTCGCCGATTATCCAGGAGTTCCAGACCAGCTACTTCAACGCCTTCCCATGCATCCGCGCTTGGCAACAAGAGACCATCCGCCGGGTGCAAACCACCAGCCAGCTCACCACCCTTTGGGGGCGGCGCCGTTACTTCTGGGGAGACACCACCAAACAGTCGGTGCTGAACGCCGCAATCGCCTACGACCCTCAGTCCACCACCGGGGAGTTCACCAACCGCGGCATGATCCAGCTTTGGCATATCCGCAATCGCCTCGAGCTGCCCATCCGCTTTCTGCTGCAAGTCCACGACTCGCTTGTTTTCATGGTCAAGGAGAACCGCCTCAATGAAACGATCCCGCAAATACTCAATTATCTCCGAGTTGTCAAACGCCTTGAAGGAGGGCGGGAGTTCACCATCCCACACGGCTGCAAAGTCGGCTGGAACTACGGCAGCGCAAGTGCGGAAAACCCCTACGGCCTTGCCTCTTGGAAAGGTGAAGAGTCTCGCAGACCTCCGAAGCGCAATATCTCCATCTCCGAAATCCTGAACCAGCCCTTTTCCGGGGTGAGATAACCCAGCATGAAGAAAAATATTCCGGATTGGGTGGAGGCTTTCGCGGAGTATACCAGTCCGTCGGGCACCCCACTACGTCTACGGAGGTGGGCTGCCATATCTTGCATCGCCGGGGCTATGGAGCGGAAGATTTGGGTGAAGACTGCGGGGTCAAAACTCTACCCCAACCTCTATGTGTTCCTTGTTTCGCCGCCCGGCAAGGGTAAGTCAAGGGCAATTAACGCTGTGCGAGATATGTGGAAAACCCTGCCAGACCACAAAGTTGCGCCGTCTAACGTCAGCAAGGCTTCATTGATTGACGACCTCGCAGACGGCCATCGCACCTTGATTGTCCCTGGACGCAACCCGCCAACCTACGAGTTCCACAGCTTGCTGATTGCCAGTCTTGAGTTGGGTGTTCTGTTGCCGGAGTATGCCAACGACTTCATGAACACTATGACTGACCTCTATGACGGCTATCACTACTCAGAAAGGAAACGCACCAAGAACCTGCAAATCTCAATCGCCGCCCCAAACCTTCACATGCTGGCTGGCACAACACCAGACTACCTCAGCAACCTCTTGCCCGCCGGCGCTTGGGATCAAGGGTTCTTGTCCAGGGTTATTATGGTGTATGGCGCCGAGACCGTCAAGAAAAGTATGTTCATCAATGACACTTTCGACCCAGCCAAGGAGCACGCACTCAAGCAAGATTTCCTCGCAATGGGCGAAGCCTTTGGTGAGCTTTGCTTTACAGAGGAGGTCATGGACGCTTTCGATAATTGGTATCTGGGCGATCAAGCCCCGGTGCCAGATCACCCGAAGCTCAAGAACTACTGCACCCGCCGCCCAGCCCACCTCCTGAAGTTGATGATGATCTCTTGCATCAACCTCAACACCGATCTTACTATCAGGATTGAAAATTTCCAGCAAGCATTGGATTGGCTGGTGGAAGCCGAGACTTCGGTCCCGGACATTTTCAAGGACATGGCCTCTGGTGGAGACGAAAGAGTTATGGAGGAAGTATGGCACTTCCTCTACCAGTATCAAGCCAGGTTCCCAGGCAAGTTTGCCCCGCAGGCACTGGTTTACCGATTTGTTGCCGGTAAGGTTCCGGCATACAATATCGAGAACATTCTGAACATGATGGAAAAATCCAACATGCTTACTACCGAGGCTATCAAAGGCGTCGGCATGGTATACAAACCCAAGGATAAAGGAGCTCTTTATGGTTAACTTTCCTAAACAACCCCAGCAAGATGAGCGAACCGAACGCACCGAACGCACCGAGCGTATCATCATTGATGTTCCGCTTGATTATTCCGCTCTGTTCAACACCTTGATTGACGCTTTCCAGCAAAGCGCATACCACAAAGGCAAAGAGCGTCACGGTAACGGATTGCCTTTCGTGGACCAGCCTATCTTCACCATCGGCAAGCTTTTCGGCCCTGGTTTTGCCGGGGGTCAGGCAACCAAAAAACTGCAAGAAGCTATCGGCATGGCCGAGCGTGGTGACCGCGAGGCTGCTCGTAAGGAGGCCTTGGGCGCAATCGTTTACGCGGCAAGCCTTGCCCATCTTTGGAAAGGGTAAAAGAAAAGGCCGGGATAATCTCCCGGCCTTTCTTATTGCGGCAGGTTGTAATCAGAACCCTGACTTGGTAACACCTGCACGAAGCGCACCGAGGCCGGCTGCGTTCAGTAAGATCAGCAGCCAGTCGTCACCGAGTTCAACGCCGGGAACGTCGAAGCCCAGCCCTTTTTCGACTACAACCAGCAGCAGCAGCGCTGCCGCAACGATGTAGGTTTTATAGCCTTGCAGCATGGTAGTCTCCTTTACGGTTTGCAAAATTGGAAGTGCATCCAGTCGTAGTTTTTGGTGCGGCCGAGGCTGTATGCCCCATTGGCCTCGACAATATTCCAGAACGGAATATACTCTTCCCGTGCCAGCGTAGCCCGGTTATGGTCCCAGCTGAGCTGGTTACGCTCAGGATCAACGTCTACAGCAATTCCCCAAGCATGGGTCGACAGCTTGCTGCTGCCGCGCATCGGTCGGTAGTTGAAACACCCGCCGTAGAGGTCGAGGCCGAGCTCTCGGAAGCGTTTCTCTCCGTAATGCTGTGCTGTGTCATTCCAGATTTTGGAAAGGTTTTCCGCAATCAGTTTGTGACACGCGATTACTTTGATCTTTTGGTCAAAATCCCAGGCCAAGCGAAACTCGAACGGAAGGATGACTCGTCCAGAAGTGCAGTCGCGCCCACCGGCTTCTCCGAAAACGCGAACCAGCCCGTTGTAGTCGGGGGCGTCAAAAGCTTTTCCCTGCGGCGATTTGACGACGGCAAGTCGGCCATCAGAAGCAGCTTTCAGGATTGCGCCGTCTGTTATGGGCCCTCGCAGACCATCATCGACAAGCCCTAAATCCTGCTGGATTTTCTTGATATTGGGATTGAATGGCATCAGCGTTTCTCCATCAAAAATTCTCGAATACTCGAGATGTCTCTTTCGATATTCGCGAACCGTTCTCGATCTTCCTCGTGTTGGTGAGTTTTATGTTCGAGGTCAGCTTTGAACATATCCAGTGATGACCTCATCAAAGCAATCTCTTGCTTGTTGGTAAAAGCCACTCGAACAAGCCAGCTGACGCCAGCAACTGCTGCGCCAGCGATAGTAGTAACAGCCCAGATTATAACGTCTTCTAATTTAGTGAGCATGTCACTCATTTTTTAGCCCATCCAGTATTAGACCACCCGGCTTCTTTAACGTAAAACTCGCCAGATGCGCTATCCACCCACGACGAGCCACGCGAACACGACACTTGATATTCAGGTGAACCAACCCCAACCATTTCGCGTGTTCCGCCAAGCCATCCGGTTAGCTTGAACCGCTGGCCCATCGCCAGCAGCCCGGCGCCGGTATAGTGCAGGCCGTCGCCCTGATCAGGCAATCCGTCTCCGTGCACATAAAGCAGCCCCGCAGCCAGCACGGCGGCCTTGTGCACGTCGCGCCATGCGTGGCCAGGAATCAGGCCTCCGCACATCATGTGCGTGTTGTCGGGGTTATACAGGCCGCCGCTCGTAAGGTCGCCCACCAGCGCCGTCAGCTTCGCGGCGTAGGTCGTTGCGTCGTCCACCGTCGAGTTGGCTTCTCCCTGCTGCCACAGCACGAAGTCCAGCGTCGTCTTGGCGCGGCCCGGAATGGCGGCAATGGCGTCGGCCACGTCCGGGTATAGATAGACAGAATTATCCACGCCCGCGGACCATCCGTTCGCGGCCAGCGTGGCCGGTTTCAGAAAGGTCTCGATCCGCCGCCCTCCTTCGGCCTTGACGATCAGGTAAACCTCGCGCCCGGTGGCGGCGTGCAGCAGGTTGGCAAAGCCGATCCCGACTGAGGCCGACCACGGCGCGGCACCGATGTTGAACGGCTGCGCCCCGTAAGCCGCATCCACCCATGCCGTGCCCTCGCCCATGGCCGGGCTGTTCCACACTTTGACGCCGGGCAGGATGGTGCGGTCGCCGTCAGTGGCGCCAATGGTGCCCTGCGCGTTTGACTGGCCGGCCAGCAAAACAACAAATGTCATTTCGCCACCCAACCAGTGTTGCCCGAGCCGCTTTCCTTCACATAGAACGACGTGCCAGCGCCGCCGTCCCGCCTGTAGTAACGTGAACTGACAGGTGCGGTTACGGCGCCTTCAGGCGATCCATCGCCTACGATGCTGCGCACCCCGCCAGGAAATTCGATGCCCATGGTGTTCAGGATCAGAAAGCCGTCTGGCGCGCCGACATAGGCATTATCGCCCTGCGACCCCATGCTGACGGTGCCAGTGGTGTTGCGGTCCTTATAGCCTGTAAGCGCCCGGATATTCCCGGAAGTTACGGCCCGCGCGTTTCCGTTGAAGTTGGACGACAGTTCTTCGGTGATGTTCTGCAATGCAATGACACGGGCGACATGCCCGCCGCTCCCCATCACGCCATTCAGACGCGACACCAGAACCGAATAGTCATCGGCCCATGTGAAGGCGCCGTTCACCACCCAGTTGAACAGGTTGGCCGTGTTGTTCCACTGGTTCGTGCGCAGATTGGCCGTCGCCCGGCATTCAGGGGTGCCGATCTGATAGGCGTAGAATTTGAAGAAGTCCGTAATCGCCGCGTCGGCAGGATCGAACACAACATGGCCGTCGAGGTTGATCTTGTCGGAGTGAAACTCCGAATAGCCATTGTCGAAGTAGCAGCCATAGGTGAACAACTCGCCCGTGCTGCCGGGCGCCTGATAAAAGATGCGCCCATTTGTCCGCGCATATGCCCCGGCGGTTCCCTGCACGAAATGGCAGTCATAGAACATCTGAACGCCTGTCGTCCATTCGACGCAGGTGCCACACCAGCGGATATTGCACGAGACGAACTTGCAATCGCTTTCGTTGATCAGAATGCCAGTCGCCACGAAATTCGCCTGCGTGGCAAACTCCGCATCGCTTGTGAGGTATTCGGTGATCTGCGTTCCGTAGTGCCGGGTTTCGCCACCGCCAGCCGATTTGTGGTATCCGACATCGCTCATCTTGTAGATTTGCAGCGAGTAGAACCGGCACCTGCCAGAGCCAGCCGCGTCATTCCAGCCCCGGCACTTCTTGGCGCAGTCCAGGCTGATGGAATAGAAGTCCGAATAGCCCGCGCCATTGGTCACGAGGTAATTCGTGCTGGTCCAAGTGCCAATCGCCACAAAGCTGGCGTCCCGCACCACGGCCCCATTGATCGTGCTGGGGAAGGTGATACCCGAGGCCAGCGCATAGCGGCGGCCCTTGAAGTCGTAGATGGCCTTGGACTTGATGAGGCCAGCGCCATTTGTTAGGCTGGCAAGGTGAGTGATCCAAGCCTGAATAGCCGCCGCGTCATCGGTCGCCCCGTCACCATACGCGCCCCATTGCAGCGGAGACGACATGAATGCCGCCGTCATGTTCGCTTGCAGCAGCGCGGAGAACGTCGCCAACTTAGACCCGCCGTTGTTGGCCCCGCTGGTGGCCGCGATCAGGTAGACGGCCCCACCGCCGTCGCCAGCCGCCCGGTAGCCTGCGGTCTGCACCAGATCGCCCGCGACGATGCGCGTTTCGGCCTGCATGGCGGCGACAGTCGGGAAGGTCCATTGCACACTGGATAGCGTGGCGGGGGATGCTTTTGTGGTCATTTTACGTCTCCATTACGACCAAGTTCCATCGGCGCGAATGTCGACAACCACATCAAGCGTTGCGCTTGTGAACCGGGATAGTTTTGTTGACGGAGGGGCAGATACTGTTCCGGCGCCGCCATAGTTCGGCATCGCGAAGCCGCCGATGGCGCGCGGCGATACGAACCACTGCGGGATGGCGGAGAACGTCTTTTCGACATTACCGAGAGAAAGGGCGGCAGCTGTCGTAAATCCGGTGCCGTCTGCCGTTGTGATCGCCACCGCCGTCAGAGACACTTTTTTCAGGCATACCATACGACTGTTGTCGTATTTGCAGTAATAGCCGTTCGCCCCGGTTCCCTCCTCCACCACGCCCAAAACCCGGCTTGCCACTGCGCCGTTGATAACGTGGCCGAAGGATTGACCAACTCCGGTCACTCCAGCATCTATCAATATAGGTGTCGCTCTGTTTGTGTCAAAAACCTCACCATAGATCAGATAACCGTCAACATCATCGGTCACAGCAATGACAGCACTGCCAACATCAGTCCAATTCCCGACATAAGTATTGCCGGTT
>ERZ650304.1091-NODE-1091-length-11139-cov-6.230964_pt1 | contig 11139 bp, 4 predicted proteins | sample MGYA00376240_ERZ650304 | MGnify/ENA primary metagenome ERZ650304 (study PRJEB26733, sample SAMN07839271) | wastewater metagenome | biome: small river; feature: stream; material: water | place: USA: North Carolina | collected 2016-03-01 ...
CCAAGGCTAGTTTGGCATTAGATCCTTATCCTCTGTTAAAGGCATTTAACATCGGGGGTACTCTATTCTACAAAAGGAAGGTTGATTTGCACCGTTTAGGGCTTATTGAAAAAATGCCACTCCCCAGAGTGAGGCTATACAGAATAACCCCCAAAGGGAAACTACTGATTAAACACTTCCACGACAATCTGGAGAAGGCAAATGACAATCTCCTGTACTGGGTTTATGCACAGCCCAAAGAGCATCAGGATAAGATAACTAGAATTTTAAGGAAGTATTATCTGGGATGGGAGATCATTTCACCACCTATTTCGACACCGCCAGGGTAGTCACAATGAACAATCCGACCACAGCAAGCCATTTAAGACGCTTTTGCTTTCTGGTTTCTTTTTTGGCCTTTTTTACGTTCTCCCGTTCCTGTGTGATGAGTTCATTTTTTGCCCCACTTTCTTCCGTCATGGCGTTGATAATCTCGCCTAGATCCTTTATGCCTTCATCTTTAAATGCCATGGTAGTGGAGTCCAGTTTGGCCTCCACCTTCAAAACCTTATTTTCAGCCCCCATGTCGAGAATGCCATTTGCAACCGGTTCGGTAAACCGTGATGAGTCGGTCGGCTCCACATTGAACATTTCTTTAATTACTGAATCCTTTTGAGTAGGCCTCATTGCGTGATTCTGCTTGATCTTCTCCCGGTAAATAGTCCTGACCACTACTTTAGCCTTCTGGCTCTCTGCCCCTCTCTTAAAGGCTTTAATTGCGTTTGCCTGATGTAGCTTAATTTGAATCTGTTTCAAGGCCACCACCCGATTAAGTGAGTCTATCTTGTAGCTGTTGTCAATTACAATGGGCTTATGGGTGCAACGTCCTACAAAGAACAGAGCTATGGCTACTGCGCAAAAGACCAAGTATGTTTTGTTGAACTTCATCTATCTGCAATTCTTTCGAGTGCCGTGGTATTTTCTGAAATTATCTCCTTTAGACCGTCTGTCTCAGTCTTTATAAAAAGATTCATTTGAGTAATCAACATGTCAACTTTTGTCTCAATTACAATTAGTCTTTTCCCCTGACTAAAGGTCTGTATTGCCGTGTACCCTACAACAGATAATAAACCAGTACTTAAAACAACTATCATGGCAATTTGAAGAGTCTCCATTTTTTTATCCTTTTTTTGATTTTAAATCACTTATGTAAGTTTTGAGCTTGTTTTCAACTTTTTTTATTTTCATGCTATTCTTCCGTGTCTGATATAAAATTTTTGTTGTTATCAATAATGTGATGAATAAGATCACCACAAGAATTAGTGTCATGTATCTTGGAATAGTGCGTATGAAAATAAATTTCCGTATAGTTCTTCGTTCCTACGACAAATAGCCATCTTAATTTGATGCTCTTTGTCATCTTTTGTTACCTGGCAGGCGTAGCTGAAGGCCCCAACATTTTTAATCTCATGAGGTCTGGTCGTATGGTCATTTAGCCCTGTAACATCAGTATAGATCGGTCCTGAGAAATCAAACTTGCCGTCTAGGTCGTTGTCTCTCCATCCCTTAAATGGCATTCCTCTCTGGATTAAGGCATCATGCTCATGCTCTTTGCCAATATTGTGCTTGCCTATAATCCAGCAGTCTTTGAAAAATCCGGGCATTAGGATAAATGTGCCCTTGGGGTTCATAGGCTTCCCTGATAAAGAAGTTAGGCCAGGTTTGGTTGTGGCTTTCCATTCGAGACACTGACCTACGCCAAATTCGTCTGTGTAGGCAATTCCACGTATGTCGTTCCACTCGTTGATGGTTACAAGGTCTTTATTGCGCCTGCCGTAGTTATTGACTTTGTAAGGTGCCGTGTCGAAAGGGAATCCATTACGGTCATAAAGTGACTTAATATCTGTATAGGTCATAGTCCTTTCTTTGAAGCTCTGATTTCCATTTTATAAAAGTACTTCATGGCATCCTTAAAAACAAGAACATCATCTTTGGTCAACTGTTTGCCGAAATACGTTGTCGGCTTTAGTCCTACCATCATGCCTTGCAGATCGTCATATTCTGACTTCATTTCTCCTGGCTTCGGCTTTTTGCTCAACCCACTTAACGGATCCATATTCTTGATCGAAGAGTGTAGGTCCCTTGGGTTACCTCCATTCATTTGGTATTGCAGGATGTACTTGTCGGCCAAATCCAACCGGTTATTCTTCAAAGCCATCATGAATTTATACTCTGCATCCTTTTTAGCAATGGCTGTTGGGTTTTTAGGATCTGAACCACTTATTTTCTTGCCTGTGTAGTCCTGCACTATCGCTCTGGCGTGGTAGTAGGTAAGGTTTTCAATGTCGATTTCACGCAAAATGAGGGAGTTATTCAACTTCCTGCTTAGATAGCCTTCTTTCTGTGGCTTATCTGTTAAGAAGTAGTTGTACTCGTCTCCAAGAGTTAAGGCTTTGGCCACATACTCCCAGCGATCTCTTATTGGGGTAGGCGCTCCTACATTAGGGAAGTAGGATTGCTTGGTGAGTAATTCAAAAGGCATTTTTGCAAATGGCGTAGTCATCTGAACGCCTCTGTTCAGCATTCCCGATCCTATTGTTGCTGCGGTATCCTTTACTCCCAATAATGGATCATCACCGTACATAATACGCTCAATGTCATCCCAGATAACAGGAATTCCAAAGAACTCCATTAAGTCATAGAAGGCCCCCTGAATAGGAATAACCTTTATTTGTCCGGTTTTTTCATCTACTCCCCAAATAATGTTCATGCCTTTGGCTCCGGACCGTCTCAACTTATCTTCTGAATCATCATCGCCACCGTAAATGCTGTACGCATAATTATTCCATATCTGGACTGCCGTGGTCATCATGGCAATTCTAAAGTAGGCCATTCCTATTCTAACTGTAATGGCTGGGATTCCGCGCATAACAGCGGAGCGAACCATTGCTCTTTGAACTCTTGGATCACCGGCATTTTTAATCAGGTTCAAGTGGGTCTTCATGTTGATCTCAAACCATGAATAGAATGGCATTGCCAATCTTCTTAATGACTCACCTGTCACGCTTATGTTTCGGTAATCACCGTACACCTCCCTGGCTAATTTTGCTGCCCTCTGGCGCTTGTCCTCAATAGCATCAATGTCTTTTTGATTGCTGGCCCAGTAGAACTTGTCTCCTCTATCAACCTTCTCTACGGCCAGTTTATAGGCCGCATACCGGAGCACGTTCTCACGGAATTGCACGTATGGGGTTACGAATTCAAGATACTTGCTCCAAAGGGTTCCCGGTGTATTGGCGGCTTTCTTTGCAAAGTCCTTCAATAACTCCTTTCCAAACAATTTATCCATAGTTCCTCCTTCGAGTAGGGCTTTGGCCCAGGTCTGCTCACTTACGTCTGCTATTTCAGAAATCTGGAATCCAGAGTCGATAACGCCTCCCCTGATTGCTTCAAGTATCTGTGGTGTGACAACTCCCCTACGGGTGTATTCCCAAAGTTCTTTTGCCGACTGAACTGAATACTTGGCAATCCGTGGTTCAACCTGAATTGTTCTGTCAATATCAGAACCCAAGTTATTAATGTTGTATCTGACTAACCTGAAAGGTGAAAGAAGCACAATTTTTTTCCACTCTGCGGTAATTCTATTGGCAATGGTGCTGCTTGTAGAAGTCTGTTCATTCTCAGCCATGAAATCCAACTGTTTAGCTAGTTCTGCAGGTATCATGTACTGCTTACGCTTAGATCCAACCATCAGTCCCGGCCTCAAATCATTAATTAGTTCCTCTATGACATTCATAGCCAAGCCGACTCCCGAATTGTCATTCTGCTGCGCCTGGTCGATAGCCTTATCAATTGCTGACTGGCTCACGGACTTGCCCCAGAATAGACGATTGCTTTCATCGGTTCTCCAAAGAACGTATCCCTCCGGCTTGTTATCTTCTAAAAACTTAGTCTTTAACTGTTTCTTTGACCTCTTGTAAGACTTCACTTCCTGACTATCTTCTCCATGGACCTGTGTCAACTGATCAAGAACGGCATCATATTTTGTTTTGAACTCTTTGAGCATAGCATTCAATTGCTTTTCAAAAGGAGACATTAGATCATTCAGTATCTTCCGTTTCTCAATTTCGTAAAGCCCCTCTGTAACTACTTTCCAGTCGGTTTCAATAAAGTTGGTGCTGTAATCAAGTCCTCTGGTTCCCGTTCTTTGTTTCTGGAACCCTCTTTTCTTGTCTCCGATCTCACGGCCAAATAATATGCTTCTGTCATGCTGTTGGTCAGCTTGGTATTCTTTGATCCTGCGGTGATAATAATTATCAATGTCTGTCTCCTGCAGTAGCCCGGAGTCAACCAATGTCTTTTTGAACTCACCCATGAAGGCTTGGCGCATTTTGTAGGCATCCAAAATCTTGTCATCGGCTCTCATGAACTCATCGTACTTGTCGAAGTGTTTCTGAATCTCCTCCTCACTATTGAATCCGAAAGAGAATTTGCCATCTATCCCTCTCATGTTCTCTCCTTTCTGGACGGATTCAAGTAAATCGGCTAACCATATTCTCCTGGAAAGGATACGATACTGGATGGGTGTCAAATTATCAGTCAGTGTCTTTACATAAAGCGTTGACTTGGCTTTCGCAAAATCCATTATGCCCTTAAACTCCCTGAGAAGATTAGCCTCCCTAGCCCACTTATTAACGTTTAAGTATTTAAGTGGCTGGGTAGTCTCATGTGCCCAAAGTTTTATTTGGTCCCATAATTTAGATACGTTTCTGGCCTCTGGCTTCTGAGCATCATTAACTCTCTTTTCGACCTCTGGATTTTCAAACTTAGTTTCTTCGTCCAGTTTCTTGGTCATCTCCTGCATGGTCATCTGGCCGGTGGCAAGGAAATTTAATAAAGCCTTGTCGTTAGGTGCTTTTTTAACTTTTCCTACAACCGGAAGAGGAAGCACTGTGCTCATGGCACCGTTAAATCCTTCATATCCTTCTTTTGCTGCCTTCTTAGATCCTTCGCTTAGAATGTCATCCATTGACTTTTCGGCCTGATCATCCTCTTTCTCTTCCTTTTCAGGATTGGTTTCTTCGGTGAGGGCTTCTTTTTCTGGATCTACTTCTTTATTCTCACCCTTCATCTTTTCTTCCAGGTCCGCTACATCGGCTTCAAGGGCTGCAAGTTTGTCGGTTTTGTCAAATGGCTTGTCCAGTAGTTCAACCATTGCCTTAACATCTTTCTTCTGCTGATCAATCTTATTTTGAAGACCAACAATGTCGTACATCCCAAAATCACCTTTTTCAATAACTTTACTTATGCTGTTGTTGATTGAGGTGATTAGACCAACTCCAGTTGTGATCTTAGCCATAGGCTCAACTGTTGCCTGTGGATTTGACTTCGGTACGATGGAGTATTTAAAATGGTAATTCCACTTTGTTTCGTTGGATGTAGCTAAATCAGTATTAACAGTCTTTCTGAAATCCATGCTGACAAGAAGACCCCCATCAATTTTAATGGTTCCTTTTGCTTCAAGCATCCCCGATTTGTCAACCTCTTTTAGCTTCTCATCTATGTATTTTTGGACATTCTCAGATATCTCTTTTCCTGAAAACTTCTTGCCGTTAATTTCTACTTCTGTAATCTTCCCTTCCGGAAATGTGCTTTTAAATTCACCCTGAATAGGTTCATACATTTGGATTTTCTGCTCTGAAAACTCAATGCTCCTTTTGTTTCTGGTTATCTGATCACTGTACTCAATGATATTCCGGGTGTGATTATTCTTAGCCGTTCTGAGTTTCCGAAGATCATACATTTTCTGCGTATGAAGAACTGCATACTGGCTTCCTGAAAGAGTTGACATCATCTGATCGAATGTCATGTCTCCTGCGTCCTCTTCGTCTGCGGCATCGTTCATGTTCCGATCAATCCCTTCTGCCTTCATCATCTGGTTGATGAACTTCTGTTTTATCGCCAATCTCTGATATGCAGTAGCATCCAGTGTCTTCTCCACTCCGTATGTCACAATTTCAATAGGCTTATCCATTTTGGCATGGAGGTTCCCTTGCCGGATGATCCGGCCATTCCTCTGCTCAAAATCCATCGGCCTTGGGGGAGCATCAATATGGTGAAGTCCTGCAAGTCTTTCTTGAACGTTCACCCCTACCCCCATCTTTTCAGTAGATCCCAGTAGTATCCTTACGTTTCCGTTATTGATATTGTCGAATAGGGCATTTCTCTTTTCTCCTTCATAGTCATTGATTACGGCTATCTCTTTTTCAGGAATGCCCAGTTTGACAAGTTTCTTTTTAATGTCTTCGTACAAATTAAACCGATCAAGTCCATAGGCAGGATTTGGTAACGTGTTGTCATCATCAAGATACTTGTCCTTAACTTCCGGGCTTTGGTACATATCCGAAAATATCAACTGAGTGCCCTGATAGGAGTTACTCTCATCGTATATCCTTTTGGCCTCCTTAACTACTCTGTTTGTCTTGCTATCAGGATCATCAATATTCGTGGGCTTCAAAAGCCGCATATCAATAGCTGCCTGCTTTGCCCTGTTGAATACCATCAAGGGCACATGACGCAATTTCCTTTTTTCTTTTCCTGGTAGTTTCTCCCATGCTTTTAACGTGGCCTTCGCCCAATCCATGAAGTCAAGTAAAGACTTTGTTTGTGGCATTGTAATCTGTGTCAATGATCTCTTCCCGTCAGGCTGCTCTTTGAGTTTTGGGATGCTATTATCCTCCTTAAATTCCGGAATGTCCTCCGTAAGTACTACGTCTGTCTTACTTCTGAACGCAGTCAAAAGCTCAGGAGCGTTTATGTAAGACTTGAACCTATCTACAATCTTAAAGCTACCGGAAGCCGTGAATTCAAGTGATGGCTCTACGTTTCCAAAGGTAGATGCAAACTCATCAAATCCTTTGATATTGTACTTTTCAAGCACGTCTGGAGAAATGTACCTCATCATGGTCCATATTTCGGCCATGGTATTGGTGATTGGGGTGCCTGTTGAGAATATTACGTTTTTGCCTTTATTCTTTTCTTGAATGTATTTGATCTTCATCATGATACCGAAAGCCCGTTGGGATCTACCTGTATCAATGCCCCTGATCTTATTCATCTTTGTAAAGAATCCTAGCTTCTTGTAAGCATGCGCTTCGTCAACTAACAAAGCATCAACCCCCATGTTTTCAAAATTGATCACGTCATCTTTCCTTCTGGATGACTGACGCTTCATCGCTTTCTCTGCTGCTAGGTTTGATTTCGCTACGTCCTTAACTTTCCTTCCCTTAGATTCTTTTAGTTTCCCCATTGAAGTATCCAACTTCTTCATGGTTGCATTTATGTCGCTGATTGCACCACGATCACCTGCTTCTTTTGCTTCATCTAAGGCAATTTCTAGTTCGGCAATTTGTTCACTCAGGTAGGCTCTCTCACGTTCTGCGTCATCGGGAATAAAGTTTATAAATGACTGCGGGATAATGACTGCATCCCAATCATTGTAAGCTATCTTATTGAATAACTTCTGCCTGTTCTTGGTGTCCATCTCTTTTTTAGATGGCATGAGAATCTTAGATGCAGGATACAGTTCTTTGAACTTCTCTGTAAACTGCTCTATTGTCGCATTTTGAACAACAATCATTGGCTTCTTGGCAATTCTCAATCGCCTCATCTCCATGGCGATTGTAATTAGTGTAAATGTCTTCCCGGTTCCGACCTGGTGTGCCAGAAGGGTACTGTCATTCAAAGACCTCATAACTCCCCTGCGCTGATGGAGTCTTAATGTGGTGTCGTGATTGGCATTGGGAAAATAGGTGAATGCAGGAAGTGACTGTTTCTTTTCAATGAAGTCGTTATATTTTTCATTGTAAAGTACTTCCAGTTTGCTCATGTCCTCCTTGTTGCCCTTAACATAGTTATAGAACAGATCCGCAAGCTCCTGCATCTTGCCTTGCGCTTCTGCGGTAGCCTCTAGGTCCTTCACCGATCTGGTTCCTCCACCCGGTTCTTTAAATACATTCACTACCTCTGGCTGGCGTAAGTTCAAAGCCTTTTCGATAAGTTCTATGGCTGTGAATTTTTTAGTCCCGTAGGTGATTCTGTTCTTATCTCCATAGGTTCCGCCACTGGTTCCCAATATCCATGATCCTGTAAGTGGATTGTATCTTGCTTGCGTCTCTACATCAATAGCATTTTTTATCCAATTGTCGATAATACTTCCGGGCAACCAATTTGAACCCAGTCGAAATTCAATTAACTGTGCCGGTATATTTTTAGGTACTACCTTCTTTAATGCCTCTACGTTCCTTTCGTAATCAGGATTAGCTTTAACTTCTGCCTCTGCCTCTGCTAACTTAGTTCTGACATACCCTGACAAGTAAGAATCTGACTCTTCCAGAAGACCTGTTTTTGGATTCTCATAGACAAGGTTATTATCAATCAATTCCCGCTTGGCCGACTCCTCACTTATATTCAATAGACTTGCTATGTACGGGAGGTCAATTTTATTTCGATAACTTAAACTTATGCTTACGGCATCACTTGGGCTATCTGCTTTCTCTGGCTCTGTATATGGGAAGTTTACCCGTTTTTTGAAAATATCAGCCTTGGCAATGTCAAACTTAGTCGTTACCCTTCCTGTCTTTTCATTAATGGTCGATTCCTTAACTACGTTTTCAAGAGAAGTAACACTAATATGGTCAGCGTCTTCTTCAAGAAATTCAAGTTTGTTGTTCCTGTTTAGCTTGCCGTACTTTTTTACGAAACCGTCATACTTCTTATTCAGCTCCTTCCTAAGTTCTTCAAGCCTTACATCGTTATTTTCCTTGTTCTGCTCTTCTTGGATTAGATCATTAACCGCTACTTTAATACCACTGTAGTCTTTAACAACATCCGATTTCTTATAAGTTTTGCCTTCACTCTTGATCGTCTCTGATCCCCAGGGCTGCAAGTGCAATTCCCCATTCTCAACAAAGTAAAGTTTACCTCCTTGCTCTTTAAGAGTTCCTTCTTTGTCTCCCAGATCAGCCTTCTCAGTTTCTTTCTCCTCCACAACCTCAGCACCAAACACGTTCTCAGGAAATCTTGATATCCTGTCAGCCATTAATTCAACGGTATTCTGACCTGCAGGTGCTTTTAGCGTTTGAGAGTCTGCACTATACAGTCCACCACTTCCCGCTTCATGGGCAAGCATCATCTCACCCAACATCATTTCAGGATTTCTCTTGAAATACTCGTTTACAAATATCTCTACGGGTTCTCCTTTGGAGTCTTTTGTCTCCTTAAAACTAACAGATACTCTGTATGGCTCGTTAAACTCCCCTGCAGTTTCGCTTGTACGTTTCTTGTAAATAAGTAGATCGGTAGTTACCTGTGTGCCTGCGTTTTCAGCGAACGCATTGTTTGGTAACCTGATTGCTCCAATAAAGTCTGCATTCCCCTGATTGTTGGTCCACTCCCTGAAATTGGCGGATGCCCCGTTATCCATGGAAGAGGAAGAAGTAATAAACACTCCCAGTCCACCAGGTTTTAACTGCTGAATGCCCTTTGCAATGAAGTAGTTGTGCAGACTAAACTTTGAAAGTTCCTTATAGCGGACATCAAAAGGTGCCGTTTTGCCAAAAGGAACGTTGCTGATCACTAAATCCTGTGTATTGCTACCTTCAACTGCTTCTTCGTAACCCGTAACCCTAACGCTGGCTTCTGGATACAATTTGGACAAAATTTGTCCAGTTATTTTGTCCAGTTCATACGCTTTCAGATTGCTGTTCTGCGCCATTTCCTGTGGCATTAGGCCAAAGAAGTGACCCACGCCTGCCGATGGCTCCATTACATTCCCTCCGGTGAACCCAAGTCTTTTAACAAGATCCCAGATAGAGGTAATTACCCTGCGGTCTGTATAGTGTGCGTTAATGGTAGAATTGACGGCATTATTAAACTCTTCATCCGTGAGAAGATCAGCAATGTCTTTATGATAATTCTCATATTTCTTGTTCCAATTGTCATCCCATCCGTTTCTGGCTTTCTGCTTATCGAGAACGGATGCTAATCCTCCCCATCCAACAAACTTGGCAAGTATCTTCTTCTCTTCGGGAGTTGCGTTTCTATTCTCTTCCTGTAATTTTTTTACAAGCCTGATGGCCGCAATATTGGCCCTTATCTTAGCTGTTTCGCCAGTTGGCACAATATCGTCACCCTCTTGGATAACGTGGTTCTGATCGTTTACATTAAGCTCCTTTCGGCCCTTGCCAGTAGTTCCAGATTCACCTCCTGCGGTTCCAGAAGGCTCAGATCCGGTGCCAGTACCTTTTCGGTTACCATCTCCAGCGCTTCCGCCTCTGTTCTTCCCTGCTTTTGTAGATCCTCCTTCGACTCCAGCGCTTGCTCCACTACCTTCGTCAGTCTTGCTTTCAACTGGTTTCTTCTCAGTAACATTTCCAGTTCCTTCGGATTGTGCTCCGCCAGGTAGTTCAGATGTACCTGTGCCATCGGTGTTTGATATGCTTCCATCTTGTGTTTTTAAAATATCTTCAACCGTAAGAGTCCTCACGGTTTTAATCTCGTCCATTTCATCAATGTTCTCGGCAGATGCCAATTGGCTTCCATACCCCTTTTTCATAGGGTCAAAGAGAGTTCTAAGCCCAGCCTCCCCATAAGTGGCAAGGATGTCCTGCATCATTTCTGCTATCCGTGTGACTCCTGCGTCAATGTAGTTGGCAACTACCTCTCCGGCTTTGATAATTATCTTCTGAGCCTTGTCTTTGTCATACTCTTCATTGATTTTCAATTCGGGGCCAATCAAATCAAGTAGTTCTGCTGCCGACTTACGGGCTTTCTCGAATTTGGCATCGCTCTTTCTGGGTGCCTTGGGCTCTATCTTGCTTTCATAAAAAGGAATAACAATTTTCTCAACTGCATCAATGTTGTTCTTTGTCTGCTTATTTAATTTTATAGCATCTTGCTTTTCCTGATCTGATAGTCCTTTTGATGATAATATTTTCTGTTCATCAAACTCAGATACTTGTTTTTTTATTCTCGCAAGGCTTTCTCTCTCAAAATCTAATTCCTCTTGATTATGACACAATCTGGTTACAACACAATTTATATGTACGTCATCGTAAAACTTATTCTCTGTAAGAAATCGTTCTGAAAAATTTTCTTTTG
>ERZ650304.1092-NODE-1092-length-11134-cov-6.177724_pt1 | contig 11134 bp, 12 predicted proteins | sample MGYA00376240_ERZ650304 | MGnify/ENA primary metagenome ERZ650304 (study PRJEB26733, sample SAMN07839271) | wastewater metagenome | biome: small river; feature: stream; material: water | place: USA: North Carolina | collected 2016-03-01 ...
AATTTTTGCCCTCAAATTCTAAAATTGAATTACGAAAAATATCGGTTATATGTATTGAACAATTAAGGTCATCACATATTGATTGTATTTTATCTTCTGGTACTCCATTATTATTATTGTAAATCTCAGTATAATTCATTATTGTATTATATTTTGTTCTATAATTGCGTACCTGTGCACTCTTTTTTAATGTTATCATTTCATTCAATTTACTTTCATAATATCTCAACATTGGGGCTAATAAACAATTTGACGCACCTAAAGCAAATACTTGCGTAAGTGGCACAGTTATTGGCCCTTTTCTTAATTTAGCCGTTGTGTCAAGTGTGATAAATATGTATGTATCAGGTCGTATCATATTGTAATCAGAATCAACAATGTAATGATAAACATAACCTAAATCATAAAATTTTTTACGATCTGCCAAGTTATCGGCTCTTTCGTAAATGAATTCACCTAATAAATCGGCCTTATTATTATGACGTTTTACAACTGATACCTTAACAGGGTTCATATTTCCAACAAGTCCTAAGCTTTTGGCCAATATTTGGGGATATCTTGCATTTAAAAAATGTATTTCGGGTACCTTATGAATAGTTGCGCCATTATCTTTATACATATTTTTAAAGTATTGCCAATGATTAGATATGTTTTTTTCTTGTGGTCTTGCTTCTGCTTCTGCTTCATTCTCATATAATATAGCCTCATCCTCAATTGCTACATCATTATAAAAGTGATTAAATACCTTAACCGCCATCTCTTTTTTATTATTTTTATTAATGTCAGTATCTAAATTGTATTTTTTGGCTAATGATTTTAATTGTGGTATAGTTTTATTTCTGAAATTATCGAACTCGATTAGCTTAGCTTTATTATATGATGTTATCTTTTTGTATCCTAAATTTTTTAAAGTTTTTTGCATATTTTTAACTATAGTCATTATTGTATATTATTTATTTATATAACTTTATGCGATTTTTGAACTTAATAAAAATTAATTTACTATAGTATATAATAAATGACTATAAAAATATGTTCAATATGTGAGAAACCAAAAGATATAGTAGAATTTTATAAAGGTCGTAAAAAGTGTATTGAATGTTTTCAAAATGCACATAAAGAGTATATGAAAAAAAAAGATCCTAACGTAAAATTTACAGGGCGAAAGAATGCAACAAAACGTAAAGAATTAATAGAAACAGTACCAAAATATATAATAAAGAAGGATAAAGAAGAAAAACCCGTTGGAGTCGCAACCAATCCGCGAGTAGTAATAATAATATATAACGATGTTTGTAAATTTGAATAAAAAATGTACAAAACATATAACGCCGCCGGCATTTAATTTTGCACCTGTCGCGATCCAAATGTTATATGCTATAATATAGTAATCTATATTTTTTATATCTTAATATATTATATAAACTTATGCAACACGAATTACGCGAACTATTAGAAAGAAAAGTGGCAATGGGTCCAGGTCATGGGTCGGGTTATTATTTTGATATGAATGATGATGATATCGATTATGATTTACAAGCTGGAGAGCTTATGGCTGGTGGTAAACGTCGAAAAAGGGCTAAGAAAATGACACCTATGCAAAGAAAAATGGCACATGTCAGATCATACAAGGGTAAAGGTGGCGACTATATTGATTTAAATAATTATTCATATTATCAAGGTGGAGTACAAAAGGCTAAGGGTAGACGAAGAAGGGCTGCAGCTCCTAGATCTGGATATGCTAGAAATCCGATAGAAAAGGCCGAGCGTGAATTATACAAACAAGAAAAAAATGAAAATTGGATAATGACACAAGGTCCCGCATATGCTGCTAAATTAAGAAAAAAGGCAGATATGATAACCCAAGCTTTAGCCGATACACGTATGGGTGTTGTTGGTGAGTTATATGATCAACGTTATAAAAATAATTTAGTCAATTTGTCAGGTTATGCACCATATATGAATGCATCCAAAAAATTAGGTTACAAAGTTTCTGCATTGCCTGCCCCTCCTGCCGCACCTAATGCATATAGAATTGCATTAGCCAATGCACGACGAAGAGTAAGAAATCAGGCAGCAGTAGAAAATGCCCAACAATATAATGATGCATACCCTAATTATGATCAATTAGCTTAAAATTTATAATTATTAAAACGTAACTATTATGTTATGTAATCTTATTTTTTATATCCATATAATATAATGGAAGAGCTAAAAACAGGCCTATTTGATTTAGGAGGTGGCACACTATATGACGCTGATGAAGATATTTTTATAAATTCGCCCTTACATGGTGGAAACATAGGGGGTGTATATAAAAATCCACTTGATAAGGCACGAGATGAAGAAAGGAAAGCCGAAAAAAATAAAAAATGGTTAATTACAAAAGGACCTGAAGAGATGGCGAAACTTTTAAAGGAACGCGAAACATTAGATAAAATTATTGGTCGATTAAATAATGAATTGGTTGAAAATGGGCAAATATACAGAGATAATTATGATTATGCAATTGAAGCATTAGCAAATTATCAACCAGCAATAAAGGCAGCTAAAAAGTTTCACTATGAACCAATGATAAAAAAATCAATTGGTGAGTCTGTAAGTAATATATATACTCGTCACATATCAAATAATCTAGGAGCACAATATAAACACGTTATAAATCCATTTAATATAGTACCAAGAATTGAAGGACCGATACATAATGAGCCAAGACATAATTTAATTGAAGATACAAAAATTGTAACTGATCCGGAAACTGGAACACAAATGATAAGAGTAAATAAAAATAGAGAAGAGCCGATATATTTAACATTAAAAGAATATCAAGACTCAATAAATCCTAAAATAACACAGCCATTTAAAATTAAGGGAAAAACAACAGATCGCAAAAAATCAGAATTATTGGGAATAAAAAAAATTGGTAGTACTTCCAATATACCGATTAAAACTTTAAAAACGCGTAACCCTTCAAAATCGAAAGTTGAACAAATTAAAACGCCTAAGCCAAAATTTGTACAAGGTAAACTAAAATTTAATGATGATTTTGAGGAAGACGAAGACCCATTTAATCAACCACAACCTAATCAAACAGTTATTGTAATACCTGAATCTAAAAAAGAAGATATAGAAGATCAAATAAAAAAATTAAAAGAAAAAAACGAAGTACGAAAAATGTATTATAGCACAAATAAAAAATTATACGATAAATATATTGATAGACAAAAAAAATTACAACAACAATATGATGCACAGTACGCAGTAGCCGAAAATGAAAAAAGAGCATTTACCCCATATGAAAAGGGAAGATTAACAACATATAAAAGACAATTTGCAGAAATAGAAAAATCAATAAATGCTACCCAACCTGTAATGACCGATATATATAATAAAATTATTGAGGTAGATAATGAAATACAAGCGTTAGAAGCTCAACTCGAAGGTGAGGGATTATATGGAAATGGATATATTAGGTCAGTGCAAGAATTACTACGCCGAAAAAAATTATATAAACGTAAGGTATAATACATGTTAACTATAAACAAAACTAAAAATCCAATTGCGATATTAAACGAGGGTAAGAACAAGGGTACATTAATATACTACGATGACAAAAAACCGAAGATATCTAATTTATTATTAAACAAGGTAGACTCACAATTAATAACAGAAAGGGGTAGTTTTTTCCCTATTCCTTCAACTGTTGCAGATCGTGACGCAATCTATATTGTTGGTAAAAGTGGTTGCGGTAAATCTTCATGGGCTGCGAATTACGTAAAAATATATCATCAAATGTACCCAGATAATGGCATATATTTATTAACAAATAAAGATAAAGACCCAGTATTTGACGTATTAAAGTACATTAAACGTATCCCAATTGATAAATATTTAATACCCCCAGAAGAAGGAGAGGAAGCCGACGAAGATGATCAAGGGGTAATATATGAAGATTTCGAAAATAGTCTCGTAATATTTGATGATGTTGATAGTTTTTCTGATAAAATATTAGAAAAGGCAATATTAAAGCTTCAAAACGATATATATATGCTTGGAAGATCAAAACATATATCAATATTACATTTAAAACATATTGGCCGTGATCATGCAAAATCTAAAATTGCATTGCAAGAAATGACCGGTATTGTTCTATTTCCTGGAATATCTAACCCATACGCAACAAAAAAAATACTTGAAGTTTACGTTGATTTAGACAAACATAAAATATCCGAAATACTAAAGCTTAAATCATCGTCTAGGTGGATATACATAAGCGTAAATCATCCGTCTTATCTAATATCTGAAAAAAAAATATCATTGTTATAATATAATGGACAAACCAAGTTATAGCCTAACAAGCGGCGACATTTATAAATTTTTTAATGGAAAGGTTAAAATATTAACTTTTAAAGATATAGCCAAATACGACACATTAGAGGAGTTACTATATCCGTACAATAGGGTTGTAATTCTATTTGAACGATCGAAAGGTGTTGGGCATTGGACAAGTTTACATAAAAATCGGGCTGGTGATATCTATTTTTTCGATTCGTATAGTATTAAGCCAGAAAATCAGCTAAAATATTCGGCCGGTAAAAATAGATACTTAAAGCAGAGACAAAAAACATTATTACGCCTTTTTGATGGTCACACTGTAAAATATAATCCGGTTGCTTTACAAGCATGGAAAAAGGGTATTTCGACTTGTGGTCGCTGGGTCATTTCTCGTTTAAGTTGCGATCATCTAAATAGTTATGAATTTGCCAATCTTATCAAGTCTCAAACTGATAACCCAGATCAATTTATTACGGATGCGACTAATAATTTTCTATTTGACTAATATAATGAACAAAAAAAATTTAGAAGCAATTAGACATGATATTTATGAACGTGAAAACTTTACCTATCTAAATGTATCAATACTTAACCCAATTGATAGCCCAGTTCAAATATTAGCATCATTTAAACGAACGCTTAATTTACCCCTATTATATGACCCCTCGGCATTTACTGTTGCTTTAATAAGCTTAGATATGCCATCAAATAATATCCCATTATTTAAATTTGTTAATGGTGCATATCATATTACGCTAAATTATTTAGGTGTTGATTATAGCGATGCATTAACATTTATATCATATTCGGTATCTGATGTAAAAGATCAATTTGTGTTTTACATACAGCAATTTTTAGACTCAATTAATGCATCATTTATAAATGTATATAATCTATTAATTGCTGCACATCCCGGAATTGTAAACGCGGCCCCATATATAGTGTATCAATTTGGTAAATTTAGTCTTATTTGTGATGGTTTAAATTATAACAGTGACTTAGTTAACCCAGTTAAGATATTCTTTAATCAAACATTGTTTGATTTCTTCATACCTATGCAATCGAATACATTCGGCCTTAATTTGCCATCATATAAGGATGTACAATTATTAATAAAAAATAATGGTTCGGGTTCTTCAACTGGTTCGCTTTCTGGTACTGTATACACTATAACAACAGAGTATGACCCTATAGCTTTGTGGTCATTTGTAAAAAGTGTAATTTTATTGTCATATACTGGAATAAAAAAACATACTATGATTACTAACGTCGATGTATCGGGTCAATCAAATTTATCTATAGCACAGCCCATAATAGCAAATGTTGAAGTTAATATAAATGAAAATAATAGATCATCGTATATAAATTATTCGCCCAAGTTTCCATTATATAATGATATAATAAGTAAGGGGCCATTGATTGATATTGAATTTAGAATTGCATATTTAACGAAGGATTTAAACGTATACCCTCTTAATTTATTACCTAGTCAATCGGCCAGTATGATTTTATGTTTTAAACATAAATCAATACTATCTTAAAATATTATCTATTAATATAATATACATGTCATTATCAGCTAAACACATCGATAAAATTTTTGTTGCATTAGATCCACGTATTAATCAACATCAAAACAATGAATACATTATTAAGAAGGGAGGCGCAGAGTATAACTTCCAGTTAATCAATGCTAACAATATTAGTCCTAATAGTTGCACGTTTAATTTTAACACTCCAGGTATAGAAAATTTTATTGATCGTTGCATATGGAATAAAGTTGTTGTTGATTATCATATTATAGGTGTTAATACAACCCCAGGTACAAACATTTGTAATATTGGGGTTTCTGATGCTCCCGCTTATATGCCTTTAAGACATAGACTTTATGACACTGTGGCTCTTGGTCTTAATAGTGATAGTTTGACTATTTACTCTAGCGATGTTATGCCAGTTTTGGCCCGTACTAACTACAGCGACAAGCAACGAAGATATAACCAATCTATTTCATGTGCTCAAATGATGGACAAGGCACAAAATTTTAGTGACAGTAGCGACCCTGCATGTCCTTATTTCTCGCAATTGTCATTGTCGAATAATCCACTTGGTCCATATGGTCAAGGTGGAGACTGTGAGGGTTCAGATGGTCGGGGAGCTTATAAATTTATCTCCCGTACCAAAATATCAGACAATGAAGAAATTATACGATACGAATTTACGGAACCTTTGCCCGTTTCTCCTTGTATTGATACAGATTACTTTTATGAAAAAGCATTTTACGGAATTAATACCATTACATTAAATATGACTTTTAATGCTAGCGCTATTAATAATGGTAGTATGTGGAGTCATAATGATTTATTGGGTAATGTTTTAACATCTGTTACATCAACAATTGTATCATCTCAATTATTGCTACAAATCATTAACCCTCCAACAACTTATATCCCATATCGTGGAACCTTAGCATATAAATATGATAGATTTGATAGATATATTACCCCTATCGGTGTTATCCCTGCTGGTTCAACTGTTACAGGTTTTCAATCAAATTCAATTACCATTTCAATTTTCCCCTCTAAATTCTTGATTGTAGCAAGACGTAACCCAAATAGTTTAAATTGGAAATCGACCGAAACTTACGGCCTTTTACGTAATTTACAATTGACATTAAAGAGTAGAAATGGTATTTTAGCCACCTTTACCCCTGAAATGTTGTATGAATTAAGCGTCGAAAATGGCGTAAAGCTCACATATAATGAATGGAGTAGAGATATTGGGTCTGTTGTATCAATTCCTATTGAATACTGTAAATTAGCCGATGATGAAGCCGCGGCAGTACAAGAACAAATACAAATTCAAGTACGTACCGATGTAACTAATTTGAATTACAAAGATGCTATTGACTTCCAATTACTCATAATACCTTGCAATCCTGGTGTATTCTTAGTTGATGCAAAAACTCAAAAGGTTGATAGTGAAGTTGGTCTCGTTACTAAAGAAGACGTTATAAATTCTAATTTAGCTCCTGTAATTGATTTTAATTTAGCTAGAGACTTATACGGTGCCGATCTTATCGGTGACATCAAAAGTTTCGGTCATAAATTAGGTATATTTGCACAACAGGCCGCCCCATACGTTAAAAAGGGTCTTGAACTAGGCGCCAAATATGGCCCACAAGTTGCAAAGGCGGCTATAACATACGGCCCCGAACTCGCATCATTAATTGGATTAGGTGAGGGCGATGATGATTATATGGGAGATGGTAGACGACGACGAAAATCACGAAAACCATTGAAACGCAGATATTAAATATGGTTTAGTATTTTTCTAATTATATAATATAATGGAAACTAAACTATTAAAATTTATTGAAGATATTCAAGATACAATTTATCAAGATAAAGCAGTTAAAGGCTTAATACTTAATAATATTATGAATGGTGACATTATCCATATTGGAGATGCTGCAAAAGATATTATTATTGGTATTTACAAAGATTTAATAACAATGTTTGATAAATCACTCGATATATATGATGATACATATGATCATAGCGATGTATTGGATAAGTTAAAGGAGCATAAAAAAGAAGATAAAGAAGAAAGGCTCATAAGATTATCAGAGCAATTTATCCAATTAGAGAAAGAATATAACGACCTTATTAATGAACTTAATGAGGTTTAAAAACCTTTTTATAAAAGTTATTATGCTACATCCTTATTTTTTATTAAACCTTCAACAGTTGACATTTTTCGTATTTTTTCAGCCTTTAACTTATGTTTTTTAGTATTATAATGTAATGTTTTTGATGATTTCTTATATTGTCCGAGGCATTCGGCGCATGTTATAGTCTCATTGCACATCATATTATGGTATATCTTATTTTTTTCGTAATATTCTTTAAATGTCTGTTTGGCACATACTTTACATTTTGATGATAAACCGCGCGTATTGTTAGGATCTTTATAATATTCGTCAATTGGTTTATTTAATTTACACTTGTAACATAATTTTGTATCCATATATATATATATAATGTCGCTAAATTTATTATTACCTACACCCGCTCACGTTGCCGAAAGCTTTAAAAACATACAAGTTAATGACGCTATTATTGATGGAAGTTTAACAGTTAACGGCTCCATTATACAACCTAATTTAATTCGCCCTATTATTTCATCAGATTATGCACAACATAATATAACATCTAGTACAAACATTTTATTAGGTTCAGATTTAGCATTTTCGAATAGTTCATGTATTTTACCTGTTGGTTTAACATATGCATCAAATGGTAATATTACAGTATCGCAAAATGGTACATATTTAATTAATGTACAAGTCACATTGGCCATTAGTTCATTTACTGTTGATACATTATTTAATTTGGTATTTTGGGATAATACAAATTTAAAGAATATTGCAAATTCTACTGCCGTCGCTACTTCTACGCAAGAATTTACACTAAATTTTAGCCGTGTCGCATTTTTAGAAACTGGCGTAATTTATCAAGTAAAAGTAAATCAATCATTTGCGCAAACTGTAATTGTTGAAGCAAATATTTTTGATTCATTTATTAGTATGGTTAAATTATTTTAAGAATGTATTATATAATGGCTACTCTAGATTATTTGATAAATGGCGGAACTTCCGTTATTGGTTCTAAAAAAAATTACCGTGTTAATGACTTTTGGGTTGATGGCACACTACATGCAAATTTAGAAAATAATATTGATATTGTAGGTACTGGCTCTCATTTTGTTGTAAAAAATCCCTTAAGATCTAAAGGCTTTACGTCGTTAGATTCTAGTATTATTATTACTGATTCTACCGATGAAATAGATTTAAGCGTTTCCGCCCCTTTGGTTTCAAATTCGAGCTGTCGTTTAAACGTTGATCCCTCGACTAATCCTGACCCCTTTACGGGTGGACTTATTATATCTCCTTTAAGTCCTCAATTTCAAATGCCGTTATTAACAAGCGACAGCGGCGGTTTAGGTATTGCCGAAGCTTATATAAATGATGATAACGGAGATTATACCGTAAATACTAACTATGTAACTATTAATAATAACGGCGATTATAACGTATCATTTCAAATAATATTTATAGGTACGGTTGATGTTGTTAATCCTATTTTTGTTGAAGTTTTAAGAAATAATCAATTAATATTCACAGGACCTCCGATTTGTGCAGAATGTAAAATGTCCGCTTGTGATATAAATGTAGGTCCATTTACTAAAGCGTGGGTTATTTCTGCTTCTGCCAATTGTACATTAGTTACAGGGGATGAGATAGCCGTAGTTATTGAACCTAATAACGCGGTGGCTGATATGATTTTACAATTACCTTCTAATTTATCTATTCATAGAGTTGATGAAGAAGCATTTAAGGGAAATGTTGGACCTACTGGACCTACCGGCCCTAATACAGGAGTTACCGGTCCTACTGGACCTATTGGATCTACTGGATCTACTGGACCTACTGGGTCTACTGGACCAACTGGACCTACTGGGTCTACTGGACCAACTGGACCTACTGGACCTACTGGGTCTACTGGTGAAACTGGACCTACTGGACCTATTGGATCTACTGGATCTACTGGACCAACTGGACCTACTGGATCTATTGGATCTACTGGACCAACTGGACCAACTGGACCTACTGGATCTATTGGATCTACTGGACCAACTGGGGCCACTGGTGAAACTGGACCAACTGGTGCGTCTGGGGGTCCTTCTTTTACATTAACCACTACTACAGGAGTAACAACCGCACCCGGTGCTACTAATGTAGATTTACAAGTACTAACAATACCCGCAAATACCATGACAGGTGTTCAATCTTTTAGAATATTATATTTTGGTACGACTACTACGGCATTAACAGGTGGTTTTAATCAAATGGTGTTTAAAATAGATAATGTAGCGCAACCATTCTTTATTAACTACGGAACGGCTGGAACTGTTACAAGTAATTGGTATTGTGAAATATATTTAATTGCGCCTACTTATGTCGCTAATACTGTTACATTCCAATATAACGCTAGATTTCAAAACAATATAAGCGGTGGTACTAGCACAAATTATAATTATACCGGACAAGCTGGACCATATAACATGACTAGTTCACATGATTTTAGATTAACATCGACATCATTAGCAGCTGATACATCATTATCAAGTAAACAAGCTAAAGTATGGCTAGAATAAATTATATATGTATCTATTATATAATGTTGTATTATTTATGGTATTGGTTGGGTTATGTTGAGGATGAGGATATAAAAGATAGTGAAGAAGAAGATAAATTTATTGTCGAAATAAAGAAAGATGCTGAGGTTTTTATGCGTAGGGAATTTGACAAAAAATATGCTTATAAAGATGTTGTTGATGAATTAAGAAAGATATTGAAACCTATTGATTATTAAAAAATTAGAATCTTTATGGTGGGGATCGGACCCACTGACGGCGCGACATATAGCCCTACCGCTCTTACCTTCAAGCATAAAAAAATTAGAAAATCGCAACCTAACCGAGAACCTTTGAAGCTGGAGTTGAACCAGCACATGCGATATTTTTAACTTGTAATGTTGAGATATACCAGATCAACATATACATTATATATTTATATATTTTTTTTAATTGGCATTACTGAATATAATTGATTGTTCAGGAGATGCGAAGGTGTCAGTATTAGCAAAGTTCGCCGCTGCAATAGTACCAAATATTTTTACTATTCCAGAGATCGGAAGAGCGTCGTGTAGGGAAAGAGTGTCTTCGCCTGTGTAGATCT
>ERZ650304.1093-NODE-1093-length-11132-cov-4.189943_pt1 | contig 11132 bp, 6 predicted proteins | sample MGYA00376240_ERZ650304 | MGnify/ENA primary metagenome ERZ650304 (study PRJEB26733, sample SAMN07839271) | wastewater metagenome | biome: small river; feature: stream; material: water | place: USA: North Carolina | collected 2016-03-01 ...
CCATTAAATTGAACAAAATAAGATCCTGAGGCTAAGTTAACAAAAGTTCCCGAACCATTCCCTGACCTTGATATCGATTGTACTGCACTACCAAAACCTCCTGATGCATTTTTTGTATATAAAATAACATCTCCACTACCCCAGTTGGTCCCAAAAGCAAATCCATTTTTATTTAAATTAAATGATATAGAATTGGAATTATTACAACCTTGTGTAACTGTAAAGTTAGGTGTATAATTAGCATAGGTTGCATTCGTAGATGTAAACACTTTGGTATTTGAACAAGCATCTGTTAGTGTAAATCGATACTCTCCAGGAGGCAAATCATAAATACCTCCCAACACTCCAGGGTCTGCATTCCAAGTGACAAACATAGGGAAGTTATAGGTATAGGTTCCTGCAAGACTAAGTGGTTCAACTGCCGTATGAGTTACCAACGTTTGTCCATCGGTACGTTCTACTTTTACACTAACTGGGTATTTAATTCCTGAATTGTATACCGGAAAACTAAACCCAGAAGTCCCAGCTAATACAGAGACAGTAGGATTAATGGTTACGTTTCCAAGAGGGTTAGTTAAAGTTCCCGCATTATAATAAGTAACCACCGTATGGTATTGATCTGAAACGGTAATTCGATAATAGCCTCCTTCGTTCAATAGCCATTCTGAGTAGGCTGAAGGGATTGTTGCATTGGGATCAGTAGTAACATTTAAGTCATTAGTAGAATTTGCAGGATCTGGTGATATCTCTGAACCAGATAATTCCTGATAAATATCCGGACCAGTTGAAATTCTTTTTTCAATTTTTACTGAATTGGTTGGACAAAAATACACATTCCTATCTGTATATCCTTGAACATTATCCTGATCTCCAAAAACTTTCAATTTCAATTTTAAACTACAATCAGAAGTAACTATAGTTGATCCACTATAATTAAACCAGTTATTAGGCATTTGAACGGTGGAGGTTCTTGTTAAAATACTACATCCCCAATTGAATGAAGTTGTAATACTCATACCGTGAACTAATTCCGGACCATTAACAGCAGCCGGATTATAAGTATAACCATTTCTTGATGCAACATAAGTTAGAGGATAATCTACCCCTGCAATAGTAATTTTAGCATTACCAGGTTGTTGTAATACATCTAATCTAGACGATGTTAAATTATCTAAATTAACAAAAAACTTGATTTTGGATTGTGAAGGATCAGCACAATCTCTAATAAAGTTATATGCTCTAAAGCCGTAGGCTAGAGCGGCAGGAACAGCCGTTGAAGTTACATAATTTTGTGTTACCGAAACTTGACATCCTGCATTCCCATTTACTTTATCAGTGACTACAATAGTAACATTCTCTCCCGCTTTTATGTTATTAAACACTTGTGTTCGAGAACTGCTACTAAATGTTTGCACGCCAAAAGCTGAGGTCAATTTATATTCAAAAGGGCCTGTTCCTCCTGTTATCGTAGCCGTAAAAGTTCCGTTTTGTACATATCCTGTGCTAGTTGCAGTACAAGTAGGTGCCGTACTCGACAAACTCAATGTCATAGGGATATAGGTCGATGTTAGGGTAACCGGATTACTAGCGTAATTAGTAGTGGTAATCCCGTCTGAAACTGCTACGTTATATTTCCCAGCAGGGAGTGAGCCAAAAACAACATCTCCTCCTGTGGTAGAGAAGGTTAATGTTTGTGTTTGATTGGGAACTGGCGTGTTTGAAGTTCCTGTAACTGGAGTAATGGTAGCAAAACGAGTTTCACATCCCGTTTGCCCTGTCGGGATACCTACCTTAATTTCTGCATTAGAGAAACAAGTTGCATTTGTTTTTGTAACTGTAAAACCTGATATTGTACATTGGGCATTTGATAATTGACCAAATAAAAGTAAAAAAGAAAATAAAACAAGTTGCTTTTGTAACATGGTATTCCAATTAGTAATCATATTTTATTGTTTATTCATTACCCTTTTTGAATTTCAAAAAGGGGTAACTAGTATTAACTTTAAGCTTTGGGAAGGTATCTTTTGGGGACAAAAAATTTGGGGACGTAATTTGAATTACAGAATTATATTTTATTCTATTAACTCTGCTAATAAATGTCATTTCAAGTCTATTTTTTAACCCTTACACCATAAGGAAGCCTATAGAATGTTGTTATTGTCATTAAAAAGAATTTATCTGTTTTAAATTTTTCATTTCCCTTACAATCAAATTACATATACTACTGATAATTAAGCTATAAAAAATCATTGTTTTAATTAAAAAATGTCTGCAAAAATAAACTCAATTAGTATAATAAAAGTTGCAAAATCACAACTTTTTAAAAAAAAGTAATTATTTGATTCAAATAATAGATATATTTAGATTTTAATTGTAAAAAAAATACCCCAACTATGATGACATGTTGAGGCTGTTATAATAAAATTAATACATTAATTATTTCTAATTATAATAAATGACAACTCGTCCGTGTCCTGTATTAAAATTAGAAACATTAGAAACCTTTTGACAAGAGGAATGTGTCCAAGAAGAACCGCCACCACCTGAACCTTGTGCATTTCCTCCTCCAGCTGCGCCACCACCCCCAAAATAACCAGCACCGCCGCCGCCGCCGCCATTCCATCCGGCACTAAAACCACCTACGATTCCTCCTGTTCCTCCATTAATAGCTGTCCCAGCAGTTGGATTAGTCGAATTTCCATCGGAAGGCGTTCCAGCAACACCTCCAGCTGTTTGAGTCGCTCCTCCACCTCTAGTATTAACGCCTCCATAATTTGATGTTGCACTAATTCCATTTAATCCACCACCAGCACCGCCGTTACCAGCATAGCTATTAGTCGCAGTTCCACCTCCGCCAGCAGCAATAACTAAAGCATTCGCTTGTGTAACTGGTGCTGCGGTCGAAATTGCACTTAACCCCCCTCCAGCTCTAGCGATAGTACTGTATATGGTTGAGCGCCCACCATCACCTCCAAAACCATATACTGCAATATTATTAGTAGATTGTCCTCCCACAGTAATTTGCAATATATTACCAGGCGTAACGGTTAATACACAGCTCACTTTACCTCCTTTACCACCAAGATAAGGGCTAGCTGACCCGCCCTGCGCTCCTGCTACATCAACAAAAATTTGTGTCACTCCTGAGGGAACCGTCCAAGTTTGAATGGCTCCTGTATAATCAAATCGAACAAAATTTTTATAAACTGGCTTCAATTGAATAAACTCAGGTTTGAGTTGAGCAAATGCAAACAACGGTAAAAGAAATACAACTATAATTTTTTTCATCATAAACCTATTAAAATGCAGTATCTCCTGATAAAAATGCTGTTGTAGAAGTAGTAAGCATCACGCCTATAGACGAACCCGTAGTTCTACTAAAGGTTCCCAAAGCACTTGTTACTGAAACTCCAGAACCTATAACATTTACTTGCCCAGCTCCTTGTTGTATAATTTGACAATAAAACCCGGCTGGTAAAGTTGATGGAATAGTTACTGTAACTGTTGTAGCACTATTTACAACAATTATATTTCCATTATCAGTCGATGCAATTGAAAAATCAGTTGTTTTATTTGAAACCGTAGTCGTTAATGCTCCTGGTTGCCATGTTGCATTTCCAGAAGCGTCAGATGTTAATACTTTTCCCACACCGGGAGTGCCTGCACCAGCAAACAAAACTGTACCTGTAGTATGCAATTGTGCTGTTGGAGTACTTGTTCCAATCCCTATATTACCATTCTCATCAATTCGCATTCTCTCAACAGATTGAGCAACACTATTTTGCGGAACAGTTCTAAAGAATATACCTCCTCCATTGTTTGTTGCAGATTGCGTTCCTGCAGCATACCCTACAATGTCAGTTCCATTAGTTAAATAAGAAGAGCCATTAGAAGCACTGAATAAAATTCTACCAACATAATCCCCATTAGTAATACCTGCTCCGTGAGTAGTTGCTGATGTACCATACGTTTTTTGTAAAATTAAATTAGCAGCTGCTTGATTAAAATTACCATATCTTTTTATAATTGAACTTAAACCACTTGTTGTAGCTATTTCAAAAACTCCCGAAGGTGCACTTGTACCTACTCCGACGTTTCCATTACCTAATACATTAAATAAAGGGGTTAATGAACCTGTTTGAGTAGCTCCAGAAGAAACCTCAAATGCATTATTTGAACTTGTATTTCCTGCAATTTTAACTTGTAAACCATTCCCATTAGATGGCTGTGAATAAAAAGAGCCTACAAAGCCTGTGCCTGGAGTTGACCAAGTCAATCCTCCATTGAATGCATTGGTAGTATTGGAGCCCTGTATTGCTGTTGCTGTATTGGCAAAAGAACTGACAGGAGCATTGGTTCCCACACCAACATAACCATTACCCAGCACATTAAATAAAGGAGTAGACATCCCTGTTTGAGTGGTATTTTGTCCCACTTCTAAAGCGTAGGTTTGGTTAGAGTTGTTGGCAACTTTTACTTGTAAACCATTTGACCCTACCACATTATTTGAATTGTATAAAGACGTATTGTATCCTGCATTATTGGTTAACCAAGAGATCCCTGTTGTGCTTTGTATGGCACTATTTGAAGCAACAAAGTTAGTCCCACTAGGCGCATTAGTTAATGATGAAATAGGAGATGTTGTTCCAACGCCCACATTCCCATTAGCAAGCCATGTCATTGCTGTAGTTAATGTTGTATTATCTGCACCATTTGTTAACGCTAAATCAAGTCGAGATTTAGCATCCATAGCATTCCCAGAATCATAATGGGTACCTAAATTAAACTGTGCAATATTGTCCCATTTTACTCCAGATTGTGAAGGTCTAGACATTCTAATCATCCCAGCACTTGCGTTTACAGCTTGAACTGCCGTTGGCCCTTGAACATGTAAAAATGTTGCTGGAGAGGAAATACCAATTCCTATATTCCCACTCACAATTAATCCGTTAGATGGGGCTACATTAGTGCCTGCATAAGACCCAATGGCAGCACCTCCAAAAACATCTAATCTGTTTTTAGCATCTGTTCCGCTTCCTATTGACAAACCTGTGCTACTCCAAGTGCCTAGAGAGACAATTCCATTTGCTGGCGTTAATTGACCAAAATAGGCTTTGTCGGCATTATACACCATCGAAAAAGCATTGGAACCCGCAGTCGAATTAGAAAATAAAAAGCCACTACCAGACCATCCAGCAGTTGAATTATTAATTAAACCGATTGAAGCGGTACCTAGCGCAGGAACACCACTAAAGTTAGTTCCTCCTATAGCTGTAATATTTCCATAGGTTGGAGAAGTAGAGCTACCTCCAGCAATAATTCCTCCTGAACGCCAAATACTTGACGTTTTGTTATTTCCTGCATCATTAGATGTTCCCGACAAATTCCATGCTGTTGTGGCAGGGGCTGTGTAAGTTACATAAGTAGTTCCATTATACGTCCATAAACTATTGTTTGTTGCTGATTGATAGATAACCGTTTGATCGGCCGGTGTATTGGGTGTAAAAACCACACCAGAAGTTGTTGGAGTTACCGTTGAAAAAGAAACTATATTTTGTGTTCCTGGAATATTGGTTAAAATTACATCTCCGGTACTATTCAATCCTAAAACTTTACTAGCTGAAGTTGTAGCCGTACTTGAAGAATTGAGATTCGTAAATCGCAATCCCGAGTTTCCCGCAGTTCCTTCCATGATTTCGAGTTTATTAGCAGGAGTTGTTGTCCCAATACCCACGTTGCCATTATCAAAAATAGAACTATTTGCCAATGTTTTAGCCGCAGAAAATTTAGGTACAAAATTAGTTGTCCCAGAAAGATTAGCGACATCTACTTTAGTATCAACATAGTTTTTATTTGCTGCATCTGTAGCATTTGAAGGCAAGTCAGTTATTGTTATTTTTTTACCTGCAGGAAAGACTAAACTTCCTAACATTGTACTTCCTGATAATTTAACAAAGGTGTTCTCTAAAGCAGCAATATTAGTAGATATTTCGTGCCAAATAGTCCCATCATTAATAAAAGTACGGCCATTATCATTTGTTACTCCTGCTGACTGTCCAGATACTATATAAATATCCGATTGTTTTATATGTTTATTAGAATCTACATCATTATTTATAGCTATCACAGAAGACGCTTGATTAGGATCCACATCAGTTCCTGTAAAAACTCTACCAATAATTACAGATACATTTCCCGAAATATTATCAGGCAAAACCCCATTCACAGAACGAACAGCTCCAGTTACATTTGTCACCGGAATAGTTGATTCTGTTGTGAAATTAGCACCATTAGTGCCTTGTTTTACATAACCAGCACCAGCATTGCTCATATCGGATCCTGTACCTCCTTTATTTACCGCAACTATTTCTCCAATTTTAGTATTGGTTACCGCGTTATCAGCAATTTTATTAGTGGTTATAGCACTTGTGGCAACTTTTACAGTAGTAATCGCAGCATCGGAAATCACTGGTGCAGCAGCTGTTGTTCCTGTTCCTGCTAAATCACCTCCTAATTGGATTTTACCTAATCTTGAAGTAGTTGCATCTGATGTAGCTGCATTTGTAATAGCACTACTTACAAATGCTGTTGTTGCAATTTGTGCAGTGTTAGTTCCAGCACTTGCCGTAGGAGCTAAAGGTGTTCCTGTTAAAGTTGGAGAAGCTAAATTTGCTTTTAAATCCAGTGCTGTTTGAGTAGCAGATGAAATAGGTTTACTAGCATCTGACGTATTATCTACATTGCTTAAACCTACTGCTGTTTTATCTAAAGTTTGCCAAGATTTATCTCCTCTATAATATTGAGTAGTAGCACCCGCTGTAATTACAGGTTCTTTCGAAGCCAAACCTGGTACAGTCGGATTTGTTGCTGTACCACCTAAATCTCCTGTTAACTGGATTTTACCTAAACTTGTAGTGGTTGCATTAGGTGTTGCATTAGTGCTTATTTGAGTATCTACATAGGTTTTAACTGCATTTTGTGTTGGATATAAAACGTCGCTAGTTCCAAGAGTCGTTGTTGTAGATTTATTCACTGTATTTTCTTTAGCATTTAAAGCTGTTTGTGTAGTGGTTGAAATTGGTTTACTAGCATCTGAAGTGTTATCAACATTACCTAAACCTACTGCTGTTTTATCTAAAGTTTGCCATGTTTTATCTCCTCTAAAATATTGAGTAGTAGCACCCGATGCAATTACAGGTTCTTTCGAAGCCAAACCTGGCACAGTCGGATTAGTTGCTGTTCCACCCAAATCTCCTGCTAATTGGATTTTACCCAAACTTGCAGTGGTTGCATCTAGTGTAGCTCCGCCTGTTATCATACTATCTACATAGGCTTTATTAGCAGCATCACTTGAAGAGGTAGGTGCATCCGAAATACTAATAAACTTACCTGTCGGAATAATAATATTTCCCGCCATTGTTCCTCCACCTAATTTTAGATAACGCGCATCTAAAGACGCTTGGTTAGGAGTTACTTCATTCCAATTAGTACCATCACTTATATAAGTCAAACCGTTATTATTTGTGTTCAAATCTCCTGAAACTACATAAATATCACCATTAGTTGTGGTACTTACAATTGGTCTTGAAGCCAAAGTTCCTGTTCTTACCATTCCAAATGGAATTACAACTCCTCCATTACCATCAGGTAAAACACCATTTACTTTTGATACCGCACCATTAATTTGGGTTACTGGTAGTGAGCCTATAACCTTAGAACTGCTCACAGTTGCAATTTTCGCATCCGTAACAGCACTATTCGCTATTTTAACCGAATTTATAGCATTATTGGCAATAATTGGTAAATCAGCTGTGCCCGAAAGATCTCCTGTTAGTTTAATCTTCCCTTTTATGGATGTAGTTGCATCAACAACGCCTGAACTTAACTGATTATCTACATAGGTCTTTACTGCATTTTGGGTTGGGAACAACACATCGCTTGTACCTAAAGCAGTACTTGTAGATTTATTAGCGGCGTTTTCCTTTCCATTTAAAGCCGTTTGTGTTGCTAATGAAATGGGCTTGTTTATATCGCTAGTGTTATCTACATTGTTTAATCCCAAGTTGGTTTTAGCACCTGAGACTGTATTTGAACCCGTTCCTCCATTTGTAATCGGCACAATTCCTGTTACGTTTTCAGCTGTTTTTGACGCATACGCAAAAGGAACCGCTGAGAAGTCTTGCTTACTCACTTCTATAAAGTTAACACATGTCCCTGTAACATCAATTTCAACTTGTAGTTTTTTGGAACTGCTATTCCAGACAATAGCACTAAAATTAGTAGCATATCCTCCCACTTGACTACCTGAGCCAACTAGTAGATTAACCATTCCAAACTCATCTGTTTTTACCTTTTGAGTCTCTTGATATTCTAAGCTTGTCTGAGCGTCTGTTATAGAAAAACGAAGACAGATGTCTTTATTTGATAATACTGCATTGGCATTATTATTTCCTGGCAAGATCTCACCGCTTGGATTGTATAGTACTGCTTGGTAGGTAATTCCTGAACTTTGCGAATAGAGAAAAGTCGTGGTTAATAGAACAAATAAAGTAATAATTCTTTTCATAATACTTGTATTAATATAGTTCAAAAGAGATTCCAAATACTATTTGGTTGGTTAAAAACGATACTTTTTTATTGGTGTCATTCGTTAGGTTTAAACTTCTAGAATAATTATATCCTAAACTTAAATACCCATATTCCGACAGATTGCATTTGGCTTGTAGTCCCAATAGAGGACTAACTACAATTCCATTAAAATCTTTTTGATTATTTAAATCGAATCTTGAATTATTGATGGTTTGATTCCCATACAACATCGTGGCTACATTAACCCCTGCTTTGACTGCTAAATCAAGATGATTGGATTTAACGAACGAATACACCAAAGCATTTTGAACACCTATGTATTCTGTTTTCCAAACATAATTATTAGCTAGATCTCCAGCCTCAGCATTATATTGATTCAACGTTAGTCCAACGGTATAATTCAAATTATTATCAAAAGCTAGACGCTGTACTTTTATGGGGATTGCTAAACCAATTTCATAACTATCTCCCTCGCCTTTTTTAGTAAGTGGGTTAACCGTTTCAGAACCATTATACCGCACTTTATAATTGGTGTAATTTTTTCCCGTTAAAAAATAGATTTCCTGTGAATATCCTTGACAAATTGTAAATAAAAACAGTAGTACTAGTGTTATTTTTCTCATTTGGTCTTTATTATTTTAGTAGAAAAAGTGTAATTTGAAGTTTCTATTGTAGCAAAATAAACCCCTTCTGAAAGTAGCGAAAGGTCATAAGTCAAATTATTTTGTTGAGGTTCTCCTTGTTGATTGTAAATTAATCTTCCTCTACTATCAAACAAATGAAGTGTTGCTGTAGTTCCTATATCAGAAGAAAATTGAAAATGGGCAATATCAATAACTGGATTAGGATATACAATCATTGAAACTGCTTCTTGGATAGGTGATGTATTCTTGGCTACGCCAAAACTTTGGATGTATCCCTGACCTATAATTAACTTAGCGTTTTTAAAATTCCCAACAGCTGCATTTACTTGTCCTACTGATTGTGAAACAATAATGCCGTTAGTGATTCTCGTGTTGATTCCTTGAGAAGCAATAGCTTGATGATGAAGCTTTTGTCCCCAACTCACAGAAGCTAGAAGAAAGCAAAAAAGAAATTTATACATTTTAGTGGGGGTTACTGTTTCTTAATTTTTTGCAAAAATGAACATTATTAGAAAATAGATTTTACGGTTTTTATTGATTATTTTTTACGGTTTCATATAATTCAATAAAAAAATATCAATACTTAATTACAATTTAAAATAGGTTGTAAGTAAATTAGATTTCTTTTAATAAATCAACCATATTGCATATCCAATATTAAACATATTGATTTAAAATGTTGTGTACTAAACTAAAATCTTATTTTAGGCAGAATGCCTTTGATAATTTTTTAAGGTTAATACCTTAAAAATATTTTTTTATATCAGGTAATAACCTTAATTTTGTCATAATTATTTCAGGTAATACCCTTATGAAAAATAACAAACAACAATTGCTTTTACAGCAAACTGATAAGAAACTAGAGACTTTCAAAGATTTAAAAGCAACAGTAGTTCCAACAAAAGGTTGGATCAACACCTTTCGTACTACATTGAAAATGTCGTTACGCCAATTGGGTAATCGTTTAAATATTGCTCCACAAAGCACAAAAGAAATTGAAGAACGAGAAGCTAATGGCACAATTACGTTAAACTCATTGCGTGACGTAGCTAATGCTATGGATATGCAGTTAGTATATGGATTTGTTTCAAAACATGAATCTCTAGAGCAAATGATTGAAAAACGCGCCAAAGAATTAGCAATAGAAATTGTGATGCGTACAAACAATACAATGACATTGGAAGACCAACAGAATTCTAAAGAAAGAATCGAAAAAGCCATTGCGCAAAAAACGAATGAAATTAAAACTGAAATGCCTAAATATTTATGGGATTAACAATTGAATATATAGACGGTCAAACACCTTTAAATGAGGAAGAAAAAGATGGATTGCGAATTCCTTCTATCACTACTCGTGAAGAATTAGACGAATTTGAGCAACTTAATATCGAGAAAGCAATTCAATGGACTTTCGGTAATAAAATAAAAGCAGAACAACTTTTCTCAGAAAAATTCATCAAAGACCTACATAAGCGTATGTATGGTGAAGTTTAGAAATGGGCAGGAACATTTAGAACTTCTGAAAAGAATTTAGGTGTTAAGAATTATCTAATTGCCATCGAACTAAAACAATTATTGGATGATGCCTTTTTTTGGAAAGACAACAACACATATAATTCAGAAGAATTAGCCATTCGATTTAAATATCGATTGGTAAGTATCCATTTTTTTGCTAACGGGAATGGAAGACATTCACGCCTAATGGCAGATTTAATAATGGAAAAAATATACAATAGTAAATTCTTTTCCGGGGTAATTCTTTTTTAGCAAAAGCTAATGAAACTAGAATCAACTATATTAGTTCGGTTCGAAAAGAAGACAATAACGATATTGAACCTCTAATTGCTTTTGCAAAATCCTAAGTATTTAAAAGTTGTACCAATGACCTTAAATTCATTT
>ERZ650304.1094-NODE-1094-length-11131-cov-4.943120_pt1 | contig 11131 bp, 9 predicted proteins | sample MGYA00376240_ERZ650304 | MGnify/ENA primary metagenome ERZ650304 (study PRJEB26733, sample SAMN07839271) | wastewater metagenome | biome: small river; feature: stream; material: water | place: USA: North Carolina | collected 2016-03-01 ...
ATATGCCTAAGTGACTGGAGTTCAGACGTGTGCTCTTCCGATCTCGTCGAGCTAGGGCCAACTCCCAAGCCTGAGTTGGAAGTTGCCCCTGTCCGCGATACCACGAGTCCCGAGCCAGCAAAGCCAGAGGGTTACGGCACCGGCAACAAGCTGTTCACCGCCGACGCCGCGGCCAAGGCCCGCGCCCGCCTGAAGGCCAAGCTGTCGGGCAGCCAGCTCAACGCCGGCTTCGATCCCGAGATCATGCTCGACGGGCTCACGCTGGCCGGCTTCCACGTCGAGGCCGGCGCTCGTACCTTCGCGGCCTATTCCAAGGCCATCCTCGAGGACCTGGGCGAGGGTGCGCGCCCCTACCTCGCCTACTGGTACAACGCCGTCCGCGACTACCCCGGTTTCGACACCGCCGGCATGGACAGCCGCGAGGATGTGGCAAAGGCCGCTTCTGTCGAGCCTGGAGAGGCACCAGCGGCCGAAGCGGCCCCGGCCAGTGCGTTGGAGCCCGCTACCCCTGTCGCCTCTCCACGGGCTCCCAGCGCCCAGCAAAGGCGCCCCGCGTCCGCAAGATCCCGGTCTCGCTCGTGGAGTTCGTCGCCAGCCGCGGCGGCATCGCCATGAAGGAGCGCAACGAGGTCAACATCATCCGCCGGTTCGCTCCCGGCTTTGGCCCGATCTTCCGCAAGGACGGCGTGCCGCTGGATCGGCTGCGTGAGGCTGCCGTCGAGGCCGGCTACCTACGTGAGGATGCCACCGTCGACGATCTGGTCGACGCGATCGAGCGCGATGCATCCGGCGACCGGCAGTATGCAGCAGCGGATGCCACGACCGCCGAGGACGTCCGCCAGCAACGCCTGTCCGACGAAGGTCAGCGCCGCGAGCAGGAAGCCCGCGAGGCTGTCGACGAGTACGCCAGGGCCACAGGCCTCGACCTTTCGACCGCCGAAGCCGAGAAGGCCGCCGATGTGCGCGTCGCCGCGCAGCCACTGGGTCATCTCCTTCACGTAGGCGTGCGAGTGCACGAAGCTGCCGGAGGTGATCGCCACCTGCAGGCGCTTGAGGTTGGGCATGAACGCGCTGCCCTCGGCGGCGACTGCGAGCTTCTCCCACAGGCCGACGACGCCGAGCCCCTGACTGATCTCGGCAGTGGCCATCAAGTGTCCGGTGTCGGTGGCCTCGTAGGCGCCGTCGGCGACCATACTGGCTTCGATGTTCGCGGCGACCGGCTCAAGATCGTCGAGCATCGCCCGCGTGTCCTGCGCCGCTGTTGCACGCGCCTGCATGGCGGGCCGGCTCGTCCCGGTGGGCACCTCGCGCGGCAGGAAGCGACCGTTCGGCCCGCGGGGGCGCTTCTGGGTAGCTTCTACGGCGTCCTGTTGCGCCTTCACCTGCTGCTTCGGCGTCTTGCCGGTGCGCCGGGCCGTGCGAGCGTCAGCACGCGCCAGAGCGGTGCCGTAGTCGTTCAGGGTGGCGAGGATGCCGTTGTTCAGCTTCGAGTCGACGAGCTCGCGCACCAGTGACCCGTCAGCCTTGGGGGCGATCTGCTCGGCAGCGTCGATCGCTTCACGGATTGCCGCCATCGTCTCAGCGCGGTCGCCATTCTTGGCGATGGCAGCGATGATGCGCTGTGCCAGCGGGGCGACGATTTCGTCGGCCGCCTGCTTCGCCACGGCGACCGCGGCGATCTGCTGTGCTTCGTGCAGTGCCTTCATCTCGGCGCGGAACGTGTCGTCGCTCATGGCTGCAGCAAGGTCTGCGAGTGCCAGCTGGCCGACCTTCGACTTCTGGAACTCGTTGCGACTGGTGTCGCGAGCCATCGTCTTGAGGATCGCCACCGCATCGCCACCGCGGATCGCCGTGCGCACGCCGTTGCCAATGGTGGTCGGGTAGATCGTCAGGCCGAAACGGAACTGGTCACGCGCGGCCTGACCTTCCCCGAACTTCGACAGCCGGTAGTTGAGGTTGAACAGGGCGCCACCGGCGATGTCGGGCGGCAGCGATTCGACAATCTGGTCGATGGACACGTACAGCGGCGACTGCTTGCCGTAGGCGAGCCGGGGGAAGTGACCGCGGCTGGCCAGCCACGACGTCACAGCCTTCATGGCGGGCAGGTAGCGTGCCATCGCGAACTCCTCGCGCGCGGCAGCCGTCAGGCCGGTCTTGCCACCGCCGACCCGCTTGTTGTTCATCACCTTGCCGAGGCGCGCGAACATCGCTCGGTGCACAGCCAGCCATGCGGCGTTGTCCTTGGCTTCGGTCAGCAGCCCCGTCTTCGGGTCGATGAACTGGTCGATGGCGTTCACCGCATCCGAGATCATGCCGCCGATCGTGCCGGCCGCTCCGGGGGTGTCTTTCGGGCTCAGCAGCGTCGGGTCGTAGCCGACAGCGTCATCGACGATCGCCGTGTAGTCGGCAGCGTGGGCAGCCTCGAGCACGGTGGGGTCAACCTGATCGGCGGCATCCGCGGTGGCGGGGCTGATGGAGTGCTCGTCGAGTACTTCACGCTCGGTGGGGATCGACTGCTTGATCTGCTCCCAGTTCATCGCCCCGCGGCCGGCGAGCGCCTCGCGCAGCGTGCTGGTCTTCGTCGCTTTCGTCTCGACCCCGAGCGCCTTGAGCATGGAGCGCATCGCGGCCGCCTCCACGCGACCGTCGATCGCTGCAGCGATGGCGTCGTCGAAGTTGTCGAACGTGACGGGCAGGCTGAGCGCGTCGCGGATGATCTGCTCACGCTCGCCCTGCGTCTTCGCTGTGGCGACCCGCGTGAACAGGTCTTCGGGCACGTTCGAGCCGGGAGCGTTCTTGGTGACAGCCGCCGCCAGCGACTCGGACGTGGTGCGCGCCGGGACGCGGGCGCCGACCCGCAGGGCTTCGCGCACAGCAGACAGCAGCGCGGCGTGCTTCGTGCCGTAGGCGGCCCCGCCGGCACCGGTGATACGTCGCATGGCGATCTGCTCGATCGCAGTCGACAGCGGCAACTGGGCGCCCCCCCCGACGGTGATCTTCTCCGCCAGCAGCGCCTTACCCTCCGGCGTCGACTTGAGGATCTTGATGGCGTCGCGCACTTCGGGGATTGTCTTGGTGGCCGTCATCGTGTTCTCGACCACCTCAGCCACCTCGGGGGTAACCTTCGGGGCACCGGTGGGTACTGATGCGTCGGCGAGGATCTGGCGCGTCGGAATGTCAGCCTCAGCGCCGCGCAGGCTCGGCAGCAGGTCATTGATCGTGCTCGCGCGAGGGTCGGGGGCGGCGCTTGCGGGGATGCTTTCGCGGAGGATTGGCGCGGCACCCGGGGTGGTGACGCTTACGGGGGTAGGCGCCCCGCGCTGGGCCTGCCATGCGGCATCCGCCTCGCGTGCGGCAGCACGCCGCGCAGCCTCCTCGGCCGCGGCCTGCTGGAACGACTGGCCACCATCTGCCGACCGTGCCGCCTTCTGCTCTGCACGCGCGGCTGCAGCGGCAGCCTGTGCGTCCTTCGCGGCCTGTCGTGCCGCAAGACCCGCTTCGGTTCCTGCGCCGAGCGCCGTGATGAGCGGGTCGCCGGCGCGCACAGCGTCGACCACCCCTTCTGCGCCGCCGCGGATGAACTTCGAGATCCCGGTGGCGGGGATGAATGAGAGCGGATCGCCCGCGATGTCGGCCGCCGTCCCGACCACGCCGACAATGTTGTTCTGCGTGGCTTCGTCGCCACCGAGGGCTGCGACGCCCTGCCGTACAGCATCCATCGCGCCGATTGACTCGAGGTTCTGGCCCTGCGTGCGGGGGCGCTGGTTGTCAAAGCGGTAGCCGAGGCCCTCAGCTACGCCTCGAGCGGCACCACCGAACGGGGTGACAGCGGCAGCGCCGAGGTCACCGGCAGCCCCGAGAACGTCGCCTTGCTGTACCTTCTGCGCCCACTGGTTCGTGGCCGCCTGACGGCCAGCCTCCTCAGCGAAGCGGGATGAGGCGTACAGGCCAGTGCCCAGAGCGTTCAGGATCCATTGGGTCGCATTCTGCGGGGCAGCGTTCTCCGGCATGGGCGCGAGCGCATCATCGACGACAGAAGCTCCGGGTGCCGAACTACCGCCGCCGTCGATGGTCAGCCACGAGCCGACAATCGGGATGGCTTTGACGACGTTCTTGATGATGTCAGGCAATTCGGCCCCGCCGCCGATGCCGCCAGTGACCTGCCGGTTCGCGGGCGCGCCGACAGACGTCGTGCGGCGTGTGCCGCTACCAGAAGATCCCGCCGCAGGACGCAGCGCAGCCGACTGCACAGCACTGAGCCGCGCGGTGTTCTTCTGCGTGAAGTAGTCGACCGCGTTAGTGATCTGCTCAGGGGTCAGTGGCATGCGGCTAGGATACCGCGCTAGAACGTCCCGGCGACGCTGCGACCCCCGGCACGGCTGCCGATGAACTTCGCCGCATTCAGATCATTGTCGAAGTCTGTGTTCGAGTAGCCGAGCAGTTCCTTCACGATGTCCAGCTTCGTCTTGTCAGATGTGCCGCCAACGTACCCGCCAGCCGAGCCGCCGTAGCTGTAGTCGGACAGGCCCGACAGCACCTGCTGCAAGAGCCCGGCGAGCGCCGTCTGCTGCTGGGCGCCCTGCCACGAGAAGGCGTCACCGACCGAGTTGTTGCGCTCGACGGCCCGGCCGGCGGCGCCCGTGTTGAACCCCTGCCACGAGTCGGCGTTGGTCTGGTACTGACCGATGTTGCCCTCTACAACCTGCGCCGTCTGGTCCGTGGCACTGGGCGCCGCCGTGTTCAGGCCGAGGGCTGCAGCGCCCTGCTGCGCCTCCTGCTGGCGCTGCAGCAGCGCCTGCCGATCAGCGATGGCGCGAGCTCGTGCATTCGCCTGAATGGCCGCGGTGCCGTCGGCGTAGTTCTTCTGGATCTCGGGGTTGCGATCCTTCACCGTGGTGACAGCCTGCCCGTAGACCTTCTGGCGGTCAGCCTCGGCCTGATCGTAGGCCGCCTGCGCCGCAGCGCGCTCGCCGGCGCGAGAGACGGTGCCGCCCGGGCTGCCCTCGACGTACTGGCCGTTGTTCTGGTACATCCCCAGAAGCTCACCAACACCCCAGCCGCCAAGGTCGAAAGGCGCAGGAGCAGTAGTGCCCGCCGAACCCTTCCCGGTCTTGGTTGCCATGATGGTCCCTACGCGATCTGCTGCTGCGAGTTGAACTGGTCGGTGAGTTTCTGGATCTGCTGGTTGAGCGCGTCACGGTTGGACGCCTCGAGCTGGCGACGGCTGGACTGGCGGCCGGAGATCAGCTGGGTGAGCAGGGAGGCGATGTCGTTCTCCTTCTCGGCGCCGATCGAGTTGATCTTGTCCTGATTCTGGAACAGGAACCCGGAGCGCAGAAGGCCCCGGCCGGCGAGCCCTTCGGAACTGGCCAGCGAGGCGTCAGCGAGGTCGCGCTGCAGGGTGTTGCGGCGGTTGCGCTGCTCAGCCTCGGTGTCCTGCTGCAAGCGTAGCGACTCGGCATCGAAGTCGTCGAGGCGACGCTTGCCTTCGTTGTCGGTCTGCGTGTAGAGGAAGTTCGACTTGATGTAGTCGTCGAGGCTGGGCCGCGAAACGGGCGCTGCGTCGTAGCCGCCCCCGCCACCTCCGCCGCTGCTGATCGGGTCGCTGGGGCCAGAGATGATGAACGGGTCGCGAGTGACCGGCGGCATGACCGCGGTCGGGGGCACCGAGTAGCTCTGCGTGCCAGTGTTCTTGCCCGTCTTGGGGGCGTCTGAGACTGCTGCGGTGAGAGCCATTAGGGCTTCGCCTCCCTCATCCTGATCGCGTTCTTACGCGCGACCGCCTTGCTCGCGCGAACCTTCGCGGGCTGCTTGAACGTCATGGTCTTCTCGTCGGCATCGCCGTCGTCGGGGCCGCCGTGCTCGTCAGCGTCGTTGTCGTCTTTCATCAGTAGCCTCCGGGTTCAGGAGTAATGGTACCGGGCTGGCTGGCCATTTGCAGCCGGTTCTGGATGGCGCGTCGTCGCGCGCGCGCGCGCTGGTCGCGTTCGACATACCCGTCCTTCGACACCGAGCCGGATGTTGCTGCCGTGCCGCGGCCGAGGCCGTACTGCTTGGCGCCGGTGGCGTTCGAGTTGAACTCCGGCGTGCCGAGGTACTGGTTGCGTTCCATAGCCATGTCAGGACACCTTTCGAGAGACGCCGGCCTCGACCAGCAGGTAAGGGGTGATTCCGTAGATACGAACCGGCCCGGTGGCTGACGTACCATAGGTGTCGATGAACACCTCGAACAGCAAGCCGAGGAAACGGATCGCTGTGCGGATCTTCGTCACCGTCGAGGTGGGTGCTGCTGTGGGGAAGGCGACGTCATCGACGTAGGTGACAGGCTGGATGAGCGGGTTGTTCCACGTACCGAAGCTAGACCACGGCTCGCCCTCCATGTCATTCCATGTGGTGCCACCATCCGGCAGTGCCGCGGGGTGCGCGATAGCCTCGACGCCGGTGGAGGATCGCGACTCGATCGACCACCACATCAGCCGCTTGTACTGTGCGGGCTCGCCGAAGTTGTACGACTTCGTGCGGATGTGGCAGGTCATCAGCTCGCCGGAGCCGGTGCCGAGCACTTCCTCCTCGACCCGGTACAGGCTCTTGAGGCTCGAGTTGTTCTCCCCGGTCACCGCCAGCGCGCTGCGCGACTCCCCCGACAGGCTCGACGGCGGGATGGTGAGGAAGTGACCTGCGCGCGTCAGCGGCGAATCCCACATCGACCATGTGGAGGTGACCAGCTTGTAGACGTAGAGGCTGCCGTAGAACCAGACCATCACTCGGCGCCCGAAGATCGACACCCGGATGTCGTACTGCACAGGGTTGGCCAGCGTCGTGCGCTTGAACGCGATCTTTTTGACGTTCAGCGGGTAGAAGCGGTAGTTGATGAACTGGTAGAGGAAGCCGGCCGAGAACGCGAGGTAGTAGCTCTCGTAGGCCACGATCGACCACTGGTTCTCGGTGCCGATCGTCTTCGATAGTACGCGCAGGGTACCCGACGCCGGTGCCGACGGGAAGGTGAACTGGTAGGTCGAGGAGTTGCGGAAGATCAGCAGGGCCGAGGTATCGGGCACGAGCGCCGTGATCCACTCCCCGTCGCCCTCGGACACGGTGAAGAAATCGGTCGACGTCGCCCACGTGAAGATCGACGACGGCGGCGAGATCACCGTCAGCTTGGAGAACCACACGGTCGTGGCATCCCCGGTTCCGCGCGCACCGAACGCCCAGAAGCGATCCTGATAGAAGACGATCTGCTGGCCAAGCGGCATCGTCGGGGTCGACGTGAAGGACCCCGCCTCCCAGTAGCCCCCCGCGACGGTGGTGCTGATGAGCACAACCTTGTTGTCGTACTGCACGAAACCGGAGGCGGCTGTCGTCCAGATCTGCGTCCAGACCTTCGTGTCGATGTTGTACAGGTAGGTGTACGTGCTGACCGCGGCGACGAGGAAGGTGACGCCATCGTCGCGCACGTAGTAGCCCAGCGGCTTGATGTCGAGGTCGCTGCCGATACCGGTGGGCCCGGTCGAATCGACGATGATCGCGGGACGTGACACCAGCGAGCCGTCGATGTCCTGCTCCATGTTGACGACGAGGCTGAGCTCGTCGTCGGCGATCGTCGCTTCCTCGGCAACGTCCGCCATGCCGCCGCTCCACGGCCCAAGAGGGAATGGCGTGCCCGGCATTAGTAGTACCTGCTGTCATCATCGTCCGGGTCAGCGACCATCGCAGGGTAGAAGTCGGTCGGCGAACTGTTCTCCTGTTCGGCCTGTCGACGAATGTTGTCCTCGGAATGCGCGCGCTTGGCTGCCGCGGCCTCGAAGTTCTTGTCCAGCTCGAGCGCCTGCGCGAACACGTAGTCGTTGAGCGCATTGAACAGGCGGTCAGGCAGCGGCAGTGTCACAGCAAGATCGGTCACCTCGGCAGGGTAGGCCGAGAAGTAGATGTTGATGCCGTTGATGACCGAGGTCGACGGCACGGGCCAGATGGTCACCGTGTCGCCCCAGATCGTCGCCCACTTCGCCGTGCCGGCAGCATCCTCGAGCGAGGCTGCCCCGACGTTGCCCTGATACTCCGCGAACGGCACGATCTCGAGCGGGCGCCCCTCGACGGTGATCGAATGGATGGAGTGGATGCGTGCGGACGGGAAGGCGTCTGACAGCGTGTAGGCGTCCTGCCCGGCGACGAGGTTCGTCTGCGCGGTGAGCTTGAGGAACGGGTTCGCCTGCACGATGTGACGGATGCCGTCGTTGATCCAGCGCAGCACCATCTCCCGGGTGATCTGCACGTTGCCGGCGTCGCCGAACTTGTCCTCGACGTCGGTGGCGATGCGGGTACCGAGGTAGCTGTAGAGCTCGGCCATCAGGCAGTCCTATCTGAGGATATTGCGGCCCACCGGGCGCACCGTGTCGCCGATGATGAAGTCCTCGCCGCTGATTCTATGGCGGAACGAATGCTTCTTGCCGGCCAACCTGCCGATGCTGACCATCTCGTCTTCACGCTCCGCCAGACGTTCGGCTTCGATCTTGAGCTTGGACGCTCGGTTGGCGGCCTCGAAGGCTTGCACCTTGCTCATCTGCTCGGCCGCCGAATGACGGGAGAAATCTCCCGCGAGCGCGCGCGCGACGATGCGCTCGTCGATGCTCATTTCGGCCAAGGTGAACACCCATGGGCTCAGGTTGGATGCGACGCCCGCCTCGTGGACACCGAAGATCTTCGGGGGGTCGCTCTGCATCCCCATGCGGAAAGCCGGGTCAGCCTCGGGAATGCGGCGCAGCGTCAGCTTGCCGCCGGTGGCATCCATCAGCATGCGGTTGATGTGAAGCTGACGCTCTGTGCGCAGGCCGTAGCCTGCCGCCGATAGGTCGATTGCTCTGCTGCTCATGGCACAAAGTCTAAGGCCCCGACCCCCACTGTGAGCAGCAGCGGGGCCGGGGCCTCAGATTGGGGTCTTCCGACTACTTCTCGGTGATACCCGTCAGCTTGCCGAAGGCGTTGCGACGGAACACACCGATGTTGCTGTACTGGAAGATCGTGGCCGAGTAGCCGTCCTTGTCAGGAACCTGCTGCCACATGGAGCCGGACTTGTCCATCCACTGCCAGTCGTGCGTCCAGTGGAGGTACATCTCGTCCGTGTTGATGGCGTAGGCGGTGCCCGCGGGGCACGCCCAGTCCAGCGTGATCGGGATGTCGCCGTAGACGGACTGGAAGACCGGCACCGTCGCACCGCCCTTGAGCGAGTCGACCTGCGTGCCGGTGAACTGCCGCTTGCCCTGCAGCGCGTCCCAGTAGGCGTTGGCCACGCCGTAGGAGGTGAGCAGGTCGGTGACCTTCGCTCCCTGCTGGTGGATGCCCTGCGCGAGGTGCGTCAGGTCGAGCTCCGCGAGGGTGCCGACCGACGACTCCACGTAGCCGGCCTTCCAGCGCGGGTACGATCCGGGCGCGATGTTGTGCAGCGTGCTGGACGTGGAGACGATGAGGCCGAGGCCCTGCCACTCCCGGTTCCAGTTGTTCACACTGGTGTCGGCGCGCACCACAGCCGAGCCGGTGAGCGCCGTGACGGTGCCACCGGAGACGGTGATGACGTTGGTGGCCGTGTTGACCGCGGTGACCAGCAGCAGTGCCGAGTTGCCCTTGGTGGGGGTGGGGTTGCCGAGGGTGCCGACGGTGAGCACGTCGATGTACATGTCCACCTCGACGAAGTGCGCGTCGTCGACCGTGATGGTCGTCGCCGAGCTCGCGTCGGCAGTGAGCAGCGCCATCGTGCCGGTGCCGTCGCCGTAGATCTGCCGGTTGAGGTCACGCTCGAGCGTTTCCTTGATGCCGGAGATCTCGCGCTTCATCCAGTCCACGAAGCCCTGAGCGTTGGTCGAAACCTGCTCGAAGACCTGACCGGTGCCCTGAATGCGACCGTACTGGTAGCGCAGGTAGAGCGACGCGCGGGCGTCCTTGTTCTGGCGGGCGGTCGGCAGCGTCTCGTTCTCCGAGCGAGCACCGATGCCCTGATTGCGGCCCATGTGGGTAGCGAACTGCACCTCGGTGTTGCCGTTGGTGAGGTGCTTCGCTCCCTTCTGAACCTTGCGCAGGGCGACAACGAAGTTGTCGAGCTGCTCGTGAATGTCGCCGTACCCGATCTTGGTGATCGCGGTCGCAGCGGCGAGGTCGGAAGCCATCGGCTTACTCCTTCGTTCAAGGGACGGGGGATACCCGACTGGCCCTGACCCCGGGAGGAGTTGTACTCAGCGTGCAGTGGAATGCTAACAGGTGGCTGTTAGTTCTGTGCAGCGAAACGCGCCGCCTCCTCGAGCATCGCTTTTTCGCGAGCATCTTCGGTGGCGAACTTCTGCGCAGCCACCGTCGCCACGGATGACGAGCCGCCGCCGACGGGGATCTGCTGCGCCTGCTGTTGCGCGGCCGGCGCTGCGGCTGGGGCCGCGATGGTCTGCTGGGCCTGCTGCAGCACTGCGACAGCCTGCTTGATCGCCGCGGCCTCGGTGAGGGTTCCCGTGGCATCAGCCTCAAGGTAGGTGTCGGCAAGGCGTGCCAGCGCGATACGGGTGTTGTGCACAGCCGCCTTCGCTTCTGGCGTCGTCGCAGCCGCGATGCGCTGCTCGTACTGGAACTCAGCGTCGACAGTGGCGAAGAACTTGTCGCCCCACTCCTGCTGACGCTGCTGCTCCTGCTGCTGCAGGATGGCCTGCTGCTGCTGCTGGCGCTCGGTCGTTATGCCGGTGCGCAGGGCCTCAAGCTCCTCCTCGAGCTTGATGAGCCGCTGGGCCTCCGGGGACAGCAGGGGGTCGTCGAGTTCGGCGGCGCCCGCAGCCCCTGCAGCTTCGGCCTTGGCTGCTGCACCCTCCCGGGCAGTCAGCGTACCGTCGGCGACAAGCTCCTCGATGCGCTTGTTCAGCGACTCGGCGAACGCCTGCGGATCGGTGCGGATGGCCTGCGCCGAATCCCACGCGATCTTGAGCTCCTGCGGGGACACCCCCGCGGCGCGCGCTGAGGTCAGCAGTTCCTGCCACTGCGGCTCGATCGACCCGCGAGCTGCCTGAATGGCGGACTGGGCCTCCACCTCCGAGCGGCGGATCTGCTCGATGATCGGGCCACGCAGGTACTCGGGGGTAGCCTCGAGCGCCTTCTCCCATGCGGG
>ERZ650304.1095-NODE-1095-length-11121-cov-4.163203_pt1 | contig 11121 bp, 12 predicted proteins | sample MGYA00376240_ERZ650304 | MGnify/ENA primary metagenome ERZ650304 (study PRJEB26733, sample SAMN07839271) | wastewater metagenome | biome: small river; feature: stream; material: water | place: USA: North Carolina | collected 2016-03-01 ...
ATGCCGTAGGCGGTATGAGCGCCGGAGACCAATGTTGATGCGCACGCCGCCGAGCACGATTGGGTGGTGATGCCAACGGTGGCCGACGGATTGAGCGTGGCGCCGACCTGGCCAGTGCCGTTGGTGGGCAATTCCACCCGCAGCGCGCCGGTGGCGGTGCCCGAGCCGGTGACGGGCGCCCCGCCATTGATGCCAGTCAGATTGACGTTGCCAGTACCAGAAGGCGTGAACGTACCGGTGACAGACAGCGCGTGCGTGCTGGGATCAACATAGGCATCCGTGCACGCCGACGTGGAACCGTTCTGGCCATAGATGACACCAGGCACCGTGCCAACAGCGGCACACCCGGCCTGGGCCTGAGCCGAGTGGCCCAAGAAGGAAATTGCCAGCAGCACGCCAAAAGCGGCGAGAGCCTTATTCAGAATGCGCATAACAATCTCCTTCTTGGCCGGGGCGGCCTTAGCCCTCGGTCTGGTTAAATCTCAGCAGGCTCGCCAGGGGTGGCTGCCGGCTGCTTTTTCTTTGGAACGGTCACCACGCCGGCCTCGATCAGTGCGGAAACAATGCCGGCGGCCATGCCGGACTGGTCACGCTCCTTAGCGCGCGCCTTGGCCAGTTCCAGCTGCTCGACCAGATCGTCCATGCTGTCCGGCACCAGGCCGGTATAGACGATGCCGCATTCCTGCATGCGGGCCTTGGCGGCGTCATTGACCGGTTCCCAGTGCGGGCCGGGAACGTGCTTGCTGTGCACATCCACATAGTAGACCGGGCGCGGCTCGCCGGTTTCCTTGTCGAAGGGACCATCGGGACCGGCCAGATACATGCGGTCATCGATGTAGCTGGTGTGGTTCAGTCGATATTTCGGGGCTTCGGCAGCCATGGCTTATTCCTCCACCGGCTGAATGCTATCGGTCAGCACGGGCTCAGCCGGCACAACAACCGGCGCCTCCTCATAGACCTGCTCCACCTCGACCTGCGCCGCAGGCTCAGCCGTGGTGCCGCCATCGACCAGTTCCAGGTTGCTGCCTGCCACGAAATCATCGGGCAGTTCCACGATGGTGTTGGCGCCGACCAGGGCGTCGTTGATGTAACTGGTGTCTTTCACGCGGTATTTCTTCATGTCGCTGTCTTTCGCTGGTTGCGAGATGTCGGGGCGAGCACCATGCCCGCCCCTTCACCCCATTGGTTAAGCCGTGAGCGGGATGCCCGACGGATAAGCGTGGTTGTCCTGGCGGCCACCGGACGAGACCAGTACGGCCTCGATGGCGCCAGCCGTCATCGGGCCAGTCGCCACGGTGTAGTTCAGGCGATAGAACCGCGGACGAGTGTTCACATTGGAAGCACAGACGCTCCAACGCGGCACCGGAGTGCGCAGGATTTCCCGGCCGGCGGTCAGGTTCGCAACCGGCAGGGCGCCGGTCATGACCTGATCGTACCAGGTGCCCGGCGTCTGAGCCGAAGCAGTGGCGCCCGCGTCGACCGCAGCCTGGATGGCGACCTGCAAGGTGGCCGAGCCAGTGGCGGTGAACGTGGTCTGGATCTGCACGAAGATGTCCAGGCTGTCCCAGCCGGTATAGGAGGGACCGACATCACGCTGCTGCTTGCCGATACCGGGCTGAGCAGCATTAAGAATGCCAACATCCAGGATGTTGGTGGAGGTGGCCGTGCTGGTGATGGTGGTTCCAGCCGGGTCGAACAGTTCGAGTGCGTCGTAGATCATGGTTTTGTTCCCCTTTCCGGGATTTGAGACCGATTAGATGGCGGTCTCGGTGTTGAGGAGGGCATCGCAGGTGCGGATCGGAACGCCGCGGAAGGTGGTGACGGGGATGCCGTCCCATTCCGTGATGTTGAGCAGCACATTGGTCTTGTTGACCGCCTGGATGTCGAGATAGGTGCGGATGGTGCGGTTGGCATACAGCGCGCAACGGCCCATCTCACCCATCTGCTTGCCGCCCGGCGCGCCGATGGTCTGCTCAGACGCGACAGAGCGCGGCTGGGTCGGCCAACGATGCACGCCGCGGATCAGCGCGTTGATGAGGTTCGGCGGAGAAACGCCGCCCAGCGTCGCAACGTCGATGTTGCACAGCCGGAACACATAGCGCCAGTCACGCAGGGTCAGGCCGTTGTCCCACTTGAAATGCGTGGTGTACGCCTCATAGCGGCTGCCGTCGGAGAGGACGACAGACTGCTCGTCGCCCTTGTCCTTCATGCGGAAGCCGGCCATGCCGCCCTTCGGGAAGATCATGTGCACGGTGCGCGGGCCCCAGGTCACGCCCCAGATCGAGGTGCAGGTGGACGTGGTGCCGGCCAGCGAGATCACGTTGGCGGCCGACTGAGCCGTCGCGGTGTTCGTGCTGTTGTAGCGCGGCGCCAGGCCGGTGAAGCGTTCCGGGTTCACGGCGGTGTTGCCGTAGAACATGGTGGACGCCATCTGCTGGCTCATGCCTTCGAGGAACGCCATATCTTCCGACAGGCGGAACTCGGGGCTGTTGCCGTTCAGATCGGCCAGCGCCTTGTCCACGATGGAGTAGGTCTCCAGCATGCCAATGCCGTCGGTGATCTTCGCGGTGGTGGACTTGGTGGGCTGCACGCCATAGTTCAGCAAACGCCAGGTGGCGTTCGGCAAACCGGTGCGGACAGTGGTGACATGCCCCGTGGCGCCGTTGGCTTCGATCACCAGGGCGTCGTTGAGGATGTCGTTGGTCTGGGCCAGCAGTTCGATAATCTCGGCCTGCTTGCCGTCCTGACCCTGGCGCTTGGCCCAGTCAGCGTAAGTGAGAGCAACTGCTCCGATGGTGGACATTGTGGTCTCCTAAGTGTTGGATTTTTCCATGGATGGATAAAGGCCCGCCGCCAATGACTTGGGAGCGGGAGCGGGTTTGCCAAGAACCGGACCACCCTCAGCCATCGCCTTACCGATGCGGATGAAGGTCCGCATGATTTCGGGATTGCTGCCTGCGCCCGTGAATGCAAAAGCCTTGCGCAAATCGGAGCCCTTCTCGCCGGCGCCGAACGTGTCGATCACCCTGGCCGCAAAGCCAAGGTTCTTCTCGAAGTTCGCGCCGCCAATTTCAGGATCGTTCTGGCAGGTCTTGATCCACTCTTCTTGGGTATCAGCCCACGCCTTATAGGGAGCGTCCACCGCTTCCTGCAGCTTCGGCGCCACCGTGTCGATCAGCTTCTGTGCCTTCTCCGGCTCGACCCCAAGGTCCAAAGCCGCATTCTTGAAGTCCACAAACGCCGGTTGATCGGCTGGCATTCCTTCGGGCAATTTCAGCGCGTCATAGGGCTTGAGGGCTTCGGTGCGGGCGGCCTTGGCCTTTTCCGCATCCTCGGCCTCTTGCTTTTCACGCGCCTCTTTCTGCTCGGGCGTCTCGTTCTTGAGGCGCTCGGCTTTCTGTTCAGGCGTCTCCTCCACCTTGGGAGGTTCGACCTTCGCAGGATCGTCGCCTTCGGGCGCCTTGGCGTCCGTCAGCAGGCTCTTTGGCTGGGCAGGTGCAGCAGCAGGCGCCGCGCCTCCCGCGTCAGGTGCAGCGCCACCGTCAGCGGGAGGGGGCGCATCAGCAGCAGGTGCGGGAGCACCCCCAGCAGGCGCAGGGTCGCCGTCGGCCGTAAGGCGTCGGGCAAATCGTTCAAACAGGGGCTCGTGCCCCCAGTCGTGGCGCTGTCTCATTCCATTCTCCCGCTGTTTTCCTTCACCATCAGGTTGTAGCCGTCAGGCTCCTGGCTGATGACGTCTTTCAAATAACCGAGACCCACGTTGGCCTCGCCGCAATTGAACATGACCGCGTTGGTGTCGCCGCCGCCGCGCTGGTAGGCGTTCTGGAAAATGCTGCACCGCTCCAGCAAGCCCCACATGATGCGGCGCCCTTGCGGATGGCGCATCAGCCAGTTCATATCGTCCTTGGTGCTGTTCTCAACCTTGCGCTTGTCACGCGCACGGGCAGCAACCTGCGCCGGGTTGCTGGCATCGACCAGCGGCTCACCGCCGGCGTCGATACGCGCCTGCGCCTCGCGCACGCTGTCCTCTGGACAGTCGCAATGCTCCAACTGGCAGATCGGGCAGCGATAAGCGCCGTGCTCACTCACTGAACACCTCCAGCAGCCAGTTGCCCAGGCGCACATACCACGGCCGCGGACGGGCAGCCTCGACCCATTCGTTCACGTCGGCATCGGTCAAAGTGCCACCCGACACGATGCGGTCACGGAACCGGGCAAACGGGCTGTCCAGCGCCTCACGCTCCATCTCGGTGACGATTTGCGGGCCTCTCATGACCGCACCCGTGCAACAGGGGCGCGAGCACCGGTCAGCATGTCGCGCGTCACCCAAGGCATCGCGTGCGGCTTTGGCATCACGAACGGCGCAGGCGCCTCGCGCGCGCCAGAGCGCAGGTCATTGCGATAGGCATAGATGGCCGACCGGCTCATGTTGAAGATGCCGGCAATTTCCACATCGGTCTTGCCATCGCCAATCATGCGGAGCACCGACTGGACTTCATCGGGGCTGAGATGCTTGCGCGTTGTCATGCCGCCTGCGTCCCCGTCATGAGTTGCAGCGCGTTCAGGCCGCCGCCAACCTCGGTATCGCTCAGCGTCTTGGCACCGTTCGCCGCCTCCATGCTGTTCTGCATAGCCAACTGCTGCGCCTGGGCATCGCTGCGGGCCTTGCGCACGGCATCCACCTGCTCCTGCGGCACGATGATCTTGGGCGGCCCGCCCACCATGTCGGTGTATTCGCGCACGCTCTCGTCCGCGTCCATGATGTCCAGCACGTCGGGGCGCACCGCGGCGATACCGCCGACAAACTGCCAGATGCGCTCGATGCTGGCGGTGCTGGCGGCGCGCTGGGCCTGGGCCAGGATCGAAACAAAGTCCACGTCCACGGCGCCAGTCTGGACCTCGACCGGCATATTGGGCGGCAGGATGCCGTACCGCTTCATGATGCCGAACAGGCGGGTGATGGCCACGCGCAGCAACTCATCGTGCAGCCGCTCCAGCGCCGGGCCCAGCATGAGCATCTTTTCCTCTTTGCGCGCCACAACCTCGGTGGCGGTCATGTCGCCATCCTGCTGGGAGATCATCAGGAACAGATCCTCAAAAAAGATCGTCTTGATGCGGCCTTGCGTCTCCCGGATATCCTCGATGATGCCCGGCAGGCCCTGGCCGTTCAGCTGGTAGGCCGGCTTGAAAGCGGCATCGCTGTTCTGGCCCGGCGGCACATACGTCACGCCACCAGGGATCACCGTGGTGGGCTCGTTTTTCATCGCGGTGGTCGCCGTCATGGGCGGATTGACCAGCTTGTCCAGGAACTGCGCCTTGCGCTTCTGGGTCACCTGCAGCTGCTTGGTGTCGCCAATGGCGTCCATGCCGGGGCTGCGGCCATAGGGGTCATTGCCGGTGACGTTCCAGCGGGCAGCACAGAACGGCCGCTCGTGGTAGCCGCGCTCGGCCAGCAGCTTGTCCGCCACCTCGCCCCATTCCCAGTAAACCTCAAGCCACGGCATACCCTTGGCGCCTGGGGCTTTGTACACGCGCTTGTCGTTGGGCAGGATGATGTGGCCGACCAGCACCTCCTGGTCCAGAAAGCCCTGCCGGTAAAAGTCCTGCACCTGCGCCGAGCAATTCTCGATGCCGAACTGGCCGACAAGCGCGCCAGCGGTCATTACCACCTTGCGCGCGAAGGTGTTGACCTCCAGCCGCTCGTCCACCGCCAGGTAATATTCACCCGCCGCCATGGGATAGCAGCGCAGCGCGTCGTCATAGTCCTCGTACATGAGCATCACGCCAGTGCCGAAAACGCCGATCTCCTCGAACATGGTGGCGACGGAGCGGTAGAAATTGCTGCCGGCGAAAATCATCATCATCCGCTTGGTGGCTTCGCTCAGCCACAGCGTTACCGGGTCGCCCTCCTGGAAGTCCTGGCCACCCAACTTGAGCGTGAACCACGGGCGCGCAGGGCTGCACACGCCAGCCATCAGGCCGGAGGCGAACCGCTGCGACGCGGTGGTGGCGGTGCTGTCGATGATGCGGGCGTTCTTGTAGCGGCCGCGCGTGCCCTCGTTGGGGCTTTCCAGAAACCGACCCAGCCGCGGGTTGATATAGGCCGCCAGATCCCGCCATTGCGACCACCAGGACCAACGCACGGTCTCCAGCGCTTGGACGCGCTGCATGCAGGTCTGCCGCAACGTGACGGCCACGGCACCATCGGGCACCGACGCGGGTGCGTTCAGCTGCGCATTGGACATGCCAGCGGCATTGCCGACGTTGCTCCTGCGCGGTTTTGGTGCCCCCTGAGCCATGGTCAGCGCGGCCCGTCGTTGAAGGGGTCATAGTCGGCGTGCGAGCGCGGCGCGACCGGCGCCGGCATCAGGCCGACGGCATTGCGCTCGGCCACCTCGGCCTCGGCATCGAACGGCACGCACGCCACAGTCCCGATGCGCGGCCGGCCGGAATTGATCCAGTCCCGCGCGCTGGTGGCATCATCAAACGATAGCGCCATGGCCCGCTGCCGTGACCAGCCGTGCACGGTTTTGTAACCCTGCTCGCCTTGGATCACATAGGGGCCAAGCCGTTCAGTCATGCGCCCAACTTCGTCTTGCCGCCGACGTTGGCGGTGGTCATGGCCGGATCCACCAAGCCGGTAGCGCCGCCGACATTCTGGATCGTGGAAATGGCGCCCTGGGCAGCGGCGGCGCGGGCGCGTTGCGCCGTACCAGCAGCCTGGACGGGCTTGTCAGGCGTCTGCGGCGAAGGCGCAGGAGGAGGCGGGGGCGGCGGCGGGGCGGCGGCAGCGGCCGAAGCAGGCGCGGCAGCGGGATAGGATGGCGAGGAGAAACACATCAGCGGTCACCCCACGAGTACGGTATTGACATGCCATCTACCCCTTGCGCCGCGACGCACAAGGTACGCTGGAACTGGTAGGAATATCAATGGGTTCCCGGCTTAGGTATTGAATAGACGACGAATGTCAACTATCGTTTGCATTCAACACCAAGGGGAACAACAGCATGGCCCTGTATTTCATTCGTGAAGACGGTACGGAATTTGTCAAAATAGGCATAGCACGATGCGCCACAGTCCGCCTCGCGGGCATACAGGTGCACAACCCACGGCGTCTGTACATCGCCAGAGAAATTGAAGGCGATGTTTTCGAGGAAAAAGCTGCTCACTCAAAATTTGATCATCTGCGAGTGAGAGGGGAATGGTTCACATTTTCCGAAGAGATGATGACTTGGCATCCAGGGACCAAGCCGCTACCAAAGCCAGAGCCTGCCGCATATTACAAACTTCCAAAAGATGCGCCTCTCACACCAATGGAGCTAGCATGCAATGCTTTTGGCGGTCGCCAGCAACTGGCCGATGCTCTTGGCTTTACACCTGGGCTAATTTCCGCTTGGAAGAGTGCGGCATACAAAACGTCGGGATATCATCGAGGAGCAATCCCCATAAAACATCACAACAAGATCAGGGAGGAAGCTGCGAAGCGCGGCATAAGCCTTCCTCCCGGTGTGTTTTCACCGCTTTGAGACCAAAGAAAAACCCCGGTCAGCTGGGAAGCTACCGGGGTCAAGTTGGTCTTGGGCGGGGAGCCCGGTGGATGTTCGAGGAGCGGGCTTGGGCTGGGATCGAACCAACCTACATCCAAGCGTCAAACCGAGACGGCGCGCCCTGCGCCTTCCGAGCCCTCACTCACTCGAACGGGTCATAGTCTGCCTGGTGCCCGCGATTTGTCAACCGGCTGGCCGGCAGCTTCTTGGCCACCGGAAACGCATAGGTCAGCGCCATGGCATCAGCCACGTCCGGCGATGGCAGGCCGCGCTTTTTCATCGACGCCTTGGCCTCCAGCAATATCTCATCGCGCGTGTTGAAGCTGTATTCCACCGCCGTCAACTCGGCCGCCAGGTCAGCATCGTCAGGGATAGCGCAGCCGGCCTTGAGCGCAGACCGCAGCGCGCCCCAAATCTCAGCCCGCTTGTTGGCGAACTTCTCACCCACCGCACCGGTCACGCCCTGGCCCGACGTGTCAGCAGCGCCGCCAAACTGCACGTCCATCACCTCGCGGTGCATGGCACGCAGCCGATCAACCACGCCACCGCCAACGCCGCCACCATCGACCATGATGGCATCGGCCTGCATCATGTCGGCAATCTCAGCCACGCGCGCCGCCAGTTGCATGGTGTCCATGCCGCGATAGCGCCAGATGCGGCCAGGCACACCATCAGCCTGGTTCCATGTCCGCATGTCACGGCCACGGCGCGCGAAGATCACCGACTGGTCATCGCCAAACCGCGCCACGTCCACGCCCAGGATCAGCGGCTCGTGCATGTGGCTGACAGCCTCAGCCGTGCGGGCGCGCGTCACATCGGCCTCGGATATGAATTGCAGCGACGATGCCTTGGGAAACTCACCGCGCACGCGCACGCGCACAAAGTCGCTATCCTCGCCCCAGTCCTGCACCCAGCCATTGGCCTGTTCGAGATTGATGCCTTCGACCGTGCGGCTGTCGATGTTGTAATGGCCCCAGCGGTGCTTGAAGCGGCCAAAGCAGTCCTTGAACCGTCCTGTGTTGCGCGTGGGATTGCCGAATGCGCACCAGATGATCTCGGTCCGCGCATCGGTCAGCGCGCCCTCGGTCACTTCCCAGATCGTGTCGGCAATGCTGGATGCCTCATCGTAGATCACCAGGATGCGCCGCCCCTCATTGTGCAGGCCGGCGAAGGCTTCGCTATTGCTCTCAGACCACGGCACCGCGTCTATGCGCCAGGTCTTGTCGCGGCCCTTCTCGCTGGAATAGATCGCTGTGGCCGTGACAACGAACATCCAGTCATTGATGGCCATGCGATGCCACTTGGTCACCTCCGGCCAGGTCTTGGTGCGCAGCTGCGTGTCGGTGCTGGCGGTCACCACGCCGCGCGCATCCTCGAATGTGCTCATCGCCCAGAGGATGATCCACGACACCAGTGCAGACTTGCCGATACCGTGACCTGATGCGATGGCTTCCTGGATGACGGCGCCCAGTTCGCCGCCGGCGCGCAGCGCGTCGCCTATGCGCGTCAGCGTCTCGCGCTGCCACTTGCGCGGGCCAGCATGCGCCTTGAGCGGGCCAGATCCCCACGGGAAGGCGTACAGCACATAGCCCAGCGGGTCGTACTGGAAGCGGCCCAGATCGTCTATGACGGCCAGTTTTTGCTCAGTGGTGGGCATGGCGCTCTTGCCAGAGGATGCAGCCAACTATGACAGCAAACTCAGCCGCCACGCAAAGCGCCTGCAGCCAAAGGCTCACTCGGGCTCGGCCGGCTTGGCGGCTCGCGCCGCGGCCAGGCGCTCGCCAAACGACACGTCGCCCGACACGGCCACGTCCAGCTTGTCGCCGTAGACCTTTGGGGCCCTGCGCCCAGCCGTCCATTTCAGACTGTCGATGATGACGCGGCCCTGCTCTGGGCTCAGATCGCCAGACGCCACCTGCTTCCGCACGTCGGCTATCAGATCGGCGTCATTGTGCGCCTGGTACTCTCTCGCGCGCGCGTAGTTATCCCTGAAGCCCTCGCGCTCTGCCAGCCAGCGCATCACGGTTCCATAGGACGGCCGGTTTTCGTCAGCCAGGCACCAAGACCTCAGCGAGTTCCCGTCGGCCAGGTGCTCGCAGATGTCCTCGGCAAAGTCATCGCTGAAAATTGACGGTCGCCCCATGGTTTAGGATTGGCGCAATTCCGCCTGTGAAGCAAGCGATGAACCATGATTTTTGCTAACCCATTGAAACTATTAATGATGAACCATATGAACCTAAAAAAGTGCCATCCTTAACTCATATACAACATATATCCACAGGAGATAATCCTATAATATGTTTATTAATAGAATATAGGTTCATAGGTTCAAAGTACTTGATATTGATTGCGTTTTTTATGACTGAACCATTGGCACGCTGAACCATTGGAAAGGTTCATTTTGACGGCCTGAGCCAAATGTTACCGCGAGCCGTGTGTTTTTTGGTCCAACCCAAGCGCGCAAGCACCGCCGACATACGCTTTTGCTCTGGCAACTTTTGGTCAGCCAGAGGCATCTTGATTGCCCCCCAAAGAGCGCCGCCAACCGTGATGTGCGGCTTGTATTCCCCCTCCAGCCACACCTCCACCGCCTCGATCCAGCTGTCATCCTCGCGCCGCTGATCCTGCTCGGCATCGGCCTCGGCCTGTGGAACTGTCCACCAGTTTTCACCCTTACGCCACCGCGCCACGGCCTCGGCAAATAGCTGCTCGCGGTTGGCCTTGAGTAGCGCCATGTCGGCCGGCTGCATGCACCGAATAGGCCAGAAGCGGCGCGCACCCGTCTCGTCCCTGTTCCAATCGTCCTTGTTGGTGGTGCCGACGAAAATGCTGGTGCGGCTGTGGTCTCGGGCGTATTTGCCATAGGCGTCCCGGTAGCGGCCGATCCCGGTTGTCACCACGCCCTTGACCTTTGTGACCTCGGCCTTGCCGAAAGCGTCCATTTCGCTGATCTCAATAAGCATTTTGCCCTGCAAGACCTCGTAAAAGTCCTTGCGCTGCACGCTCTCATGCTGGGCTGCGAACCAAGCCCCGCCTATCAATTCCATGCTGCTGGACTTGCCGGCGCCTTGGCTGCCCTCCAAAATGACCATGTTATCGACCTTACAGCCTGGCTCCATAACTCTGGCCACCATTGACAGCCAGAAATTCTTGCTGACCGCCCGGCTATAGACCCCGCTTTCACACCCGAACGTGTCAGGGAAAAACTCGTCAATTCGTGGTTTTCCGTCCCATATCAAGCTGTTAAGCCAGTCCTGGGCACAGTTCTTCCGGCTGCGAAAAGCTACGGAAACGACGGCGCCGTGCACATCAGACAGTTTGAGCCGGGAAAGGCCAAGATCTCGCTGCAGCATGGCTAACAGGTCCACCTCATCGGCGTCCGCCCACTCCCGAGGCTGCTTGGTTTTCTGGTCGCGCCGCATGATGCGCTGCAAAAACTCATCGAACCAGAACACATCGCCAAGCTGGGGATGCAGGTCCAGTATCTTGAGCACGCTGGCTACGTTGCAGATCGGCCGGCGCTTTTCGTCCATAATGCCCAGATATTCCCACTTGGGCTCGTGGACGCTGGGAT
>ERZ650304.1096-NODE-1096-length-11120-cov-5.002802_pt1 | contig 11120 bp, 10 predicted proteins | sample MGYA00376240_ERZ650304 | MGnify/ENA primary metagenome ERZ650304 (study PRJEB26733, sample SAMN07839271) | wastewater metagenome | biome: small river; feature: stream; material: water | place: USA: North Carolina | collected 2016-03-01 ...
TACGCCCGCCCGAATTTCTCCAAAACAAAAAGAGGAGCAAATGGAAAATTCCTCCCCAAACCCCTCCTTTTCCATTTGCAACACCCAAATTTAAAAAAAGAAAATCAGCCGAAGTTTTGCGGAGACCTGTCCCTAAAAAATTGCCTCCGCAAAACTTTGTCCGCTTTGTTTCAGATTTCTTCTTCTGGATTTTCTTCGAAAAAAGTTCGAATTTTGTCCAGAACATACCGCAAAATCCGGGATTCCGTTCCCGAAACAGTTTATGTAGTGGGATTGTAGTACTTTTTAAAATTATAGATTGAAGTCTCTCAATCTAAATAGAGTCTTATTCTTCAAAATTTAAAGTTCTGACCATTTAAATTCAGATAAAATTATTTCGTCACCTCTCCAGTTTTCTCCAAAAATCTTTATTAAAATGTCGTCGGGATTTGTAATAAGGTTGTAGTCTTCATCTAGTATGAGAATTGGTTTTTTAATATAAAAATCTTTAATCTTTTTTAAATAGTCTTTGATAATTTCTTTAAATGCATCTAAATATTTTTCTTCACGTTCTTTCTTATATTTCTCTGTTGCTTGAAGATCATAGCCCCCTTTTGGGGTATAATGATGTTTAGTACGTGGCCATGTCAATTTTAAATCATATTTATTATCAACAAGCTCTTCATCCAAAGAAAATCCAAAAAGGGGTTGTGCTTCATTTTTATCAGAAACTATACCCAATCTAATTGCTCGAAATCTAGATGGTTGTATTTTATCCGAAATACCCAAATCCTCCCTGTTGACAGAGTTTGGTCTAAATTCAGATTTGGGGTGATGAGTCCTGATCTCACTTGGAACATCAAATAAGATCGCTGCCCACCCTGAATATATGGGCGCAACCTGTTTTTTTCAAAAATATATTTTTTAAGAGTTTGCGGAGGTGTAGAACTAATAAGACCAACACCTACAAAAGTATCTATCGCTTGGGCTAGTTTAGTATCACTCGGTGCTGCCCCATCAGAAATTTTTCTTTTAGAACCAATTTTCCCTTCTTCCCATTCCCCGTTTTCAAGATAATAATTGATTACAGGAGGTATAACTTTTTCTAAAAAATATCTAAGCCTTGGTCCTGCACTGTCTTTCAGCTCCCTTATTGTTCTGTATGCCCTTTTTGCATTATATTCTTTTTCTTCTTCACTTCCATTAGGGCCGATTTCAACTGGGGCAGGGAGAGAATCAAAATTCTCTTTAACATATTGAGTGCCATATTTTTTTATTAAACCGTCGATAGTATCAAAAAAGTATTTTCTCCATGATTTAGCAGCATTATGTTGCATATGTTCAGAATAAAAACCTGACTTTTCCCCGAGAATATCCAGTTTTTTTTCAGGAGATAAAATGCCGTACTGCAAAATTGTACCAACCGATTCAAAATTAAAACCACCATGCTGTGCTATTTTTTCGTTTTCAATATCGCTCATTAATTTTTGGTATAATTCAAGATTTCTTTTACTTTCAGGCGATGATGAACTTTTCTCTGTACTACCATCTAAATTAGAACTATTAATTCCGGGTTCTGAAACTGGATACAATTTTGGCTTTTCCATAAAGCTATTATACAACGAAACACAAAATACTAAAAATTATTTTCTCCTCAGTATTCTCTGACGATCCTTCCTCGCAAAAAATCCAAAAAGAAATCCGCCCCGCATTCCTCACGCACTCTCCTGCTGGACGAAAACCCCAATCCCGCCGAATTTCAAAAAATCAGTCTCGGTTTTGCGAATCCTTCTCCTGCAAAAATGCTTCGCAAAACCGAGTCCATTGTGGGTCTGAGTGTTTCCCCGCACTTTCCCTTTGGGAAAGCTCTGTGCTTCGCACATAGGTGCTTCAGCGCACGGGGAACGCTAGTATTCGGTATCATCAGGATTGCTTTCGAAATAGGTTCGAATTTTGTATAATAGAGACCGCTAAAACTCTTGACTTTATTTAAAAGTTTTGTATACTTAACAAAATTAAGTGGTTTAGTTTAATAACCTTGTCCCGTTTGGGGAATATTGTACGCAATGTATTTCATCAAGCGGGCAAGGTTTAAAGATCTTTCATAAGGTTTAGGCAATTTATAACGGGGTAGTCGTGAGATAATCCCGTTATTACCTTAAAATTAACATTTGTTCAGAAACTTTTTAAAGATTCTGATATATAAATTATTGACTCCAATATTTTTTTTAAAAAATTCTGGAGTTTTATTTTGGTAAAGTAAATATTACTTTTGTACCAGTATTAACTCCACCTGATTCAACTTTTATACTACCACCATGGTCTTCCACAAAAGTCTTAGTAATAAACATACCTAATCCAAGCCCATCTGGAAGATTTAATTTTGCCCGATCACTTCTAAAGAACTGTTCAAAAATATGTGACTTATCATCCTCGTTTAAACCAATACCATTGTCCGTAACGCTAACTACTGTAAATTCTTTATTATCAATATTCTTCACGGTGGCATTTATTACCACTTCCCCATAATTTACCGAATAAAGAATTGCATTTTTAATTAAGACTTCAAATATTTTATTAAGTTTATTAAAATCAGCATCAACTAATCTAGCACTATCATTAATTTCATATTTGATTTTTAAATTATTGTCCGATATTTGATTTTCAAAATTATTAATTATTCTTTTTGTAATATCAATTAAATCGCAAGATGTTTTGTTAAGAATATTTTTACCATCATAAATATCAAGAGCAATTAAAATATCATCTAGTTGTTCATTTACAAAAATAACCTTTTGGTGCGAATTATTAATTAATTTCTTTTGGTTTACTTTATTAGTTTCGTTTTTTAATTCTTCCAAGCTCCATTTAATTGTTGACATTGGTGTCCGTAATTGATGCGAAACAACTTTAATAAAATTATTTTTAGATTCTAAAGCTTTTTGTAAATTGGTATAAAGTCTTGCATTAAGAATAGCAATACCGGATTCATTAGCAAAAACATCCAACAAATTAAGGTCATCTTGTGAATATGGCATACCGGATAGCTTGTCCCCTAATATCAAAACCGCGACAAATTCATTTTCGTATTCTATTGGGAAAATGGCTTCAATGTCGTTTTTCCTAAAAAAATCTTTTTCTGTTTCTTCTAATTCTTCTAGAATAAAGTAATTTAAATTTTGTTTTTTTGATTTATCTAAAAAATTAAATAAATCTGAACTATTTAATAAATTAGGGTCATTATAACCAATTGATCTTATATCATTTATGTTATTTTTTGAAACCAGTACCAACCCCGCTTTGGAAACTTTTAATTCTGTAATTATTGTTTGCAATAATTGGTTTGCTAAATTAGTAAAATCAATACTACTACTAATAGCATGTGTTAAATCACTAAGTATTTTTTGTTCATTATAGCCATCTTTGTAAAATATATTATCGGTATATTTAATAATTAATGTTTTTAATGGTTGAAATGTCAAAGCAACAATTACCCCCAAGACAACATTAGCTATCATTAAATAATTATTTAAATTGACTCCTAATAATTTATCTGAAACAAAAAACAGTAATCCAAAATAAACCCCAGCAATAATAGTTAAAAGCACTACATAAGAAACCGCTCGAACAATAACAGGTTTAATATCTAAAAATTGATGTTTTATAATTGCTATACCCACAAGCACCATTAAAAAAACTGGGAATGAGGGCCCCATAAAAACAAATTTAGTATCACCTAATAGCACTAAAAGAAAATCAACAATTGCCATACCAGTAAATGTAGTAATTATTCCGATTAAGAAATATATGGTTTTAACTTTTTCTTGACCAATACTTTTTTTGTAATTTTTAATAAGTACTCCAAAAGCTAAACCAAAATACCCAATGATATGCAAAAAATAAAATATCATACCCAATCCAGGGTGTGGAACCGGAGTCAAAGACCCCACAGGATAACTAACGGACATAAAAACTAATGGTGTAAATGAAATTACAACCATTGATAGTGTATAAACTATAGTAAAAATAAAATATTTTTTAGATAATGTAATTTTGTTTTTAGGAAAAGTATGTGCCAATAAAAATAAAAGTGGTGCAATAAAAGAACCCAAAAACATATCCATGCGAATCCAAAACAAATTACTTTCCAAAGTCTTAATTATTGGATGAAGAGCAAATACAGTTGATACAATATAAGCATCTAAAACCAAAGCCAAAAGGAAAAACAATACATTGGTATGACTTTTAGGGTTTTTAAAATAAACAGTTAATCCAAATACAAATATAACAACAAAAGATACAGAATTTAAAATAATCTCAAAATTAGATGGTTCGGTAAAAGGCATATTTATATAATACAATTATACAAACGAATAAACAATATTTATTAATGTGTATGTGGAATTAAAAAAAGTGAAACTAAAAGTATTGCAAAACCAAAAATAAAACCAACAAGTGATGCTTTACCCCATTTTGTTTCCTTGATATCAATAAGTATTTTAGACAAAATTATCCCCGCAGACAAAGCCATAAGAACGCTCTCTAAAGAAATACTGTCATTGATAAATAGAGCAAAAAATACCGACAAAGAAATAACAAATGAAATTAAAATTGCTTTTTTAGGTTTTACTCCTTCGGAAATTAACAAAACCTGCTGCCCTGATTGTTGAATTATTTGATGCCCTAGTACACCACATAATGAGGCAAAACCAATTGTATTGTTAATAGCAAATCCTGAAACAATAGCAATTCCATCTATAATATTATGAAAAAAATCAGAAGCTAAAATTTTAAAAGCCGAAATTTTTGAGTGAATATGATGCTCGCCTTCTTCATGATGATGATGAAATTCTTTAAAATAATAACTTATCAAAATACTAATTAATAAACCTAAAAATATTCCAGAAAATCCAAGACCAATCCCCCCATGTTCAAATGATTCTTTTAATAAAACAAAAATAAGCGCAGTATAAATACCTAAACCAAAACCTTTGACAACTGATTTTTCAAAAAATATTTTCTTTTTAGGTAAAACAAAGGTAAATAAAACAGGAATTACCCCCACAAGGAAAAGCGCTAAGAATATCTTCATATATTTATTATACCTTTATTCCCACAAATCCCAAACATAGCTAGCGATGTTAATAGGCTCGCCATATAGTGGCCAATAATGTAAATCAATAAAAGGTAAACTATTGGCTTCAATAATCCCCCATTTTTGATTGTTAGGATCATCTTGGGGATTTTCAATTATTACATCTAGTCCAACAACTGGTACATCTACAACGCTTCCAGCATGCTCTAAAATATTCTTTAAAGTAGGATGAATTTTTGGTAAAAATTCTTCAGTCTCTCCCCCAAAGAAACGCCCAGTTCTATGTATTAATTGAAGCTTTTTATTATTTTCCAAAACACTATCTAGTTTATAACCTTGGCGTTCAATAAATTCTAAAAGCTCAACATTAACAACGACTTCGTCAACCTTGGGATGCCGGTTTTGATTTTTTATATTAATTAATTCTTGAATAGTATTTGATCCATCACCAACAACACTTGGAGCCTTGGCAACAAAGAATCCAACAAGTTTTTTATTAACAATAGTGGCCCGACATACAGATCCTGTTAAATATTCTTCAATAACTACAAATTTACATAACTGCTCCGCGCATTTAAAAGCTTTGATTAATTCATCTTGATTATTAATATAAACAGTAGTGTGGCGCCCACGGGACCCAACACGAGGTTTAACTATAACTGGTCCAGTAAAAGTCTTAAAAACATCAATAGCTTCATTTAGTTTACTAACTGATACACTGCGCGGTACAGGGATATTATTTTTAGTTAATAAATTTTTAAGTAAAAATTTGTCATCAATAAAATTATAATTATCCTGTGGTAAATATGGTGGAATAGGTAATGATTCAAAATAAAACCATTTTAATTTACCATTTTTATTTTTTATCTTTGCACGGTATTGTTCAATAGGTTTACCATAAATTATTAATTGTTGCATTGGTATACCTCTGCGGTTGGCTTCTTCCCAGATTACCCGTGAGCGAGTTGTTTTTGCATCATTGATATTTTTACCAAACCATAAAACTCCGATTTTTGTTGAAAAAAATACATAAAAAAGATTAAAGTATTTTAAAGCTTTGTTTAATAAACTACTCCCCCCTCCTACAATAGGAGATAAAATTGGGTCCAAATAAACTGAAAGTGATTGCCCAATATAAGCAAAAATATGATTAACTGGACTGTCACCACAATACGAACATTTAGATTTATTTTTAACTTTATTGGTATGCATACATATAGACTATATAAATAAAACAAAAGCGTCAACTAATTAAAGTTAACGCTTTTATTTTGAATTCATAAATTCTCGAGAATTTACAAAATTAGTGTCCGCCAAGCATCATAATAGTAACATCGTCTAACTCATAATTGTGTCCGACCTATATATTATATTATAAAGTCATATATTTTTGCAAGTAAATCAATAGCTATGGTATAATTGTGTTTATGGATAAAAACAAAACTCCAAAGAGCCTTAGCCGTGAAGAAACTCTTTCAATGATTTCCCACGAGCTAAGAACATCACTTACTGCTTCGAAATGGATGATAGAAATGTTCCAAGAAGGTGACATGGGTGAATTATCAACTACTCAAAAAGAAATGATTAATAAATTAGCTGTTAGTAATGCCAGAATGATGGATGTTGCTGGTAATTTAATTACTCTTAGCAAAACATCAAACCATGAAAGTGAATATCATATGGGGTTAATTGATATAGTTGATATTATTGATTCTGTTATTTTTGAATTTGGTAGTGAAGCATTTTCTCAACATATTGAACTAGTTTATGTTAAACCTGAAAAAAATTTTCCTAAAATAAATGGCGATGAACCAAAGCTAAGAATTGCTTTTCAAAACATTATCGATAATGCTATTAAATATAGTAACCCTGGTGACCGTGTTGTAGTCTCACTTAGCCAAGATGGTAAGATGGTTACTGTTACTACTAAAGACACTGGTATTGGTATTAATGAGAAGGATTTACCAATGGTTACTAGCCAATTCTACCGAGCAAGCAATGCCACTCAAAAAGCTAAATCTGGGTCTGGGATTGGATTATATATTTGTTCAAAAATAATCGAGGGTCATAATGGTAAGTTTAATATTGAAAGCTCTATTGGCCATGGAACAACAGTTAATGTATCTTTACCAATTTCAACTAATTAATTATCTATGTTAATATAACCATATGAGTAAACGAATTTTAATTGTTGAAGATGATAGTTTTATAGAAGAATTAACTGCTAAAAAGCTAGAAAAGGCAGGATATGAGGTTATCGCTGTTCAAAATGGTAAAGATGCATTAATGAAGGCTAATGAAGACCATTTAGATTTGGTTATCTGTGATTTAGTTATACCTAACATGGATGGGTTTGAAGTTATCCGTCAAATGCGTGCAATGGAAAAAACACGCGAGACTCCAATAGCGGTATTTTCAAACCTTGCTGACAGTGATGCACTGGACAAAGCCACAAAAGCTGGGGCAACAAAATTTTTAATAAAAGCAAATTTTTCTTTAAGCGATGTTGTTATGGAGGTTGAAAACCTTATTGGAAAAGCATAAGTATCCCAACAAAAAGAAGTACCAATGAAAATATGCTCATCAGAATGGAATAAAACCATTCTGATTTTTTTGTAAGTCTAATAAACAGATCTGACCCTAAATAAGATGTAACAACAAATGGCACAGCAAGACCAAGTGAATAAAACAAAAACAATAATATAGTTGAACTTAAGCTAGTTAAAGAAAGTCCTAAGATTGATCCTAATATTGGCGTACTGCATGGTGTCCAAGCTAATCCAAATAATGCTCCAAAAATAAATGACTTTAAATAAGAGCTTTTACCTTTTATAAATTTTACTCCTGGGGTTCCAAAAATATGCAGTGGAATAATTCCAAGATTAACCAAAGCAAAAATAGAAATTACTAATCCCCCAAATCGTCTTACCCAAATAAGATAATTAAAATGAATCCCGGATAAAACTATACCCAAAACAACACCCAATATAATAAATGTAATTATAAATCCTGAAATTAAAAACAATGTGTGGTGAATTCTTTTTATTTTAGAATGAATATCATTGTTGGTAGAGCCGGATAAATACGCAATAGCTCCTGGAATTAAAGGCAGTACACATGGCGCTAAAAAAGACAAAAGTCCCCCAATAAAAGCAATACCAATTGTTACTACCCCACTATCTAATAGCGTATAAATATGACCCAAAATCCCCGTTGGCGCTATACACTGTGAAAACATAAGCCAATTATACCACAATGGCATATTATTAATATGTGATATAATGAATCCATGAAAAGCATAATTGGATTAGTTGTAGTACTTATTATTGGATTTATGATTGGAAGCTTTACCGCCAAAGGTGGTGATATGTTTTCGTTTTTAAAGTCCGGAATGTTTACTAAAAATAGTGCCGATAGTTTAATGAACACTGATGAATTAACCAAAAATGCAAAAGATGCTTTAACTAAAATTACCGAATCTGCTCAAAAAGAAACCGGTGCAGTTTTTGATAAAAAATATTTAGATGCAATGATAGCAGAATATGAAACATCAGTTGCGCTTTCTAAAATAGCTACAATTGCCAGTGGTCATAATGAAATAAGAGTATTAGCCAAAGGTGTATCTAAAGATGATGCAGTGACTTTAGCTGAACTTAAAAAAATTAGAGCAACATATTTCCCTGAAAATCCAAATTCAAAAACAAATCCCCCTGCTACTAAACCTTCTTTTGTAAAATAAAATGTCACCGGAAGATATAATTAAAAAACATACTCGTATTACAAAAGTCCAAGAAGCAACGCTTAATCGTATTGGGCTTAAAACAATCAAAGATGTTTTATTTTATTTTCCAAATAGATACGCTGACACATCCGGTGGTAAAAATGTACTGGAATTAAATGATGGCGACAAAATAGTTTTAACTGGTGAGATTTTTAATATCAAAAAAGAAATTTCTTGGAAAAGTAAAATTCCAATGACTCGGGCTAAATTCAAAGACACCACAGGGACAATCGAGCTTATTTGGCTACATCAACCTTATATTTCCAAAATGCTTAAAGATGGCCAAAAAATAACAATTTCAGGAAACCTTTCCATAAAAAGTAACAAAAAAACTATAATTAATCCGGATGTTTTAAAAAACAACGACGAAGTTCATAATGATTTATTTTCCGAGAATAAAGATATTAAAATAACTAAACTACCAATTTATCCTGAAACAAAAGGTTTAAATGCAAAATGGTTTTATTATATAATCCAAAAATCATTAAATGCTGGCGCACATAAAAATATAAAAGAAACACTACCCCTACAACTTTTAGAAAAATATCATTTACCAAAATTAGAATCTGCGATTTTGTGGATGCATATGCCCCGTAATGAAGATGATGCAACAGCTGCAAGAAAAAGATTTGCTTTTGAAGAAATTTTAAATATTGAAATCGAGCGTCTACGTGCCCGAGATGAATACCAAGGACATGGGGCTTATAAAATAAACAATAATTCAAACGAATTTCTAAAGACTCTGCCTTTTAAACTAACAGAAGGTCAAAAAAAAGTATTAGATGACATCATTAAAGATACTGGTAAAAATATTCCAATGACACGACTACTTGAAGGTGATGTTGGAAGTGGTAAAACCGCAATTTCCGCAACAATTGCGTATAACACCATTAGTACACCATCTGATAAAAAAAATGAATATCTCCAAGTACTATACATGGCTCCAACAGAAATACTGGCTAATCAGCATTTTGAAAGTTTTTGTCAAATGTTTGCACCTTTTGGAAAAACAATTGGGCTTATTACTAGTTCAGGCTGTAAAAAATTCCCTGCTAAATCAATATCAATGAAAAGATTAGATGTGGCTTGGACTCCGGTATCGCGAGCACAGCTTTTAAAATGGGCTAAAGATGGAACAATAGATATTTTAATTGGGACACATTCATTGATGAACAAGTCTGTTATTATGCGCCATCCAGCACTGGCAATAATTGATGAACAACACAGATTTGGAGCTAAACAAAGACGCGCATTAATAACCAAAGATGGCTTTGCACCACATTTGCTATCAATGACAGCAACCCCCATCCCCCGAACATTAGCACTAACAATATTTGGAGATTTGGATTTATCACTGCTAACTGACATGCCACCTGGCCGTAAACCAATAATTAGTAAATTCATTAGTAAAGGCATGCGCGGCAATATGTACCAAGAAATAATAAAACAGTTAGAACAAGGCCGACAAGGTTATGTTATTTGCCCTCGAATTAATGACAAAGATGAATCCCTGGATTTAGAAAATAATAAAAGTGGTTTACCTATAAAAACATCGGCGGTAAGTGGTGGTAAACGTTCAGTAGTAGAAGAAGCTAAAAGATTAGCTAAAAAAGAATTATTGGGTTACAAAGTTGGAGTTCTGCACGGTAAAATGAAACCCAATGAAAAAGAAGACATTATGGAAAAATTCTTAAAAAAACAAATTGATGTACTAGTTGCAACATCAGTTGTTGAAGTTGGGGTAAATATTCCAAATGCTAGCTTTATAATAATTGAAGAAGCGGAAAGGTTTGGTGTTGCCCAACTGCACCAACTGCGTGGACGAGTTATTCGAGGTAACAACCAAAGCTATTGTTACTTCCTAAGTGATACCGAAAGTGAAAAATCTGGTAAAAGAATCATGACACTGGTTGAATCTAAAAATGGTTTTGAATTGGCCGAAGCGGATTTGATGGAGCGTGGCCCAGGGCATTTTGCTGGGCTTAAACAATCTGGTATCTCAGATTTGGCAATGGAAGCCTTGCGCAATATTCGTCTAGTAGAAGCCGCTAAAAAAGAAGCCAGAAATATACTAGACACTGACCCACAACTTAAAAACCACCCAGCTATAAAAGAAAGACTTGATCGAACTGACAAGCTAATCCATTTTGAATAATTTATTCAAATATATTATTTTCTTCTAGTTTTATTTTTTCGCCAAAGAATATTTCTGTAGTCTTTTCAAAAGATTCTGTATAATGACTAACATAGTATTTGTCTTTATTT
>ERZ650304.1097-NODE-1097-length-11120-cov-3.835608_pt1 | contig 11120 bp, 8 predicted proteins | sample MGYA00376240_ERZ650304 | MGnify/ENA primary metagenome ERZ650304 (study PRJEB26733, sample SAMN07839271) | wastewater metagenome | biome: small river; feature: stream; material: water | place: USA: North Carolina | collected 2016-03-01 ...
CGCGGTCTTTGACGTTGGATCAAGCAAAGAAAAGTACCTATCAGCAAACGGAAGTTTTCGGTCCGAATGTAGTAGTCCTTGGAGTGAGTGACTTGGAAACGGCGATCGCGCAGGCGAATTGCACTCAGTATGGATTGGCGGCCAGTGTTTTTACTCGCAGCCGTGACGTTTATAGGCAGTGCTTTGAAGATCTCGAGATGGGCGTTATCAATTGGAACAAGTCCACTGTCGGGGCTTCCTCCCGGCTCCCCTTTGGTGGCTTTAAGAAAAGTGGAAACCACTTTCCCACGGCAGTGTTAGCAAGTGCTTATTGTACGGTGCCGGTTGCTTCGTTGGAAGTGGCAGAGTTCAGGGACTTGACTCACGTGGCGCAAATACCAGGACTTAACTGGCAGTAAGTAGTTAGTTTGAAAAAATAAGAAGGCCAGGGAAATTCAATGAACTTTCCTGGCCTTGATGATTGGATTATTGCTGCATCGCTTTTGCGACATTTGCAGCTTGTGGTCCCTTAGGTCCTTCTATGAGATCAAATTCAACTTTCTGGCCTTCCACTAGAGTTTTGAATCCATCTCCTTGGATTGCCGTATAGTGTACGAAGACATCTCTCTCCGTTCCATCCGCTTGAATAAATCCGTATCCTTTACTGTCATTGAACCACTTCACTAAACCTGTTGCCATGGAATACCCCCTGAAAAAATAAGAGCAACCTCAGATTGAAGTAAACCTGGTTTGCGATCGGCGTCAAATGAAAAAATAAAAAAGAATAGAATATGCACAAAAGGATGATTCCAAATTTTTATGTTCTTTGAAGTCCAATTTTTTTGGATGCATCTCAGAATTAAATTCTAATAAGAATATGTATCTAGCTTTGTTGGGGAGCTTGAGTTAGTGTTGATTTTATTTGTCAGGTACTGTAAGGAAAGAGAAATTCTTGCGTACCCCCTAGTGTCTTGTTAGGGTCACGATTTGGGCGAGGAAGCGAGCCTAGATCACTGAGCTCTGGCATCAGTCGCACGCAACTTGAGAGACGCTCGTGAGAGGGAATAAAGAGAGGAAAACTCATGGTATTTAATAAAATTCAAGCAGACGGATTTGAACAATTGGTTTTTTGCAATGACTCCTCGGTAGGGTTGAAAGCGATTATTTCAATCCATTCTTCGGTTTTAGGTGCGGCTACGGGTGGGTGTCGGATGTGGGATTACGCATCTGAAGAAGAAGCATTGACGGATGTCCTTCGATTATCACAAGGGATGACGTACAAAGCAGCCATCTCCGAATTGGATTGGGGAGGAGGGAAAGCCGTCATTTTGGGTAATCCCAAGATCAAGCCAGCCGGAATGCTCGAGCGATTCGGTGAGTTTGTAGATCGGTTAGGTGGGAACTATATTACTGCTAAGGATGTGGGCATAGGCTCAGACGATCTACGTAGGGTCAAGACCAAGACTTCTCACGTGCTAGGAATAGACGGGGAAGTCGGTTCAAGCGGTGATCCGTCACCTTTGACCGCTTGGGGAGTCTATAATGGTATGAAAGCCTGCGCGCAGTTTGCTTTCAAGTCGCCTTCTCTTTCGGGAGTGAAAGTCGCCCTTCAGGGCCTAGGTAGCGTTTCGTACTATATGCTTGAACATTTGGCGGCTGAGGGCGCTCAATTGGTGGCTTGTGACATCGATCCAAAGATGATCGAACGGGCTTTGAGTAAGTATAAAATGGAGATTGTTTCGCCTGAAGCGATTTATGACGTAAAATGCGATATTTTTGCTCCGGCTGCTTTGGGGGGAGCTATCAATACCCAGACTTTGCCTCGTCTCAAAACCCGAGTGATTGCTGGCGCAGCGAACAACCAGTTGGCTAATCCCGAGCAAGGATATGAGTTGCTTCGCAGAAATATCGTGTATGCGCCGGACTATGCAATCAACGCCGGTGGCTTGATTAACATCTATTATGAGGATCCTGCACGAGGTGGCTATTCCTACGATCGAGCCAAGAAGCACGTTTCAAAAATCTATGAGACGATTACTCATATTCTAGAACGCGCTCAATCTGAGCAGTTGCCGACTCACGTCGTAGCTAATCGAATTGCAGAGGAGCGGATTAAGAAAGCGAAACGGTGATTCGGAATGCTCCTTCGGGGTGAGGCACTCGATTCGTTTGGTATTCATAGAGTTATAGAGCCACCCGGGGTTTTGCCCCAGCAAGCAGAAAAACTGGATTCAGCGGTTCCGTGCCGGGACAACGAGCTCTTGATTGAGGTAGAGTGCCTCAATATCGATTCGGCAAGCTTCCGTCAAATTGCTGAAGCTTGTGATCGTGATGTTCAACGGATCGAAGCACATATTCTGGATTTAGTCCGGCAAAGGGGAAAAGTTCATAACCGTGTGACCGGCTCGGGTGGAATGTTGATTGGCAAGGTGGTTCAAGTCGGTGCCTCGTTTCCGGTGGCCGATAAGCCAGTTCAGGTAGGAGATCGAATTGCTACTTTGGTCTCTTTGTCTCTGACACCGATTTTTCTGAAGCGAATTAAGCAGATCCACTTGCAGACAGATCGAATCGACGTGGAAGGCCATGCGTTTCTTTTTCCTTCTGGATTATTTTCCATCTTGCCCGAAGATTTACCGGAAAGTTTAGCGTTGGCGGTTTTGGACGTGGCCGGGGCGCCAGCGCAAACGCGACGTCTGGTTCAGCCGGGAGCTACGGTGGTTGTCGTGGGTGGAGGTGGAAAATCGGGTGTCCTTTGCCTTTATGAAGCGAAACGGAAGGCTGGAGTCACGACGATTGCTGTGGAGTATGCTTCTTCTGCAGTAGAAAGATTACGAGCGCTTCCTTTTGTCGATCATGTAATTCAGGCAGATGCCCGAGATGCCGTGACTGTGATGAAGAAAGTGGCCGCTCTGACTCAACACAAGATGGCCGATCTGGTCGTGAATGTGGCAAATATCAGCGAAACTGAGATGTCGTGCGTTTTGTCGTGTAAACCGAACGGAGTGGTGTATTTTTTTAGCATGGCCACCAGTTTTACCCGCGCGGCTTTAGGGGCAGAAGGGGTGGGGGCGGACGTAGAATTGCATATCGGAAATGGTTATACGCAGGGACACGCGGACTTGGCTTTGAACTTGCTCCGAGAAAGTCCTGAGCTTTTGGAATTGTTCCACCGAACTTATTGTCAGTAAAACTTTCGCGATGTGGGATGGGGGTTTTCATCAATGGCGCAACTTTGTTTAGATTCTTCTCTCATCTCGAAATGTCGGCAGTTTGCGGAGACTATTTCAAAACCGATCGAAGGACTGATTCATTCGCATACGACCGTCGCAATCGAAAGAGCGACATTACGTCTTTTGGGGGTAGAGGGTGCGGTCCAACAAGGCGGGCAATGGGTTCCACAGGTAAATTTGATTGTTGAGAATTTAAGGGTACGCAATGTCCTAGGGCATGGCGTTCTCCATTGGTTTGCCAACGGACTGATTCAAACTCGAAAAACAGTGAATGATCTAGCATCAGACGTCGCGCACGGAAAAGTAGATCTTTTGACCCTTCCTTTGGCGCCTGACGCTGAGATTCAAGCCAGTGCTCTCCGAGAATGTCAAAAAGCCAGAGAGAATCTCGTAGCGCGACGAGATCAGCGGGATGCTTTGCGGAGGGAATTGAAAGATTCATTCGATCCTACGGGAAGAAGCGGTCCCCTTCTCTATGTGATCGTGGCAACGGGAAATATCTACGAGGACGTGATCCAAGCGCAAGCGGCTGCCCAGGCCGGAGCACATGCCATTGCGGTCATTCGAAGTACGGCTCAATCCCTATTGGATTTTGTGCCACACGGTGCGACTACGGAGGGCTTTGGTGGTACTTACGCCACCCAGGAGAATTTTCGCATTATGCGCAAAGCCCTCGATGAAGAAGGTCAGCGTTTAGGCCGATATCTTCGTCTAACCAACTATTGTTCCGGCCTTTGTATGCCGGAGATCGCGGCCTTGGGGGCAATGGAGCGCTTAGATTTTCTTCTCAATGATGCGATGTACGGTATTCTTTTTCGTGACATCAACATGAAGCGAACTTTGATTGATCAACATTTTTCTCGCCGTATTATCGCGCTGTCCCGGATCGTAATACATACTGGAGAGGACAATTACCTCACTACCGCAGATGCGTTAGAAAATGGCCACCAAGTTTTGGCTTCCCAGTTTATCAACGAGCGCTTCGCTTTGAACGCTCAAATGTCCGAGGATCTGATGGGATTAGGTCACGCTCAAGAAATGGATCCTGAGCATCCCAATGTTTTTTTGTATGAGATTGCTCGGGCCCAAATGACCCGGGATATTTTTCCTCAGTCCCCGATCAAGTTCATGCCGCCGACCCGGCATAAGTGTGGGGATATATTCTACAGCCATCTAATGGATGCGATGTTTAATTTCGTGGGAGTGTTGACTCACCAGACGATTCAATTGCTGGGCATGCCCACCGAAGCCATGCACACGCCTTTGCTGCAAGATCGGTGGATGAGTATCAAGAATGCTCGATATATTTTTAATGGTGCTCGTGATCTCGGCTTGGATGTTGAATTTAAGCAATCAGGCGTGATTGAGAATTGGGCACAGAAGGTCCTTCAAGATACCTTTACGCATTTGGAGATGATTGAGAAAAAGGGACTGTTCCAAGCGATTGAAGAGAAGGCCTTTGCGGAAGTAAAACGAACTGAAACAGGCGGTAAAGGACACGATGGAGTCATGCCTCGGGATCCTGGCTACCTCAATCCATTTTTTGAAATACTATAGGAATGGGTATGTCTAAAATAGCGTCCGTAGATTTGAAAAAACTCAAGCCGTACGGTGATATCATGGATGACGGCACGGTTCAGCTTGCCTTTACTTTACCGGTAGAAGCCACACCTGAAGCCCGAGAGGCGGCTGTACTTCTCACGCAAAAGATGGGATTTGAGCAAATTAAAGTGGCGACCATGGAGCGGGCAGCGAACGGATTTGCTTTCTTCGTGATCTACGCTCGGCTCAAGCACTTTGTGGATTTCACGCAGATCAAAGTGTTGAAAGTGGATGCGCAGAAGCGATCTAGGGAAGAAATCGACGAGATAATCCGCACGCAGATTGGCCGGAAACTGATCATTTTAGGTGCCTGCACGGGTTATGACGCGCATACGGTTGGGATTGATGCGATCATCAACATGAAGGGATTTGCGGGCGATTACGGTCTGGAGCGCTACCAGTGGCTAGATGCCCGGAACTTGGGAGCCCAAGTTCAGAATGAAGATCTCCTGCAACTTGCCGTCAAAGAAAAAGCAGATGCGATTCTCATTTCAAAGGTCGTCAGTCAGCACAATATTCATATACGTGATATGAAGGAACTCATTCAGCGGGCTGATAAGATGGGACTTCGGGACAAACTCATTTTTGTTGCGGGGGGCCCCCGAGTCACTCATCCGATGGCGTTAGAGTGTGGCTTTGACGCGGGGTTCAGCGTAGGAACCAAACCTTCGGACGTGGCCAGCTATGTAGTCGAAGAGTATTTGAGGAGGCACAAGAAATGAGTTCTGTTCACGCATCTGCAAATCGAAGATATATCGGTCGTACGCAAGAAGTGGCTCAGATCCGCGCTTGTTTGAAGGCAGGGAGGAATGTGCTTTTAGAGGGGCCCGTCGGAGTAGGGAAAACTCATTTGGTTTTGGGCATTACTCAAGAATGGGGACAACCCGTTTTTCGCGTGGATGGAGACAATCGATATTCTGAACAGAAACTTTCGGGATGGTTTGATCCGGCGTCTTCGTTGAAGAAGGGCTTTTGTGCGGAGACTTTTGTTGCTGGACCTTTGGTGGAAGCTATGCAAAAGGGCGGCATTCTTTTCATCAATGAGTTGAATCGTCTTCCAGAAGGTGTGCAGAATGTTTTGCTTCCGGCGATAGATGAAAGAATGATCATAGTGCCAAGGCTAGGGGAGATTCGAGCGGCTTCGGCTTTTTTAGTGGTGGCGACCCAGAACCCGAAGGAATTTGTCGCTACTTCGCATTTAAGCGAAGCCATTCTGGATCGATTTGAGCTCGTTGTTCTGGACTATCAAGCTGAAATCGAAGAAGTGGCGATCGTCCGCGAACGTTTGGTGAGTCACGGGTCCTTGATGGGGGAAGCCCTGCAACTTCCCGTTGCCGCCGTCCGTTTGGTCCGTTTGACACGAAATCACGCGAGTATTAAACGAGGAGCTTCTGTGCGGGCAGCGTTAAGCGTTGCCGAGATTGCGCTCGTGATGATGAAGGAGGGCGAAGCCTTCAAGAATGCATTTCTAACGGCGGCTCTTTTGGCTTTACCCACGCGGATTGAAATGGAAAGAAACGCCGATTCCGAGGGTTCATCCCGTGCCGCAATGGTCGCATTGTTGACGGAATGGGTAAATGCAGTGCTGCAAACCGATTTGAATGGCCCCTCGTCCATCTCCTTAAAAAAAAAGAGTTCACTCGAATAGGAAAAAGTGACGAAGTTTCGTCGAGAGTTGAAAAATATCAGAGCGCTTTCAAGCGCTTTTCGATCCAGCCTCAGAAAGAGCCCCAATTATTCGTTTTACCGGAAGGCGAAGATGCGTCGTTTGACTTGCAGACCGCAAGTGCTTGGGACGTGGCTACGCGTTATCACGAGTTTAAATCGAAGCGTTCGTCTCGAGATTTGGCTAAACAGCTTCGTAAACTTTCGGTCTCGGCTATTTTGGAGAGAGCGCAAGCCGTCATGGGATCGGTGGTTCGTCCGCTGTTTCAACGCGTTTGCCCTCTGCCCGATTTACCAATGGACGCCCAGCAAGTAGACGTGGACTTGGACGAGACTCTGGAGAACGCTCCGTGGATGAGTGTAATGGAAGACGCAATCACTCCAAATGATATTTGGATGAGTTACAATGTCCATAGGCCTCAGTCCATCGTTCTTTGCATTGATACCAGTCTTTCGATGACGGGGGAAAAGCTCGCTCTCACGGCTGTGGCGTTGGCCGTGGTTTTACTTGAATTCCCTGAAGATCCAGTGAGTATCGTGGCTTTTGAGAACGAGGCGATCATACTAAAAAAATTGAATGAATCATTGTCGATTGAGGCTTTGGTCGAGCGATTTCTAGATGTTCCCGCTCAGGGCTACACTCATCTCGAAGACGGGATGAAGGCCGCCCTCCGAATGGTGCAACAAGCCGAGAGTTTTCATACGGGGCGCAGGCCCTCGGTTGTACTGCTGACCGATGGAAAGTATACCGCGGGCCGGGACCCGGCTTATCTGGCGAACCATTTTCCCCATTTGGTTTTACTGAAAATGGGTAATGAGAAAGCTAGCCAAAATTTATGCCGTGAGCTAGCCACCCAAGGCCATGGAAGCCTTCATGAAGTGGGAGAATTGGAGGCATTACCCACAATCATGTACAATGTCGTGAAGGATCTCCTGCGGGGGCATGCGATCCGGGCATAGAGTTTTAATATCAAATCAGATAGGCTAAATTATTCCATTTTTCCTAATCTGGGGAGGGCTTTTCTATGGGTAGGGGATTCGGTTCAACCATTCTTTTTCTCATTTTGAGTTTAGGGGCAGTCCATTCGGGGAGGGCAAACTCCTTGACCCCGGAGCTATCCGATCCAAAGCCGAAGACATTGAAGGATGCCTATCAAGCCGCGGTTCTCCGCAGTGAAGCTTTGAGCATGCAAATGGAGAACTGGACTCAAGCGGATCTCGTGGACAGCCAAGCGGTAGGCGCCCTCTTTCCGACGATAAATGGATCCTATAGCTTTCAGCAGCAGGGCGCTTCGTCCAGTGCGACGGGGAGCTCCATCTTTCCGTCGAGCCAGAATCTAGCCAAGATCACTTTAGCTCAACCGCTCTTTCGTGGTCTGAGGGATTTTGCAGCTCTGCGTCAGAAGAAGTCTTTGGTCGGAGCCCAACAGCAGGCCTTCTTAGCGGCGGCCCGCCAGCTTTTCTATGATCTATCTACAGCCTATTACAATGTCCTCAGCTATCAGCAAGACGAGAAGAACTATGTTTTAGAAATCGACATCAATCGTAAACGACTCAAAGAACTCAATGCCTTCGTTCGAATTGGTCGATCCCAACTGACCGATGTGCTGTCCCTAAGGGCGAATATCGTCAGTTTGGAAGCTGAACTAGAGAAGGTGCATGGCCAATCCGAGACGGCTAAGGATATCTTGAGTTTTCTGACGGGCTGGCCCCGTACTTTTTTAGTCCAAGATAGTGAACCCTTCTTGGAACATCCGGACGACATACAAAGCTATTTGACGAAGATTGAAGAACGCCCAGAAGTCAAAGCCGCTATAGAAAATGCGCAAGCCAGTGACGAAGGCGTAGCGATTGCTTTCGGGCAGCATCTTCCCTCGATTGATTTTTTGGGAAACTACTATCTAAAGCGGCCGGGGGTCTTGAGTGATGTGAGTTGGGATATCCAGCTCGCCATGACGGTACCTATTTTTCAGGGAGGCGTCGTGCAATCCCAAGTGAATCAGGCACGTTCTATTTCCCGGCAGCTCAATTTGCAGCTGTCGCAAGCGCGCCGCTTGGCAGAGCAGGAAATCCGCACTTTCTATAATACTTTGAGTGCAGACGCCAAGCAGCTCGTGAAACTCAAGGAACTTGTTGAAGTATCGCAGTTGAACTTCCAAACTCAAAGTAAGTACTATCGGAATGGTCTGGTCACTAACTTGGAGGTTTTACAGGCCACTTCTTCCTATCGTAGCGGTGTCCGACAGTTAGAGCGTCAAAACTATACTCTGAAGATGGATACCGTGAAACTTCAGGCCGCGACGGCGCAGAGAGCCGAGATTGTCGTGAAACTGGAAGCCCAATAGCCAAGGTAGGTAAATTATGAGTATTTCAGAAGTATCGATTCGTCGACCGGTTTTCGCCTGGATGCTCATGTTTGCGTTGATCCTTTTTGGGGCGATCGCTTTTCAAAGGATGGGCATTAGTCAAATGCCGGATGTCGATTTTCCCGTCGTCAATATCGGTCTTCGCCTGGATAACGCCGCGCCTGAGCTCATGGAAGTGAACGTGGTCGACATCATCGAAGATGCGGTAATGGGAATAGAGGGCCTGCAACGGGTTACATCGAGCGTGAGCCAGGGAGTCGCGAACGTGACCTGTCAATTTGAGATGAGCCACAACATCAATGTTGCTTTGCAAGAGGTTGAAGATCGTATTCAACAATCTTCGCATTTGCTCCCTTCGCTTCTGTACCCTCCAGTTATCACGAAAACCAATCCCGAAGACCAACCCCTTCTTTGGGTCATGGTCACCGTGGACAAGGGTGTTCCTCTCTATCAACAAATGATTTATACTCGGAATACTCTAAAGAATCAGCTTTCAACATTGTCGGGTGTAGGGAACGTGACTTTTGCGGGGTTTGTGGAACCCAATCTCCGGGTTTGGATAGATCGTGACAAGCTTTACCAATATAACCTGACTTCAACGGATATCCTCAATGCGATCCGATCAGAGCAGATTGAACAACCCGCGGGACGGCTCGAATCATCCCTGAGTGAAAACAATATTCGCGTTTTAGGCGAAGCCAATACCACAGAAAAGTTTGCTCAGATTCGAATCAATACTCGCAACGGGGGGCCTAACTACACACCTATTCCATTGAATAAAGTGGCTCGCATCGAAGAAGGGGTTTCAGACCTCCGACAGATTTCGAGGTTCAATGGAAAACAGGCAGTGGGGTTGGGAATCGTCAAGCAGCATGGCGCGAATGCAGTGGAAGTTGCGCGACTGGTCAGGGAAAAGGTCGTTCAATTGCAGAAGTTCATGCTGCCCGGCTACCACATCAACGTGAAGCTCGATACAACACAATTCATTCAAGAATCTATCGGCGAGCTCAATATGGCGCTCGTCTTTTCGGCGATCCTCACTTCGATCGTCTGTTTCCTGTTTTTGGGATCTTGGTCTTCTACAATCAATGTATTTGTCGCTATTCCGACCTCGATCGTGGGCGCGTTCAGTGCACTCTATTTCTTCGGCTTCACGTTGAACTCATTTACGCTTCTCGGATTGAGCTTGGCGATTGGGATCGTAGTGGATGATGCCATCATGATGCTAGAAAACATAGTTCGGCACTATGAAATGGGCAAAAATCGAAAGCAAGCCGCCATTGATGGATCGAATGAGATCACTTTTGCGGCCCTCGCGACGACCCTTGCCATCGCGGCGATTTTTATTCCCGTGGTTTTCATGAAAGGAGTCGTGGGCAAGTTCTTTTATCAATACGGAATCACGGTGACAGTGGCGGTCTTCCTCTCCTTACTGGAGGCGCTTACTTTGACACCTATGCGTTGCGCAAGGTTTCTCCACTCGGGAAAGACCGCTAGTTCTGGCTGGATGATCAAAACAATGGATCGTCTCATGGAAGGACTTTCAAAGAGATATCAAATTTCTCTAAGCAAATGCTTGGCTCGTCCCTGGATCGTGATTTCAATCTCCATTCTTATTTTTGCTAGTTCGCTCGTTCTCTTCTCGAGTTTACGGAGAGAGCTGGTTCCCCCCCAGGATCAGTCTCTTTTCTTGCTTTCGCTCCGCACTCCGGTGGGAAGCTCCATTCATTGGACGGATACAGTTTATAAGAAAGCCGAAGCTTATCTCGCGCAGCAATCCGAAGTTCAAGACGTCTATACGACTATCGGAAACTATCAAGGTAACAATGTAGTGAATGTCGGCGTGATCTACGTCATTCTTAAAGATCCTCAGCATCGAAAACTGACTCAGAGAGAATTAATGGATAAGTACCGGGCGGAATTGCGCCCACTCTTGGCCGATGTCGAGATCAAGATGCAGGATCTGTCATTGACGGGATTTAGTGCTTCCCGAGGATATCCTATTGAATTCACTCTCGAAGGTCCCGACTGGAAACAGCTTACCCAGTATTCTAAAGAAATTGTCGAGAAACTCAGCCGAACGGGTCTCTTGGAAGACATTAGCATGGACTTTCAGTTAGGTATGCCGGAGGTTCACGTACTACCGGATCGAACTCGTGCGGCCCAGCACGGGGTTTCAATGACGACCATCGCTCAGGAAGTTGGGGTATTGATCGGCGGACAGATTTTCAACGCGAATACTCAGTATCCTAAAGATCAGAATCGCTACTATATTCGC
>ERZ650304.1098-NODE-1098-length-11117-cov-8.614898_pt1 | contig 11117 bp, 10 predicted proteins | sample MGYA00376240_ERZ650304 | MGnify/ENA primary metagenome ERZ650304 (study PRJEB26733, sample SAMN07839271) | wastewater metagenome | biome: small river; feature: stream; material: water | place: USA: North Carolina | collected 2016-03-01 ...
TTAATGTACTTATTTATTTGAACCATGACAGCATCTTACCACATCTTTAAATGTGTCTTGATTGTCTAGCCCCTTCAAGTAATTATATGAGTATAATGAAAAAATTCCGCTTATACACCAAACTGAGTTTTACTATTTTTGTAACTGTATTTCTTTTGATTTATTGCGTTTTGATTTATTGCGTTTTGATTTATTGGCGTGAAATTAATTATTCAGGTTTAACACTTGGCAATTGGTTATTTTATTGGGTCGTTTTTCAATCATTAATTCATTTTTATAGTGATGGGTTTTTATGGAAGATGCGAAATAAGAAGGTACGTAACTACTTATAAAGCATTCGTAAATCAATTTATTTGAGAATTTTGTAGTATTAAATTGCTATAAGATCTTTCCAAGATGCTTCAGCTTAGAGTCTTAAAATTGTTAAAGTATTTATTTTTAAGTTTAAATAAAAACGGCACTAATTAAATTAGTACCGTTTTATACTTAAAAGTGTAGAGCGATCAGAATTATTTAAGTTGATCTAAAATAGCTGGATTCTCCAAAGTTGAAATATCCTGTGTAATTTCTTCACCTTTGGCTAAGCTACGCAAAATTCGGCGCATAATTTTACCAGAGCGAGTTTTGGGTAAATTTTCTCCAAAGCGGATTTCATCAGGTTTTGCCAGATTACCAATTTCTTTACCTATCCATTCGCGTAATTCGGCAACTAATCGCGCCTTATCATCTCCAGTTGGGACAGGTCCTTTGAGAACTACAAAGGCCACAATTGATTCACCCTTAACATCATGTGGACGTCCAACAATTGCTGATTCAGCAACTTTTGGATTTGAGCCTAATGCTGCTTCAATTTCTGCGGTACCTAGACGGTGACCTGAAATATTTAACACATCATCAATGCGTCCAAGAATATGATAATAACCATGCTTATCGCGTGATGCAGAATCTCCAGCTACATAATATTTGCCTTCTGCAATATCACTTGGGTAATATGAGCTAACAAAGCGTTCTGGGGCATTCCAGATAGTACGAATTTGTGATGGAAATGGTTTACGAATAACTAAATAACCACCATTATGATCGGTGACACTGTGTCCATTTTCATCTAAAATGTCAACCATTATTCCTGGTACCGAGCGTGTGCAAGATCCTGGAGTTAATGGAGTTATTCCTGGCATTGGTGCTAAGATATTTGATCCTGTTTCAGTTTGCCACCATGTATCAACAATAGGACAACGCCCACCGCCAATTTCATTATAGTACCATAGCCAAGCTTCAGGATTAATTGGTTCTCCAACTGATCCAAGTAATCGTAATGAAGTTAAATCATAATTACGTGGCAGGTCTCCACCAGCTTTAATCAAAGCGCGAATTGCAGTTGGCGCAGTATAAAAAATAGTTACTTTATGTTCTTGAATCATACGCCAAAAGCGATCTGGGTAAGGGAAGGTTGGTACACCTTCAAAAATAACTTGAGTTGTGCCAACAGATAATGGTCCATAGCATAGATAGGTATGTCCTGTAATCCATCCAACATCAGCCGTTGACCAATAAACATCATTGGGTTTGATATCAAAGACCCATTTCATGGTGGTTATTGCACCCAGCAAGTAGCCGCCGCTAGCATGTTGCACACCTTTAGGGGTTCCTGTTGAACCAGATGTATATAAAATGAATAATGGATGTTCTGCTTCGACCCATTCAGGCTCACAATGATCAGATTTTCCACGAATAACATCGTGCCACCACACATCTCGTCCATCGACCCACGTGTGAGTTTCACCAGTACGTTTATGCACGATCACGGTTTCAACACAAGACAAATCTTCAATTTTAATTGCTTGGTTTACATCATCTTTAAGTGGAAAAACTTTACCACCACGTCGTTGAGCATCCGCAGTTATGATTACTTTTGCTTGGGTGTCTTTAATTCGATCGTGAATTGCTTTGGCGGAAAATCCACCAAATACAACTGAATGAATCGCACCAATTCTTGCACAAGCCTGCATTGCAACAACAGCTTCGATACTGTTTGGCATGTATATTACGACGCGATCACCTTTGATTACACCCAGTGATTTTAAACCATTGGCAAAGCGACAAACTTTATGGTGCAGTTCTTTATAGGTTACAGTTTCTACGTGTCCAGCATCAGATTCAAAAATAATTGCAGTTTTATGTGGGTGTGTCAGTAGATGGCGATCAAGGCAGTTATACGAAACATTTAAGGTTCCCTCTTGAAACCATTTATAAAATGGTGCACTGTCTTGATTAAGTACAGTTGAGAATGGAGTTTTCCAGTCAATATATTGTTGAGCCAAGTCTCCCCAATAGCCTTCATAATCATTATTGGCACGTTCAACCATTGCCTGGTATTGTTCTTCGCTACGGATATTTGCTTGTGCGGCAAAAGTTGGATTTACTGGAAATAAATGTTGTTCTGTGTGTTGTACCGAGTCAATTTGTGACATACGTAGCTCTCCATAATTTAATTCATCATCATAACAATTTCTTCTGGCTTTCTTCTATTGAAGAAAAGGTTGTCTTATTCAATGAATAACATACCTAACTAGTAGTATATCAAAAATGCATGCAAAATGTTGTTGCTGTGCACCAAGAACTTGGCTATTTTGAACTAACTTGAATTACGCCAGAATTAATTAACATTGACCCACAGCGTACTGAGTCATTTTCATAATCATTGGCAATTGCAAGAATATTTTGATAAATATTCTTCATGTTTCCAGCGATAGTCAAATTATCTACAAAATGGCTGATCACGCCGTTGATTACAACCAAGCCAGAAGCACCAACGGAATAATCTCCGCTGACCATGTTTAAACCATGACCAATTGTTTCAATAATAATTATTCCATTTTGCATTTGTTGAGCAAGTTTTATTAAGTCACCATTGAAGTTATGACTAACAATAATGTTATGGTTACCCCCTGCGTTACCAGTTGATGGCAAGTTCATTTTACGTGCTGAATAGCTTGAGAGCAAATAACCATTGACTACACCGTTAGCAATAATTTCACGAGGCTTAACTTGGCTACCTTCGTTATCAAAATAGCAGCTAGCCATACCTTTTAAAATAAATGGATCTTCGCTAATCGTCAGCCAATCTGGCATAATTTGAGTTTTCATGCTGTCGTTCAAGAAACTTAATTTTCGGTATAAACTACCGCCACTAAGTGCACCCATCAGGCTGCCAATAATAGATTTGGCAATTGAACTTTCAAAGATAACTTGTGGTTTGCCTGAAACATATTCACCTTTGTTTAAGCGACGTAAAACACGTTGTGCCGCTTTGGCAGCAAGATCTTGATTGTGCATTAATTCTGGATACGCTCTACTTGAGGTGTACCAATAATCGGTTTGCATTCCAAAAGTATTTTCACCAATTAAGCTTACATATTTTGAATAACGGCTAGTTTGGTAACCACCTAAGAGGCCATTACTATTTGCGGTTACAAAATTATAGCGTGTTAAGCTAATTGACGATCCATCAGAAGCTTTAATGCGTGGATCTTGTTCCAATGCAATTTTTTCCAATTCTTTTGCTTGACGAATTAACTCGATATTATCTATCGCATATGGGTTGTATAGTTCTAAGTCTGAATGCATTTCTTGGACAATATACTCTTTTTCAAGCAAACCATTTGCCTCATCCTCTTCGGTATATTTTGCAATGTCTAGTGCTTGTTGGATTACGTCATCTAGATTGTCATTTTTTATACTACTAATTCCAATATTGCCTTTCTTATGCCCTTTAAAAACGCTAATTAGTAATTGATTTTCGTGGCTGGTTTCAAAGTTATCAATTTCTTGATTAAGAATTTCAACATCAGTTGAAATGCTTTCACTTAATTCAACTTGAGCACTAGTTGCTCCTTTGGCAAGAGATTTTTGGACAATGGTTGTTGCAATATCTTGAAGTTGCGATTGAGTATAAAGAAATTCTAATTGAGCCATAATTCCTGCCAGTCTATTTGAAAATAATTTAAGTGCATTATTTTACCTTAATTTAGTTGGTGAAATATAGTAAGATAACGCCTATATTAATTTAAATAATCGATAAAATGGCATGAATAACTATCCAGATTTAGAACAGGAAGAAATTCCTCTAAGTAGAACAAAGAAAAAAGAGCAGGTTGAAGCTTTGCAAGAGCTTGGAATTGAGTTGACTAAGTACTCCAAGGATAAATTGGCTAAATTAGATTTACCAACAGAGTTATTGGAGGCAATTAAGCAGGCTCAAAAACTTACAGCGAATGGCGCCGTTCGTCGCCAGTATCAGTACATCGGTAAATTAATGCGTAATGTTGATGCAGATGAAATTCGAATAAAACTGGATTATGCAAATGGTGATTCAGTTAAAGCTACTCAGATTTTGCATATTGCAGAGCGGTGGCGTGATCAATTACTTGAAGATGATGCCGCGTTAGATAATTTTATTGCCGCGTATTCGGGGTTTGATATTGCAGATTTGCGAAGTTTAGTTCGCTCGGTGCGTCGTGAACGTGAACTACAAAAAAACCGTAATTTTACGAAACTTTTCCGCTTAATTAGAACTATTGTTGAGGAGAATAGTTAATGAATCAGGTTCAACTTGCTATTGTAGGTTTAGTAGCTGTTATTGTTTTGGTCATTATAGGTTATTATATTTATCAAGAAAACAAATTTAAAAAAATTGTTGAGAAAAATTTTAATCAATCAACAAACGATGTTCTCAATCAGGAAAAAGGCATTGTATTTGAGAATCAAGCCGAGGGTAATTTAAGCAGTTTTCAGACTTCTGAGCGTAGCGTGGAATTTATTCAAGTTGAAACTAAACCATCTAAATCTGGCGACACAGATTTTGACGCTTTATTAGATGGAGCAGCTGAGGTTATTAACCCAGTGGCAAATACTTTGTTTGCTAAGTACGAAGAGAAGGTTTTTCCTTATGCAGATAAAGTTAGCGCTGAATTTGACCACGTTATTGATGTTTATTTTCCTAAGTCAATTAAATTAAAAGCTTTACCAGAAGTTGCGCAATTTACAAATAAAACCATTAATATTTATATTTTGGAAAAAAATATTGGTTGGAGCTTGTATGAGCGTGGTAAAAAATATCAAATTGATGGTATTAAAGTGGTTAGTAATATAATTGATAGTGATGGCTTGGTAACTAGTTTACAATTAAATAATATTTATAATGAGTTTAATAATTTTGCTAATCATAATGATGGCATTATTCGTCAAAATGATTTAGAGTTAGAGTTACGCCGCATCCAACAGCAGGTTAAGCATTTGGTGGATTTACAATTGGAGTTGGAGTTGTTTTTGTTAAATAAAGAACCAGTTGAGATTCGTCAATTAGATAAGTATTTGGTAAGTAGTGGTTTTACTAATTGGAATGGTGTTTATAAATATAGTTTAAATGGTAAGACTATATTTGAAATTAGAGACGAGAAAGGTAATCCATTGGCTGGAAATACTCAACATCAAGTGTTATCAATTCTTTCCAAATTACATCATCAAGAAAATCCTTTGTCAGCGATAAATGAGATTTTTGACTTTGCAGAAAATTATATGCAGTACTTTGAATCGCGCATATTATCTACTAACCGAATGTTAATGACAGAAAAAGAATTTTCCTCGCTAGACCGTCAAGTCAAAAATTATGTAAATCAATGTAATCGTAAGGGGGTTGTTTTAGGCTCGGAGATAATTCTCAGAGTTCTACCTTAATTGGATTGTAAACCTCATCTTTTGGTGGGGTTTTTTGGTTTTTTGAGCTGAGGTATTTTGCATAATTTCAGTGAGTGTCAGTTAGTATTGTGTGTTTATACTTAAAATGTTTTAGTGCTAGAATCAAGACCTATATTTTTATTGAGTTGTAGTCGGTAAAATATCAGTTTTAATTTATTTTAGAAAGATTTATCTTAGAAAGTGATAATGGTTTTTAATGAATGATTTATTTAATGGTACTGATCAAATTGAGGCTAAAATAATTCAATTAACTAAGGAATTAAATTATCATAATTTGCAGTACCACACTTACGATAATTCAGTTATTAGTGACGAAGATTATGATCGTAATTTTCGCCAATTAATTGATTTAGAACGTGAATACCCACAATTTAAGCAGGCTGATAGTCCTAGCCAAAAAGTAGGTGGAGTAGTTTTAAGTAAATTTAATCAATTGGAACATAAAATTCCAATGTTATCTTTGAGCAATGTATTTTCTGTGATGTCAGAAGTTGAGCCAGAACTAAGACATGCCGAGTTAATTCAATTTGTCAATCGTGTGGCCAAGGAGTTGGTTTGTTCTGTTGATGAATTAGGTTTTGTGGCATCACCTAAGTATGATGGAGTAGCAATTAGCCTTCTTTATAAATACGGTGTGCTAATTCAGGCACTAACTCGCGGTGATGGTTATACTGGTGAAGAGGTGACAAATAATGTTCGGACGATTCGTAATATACCTTTGAATTTACATTGTGATTTGCTAACGCCTGAATTACTCGAGGTGCGTGGTGAAATATTGATCCAAACCCAAGATTTTGTGGAGTTAAATAAGCAGCAAATTTCTCGTGGTGAGCGTGTGTATGCTAATCCACGGAACTTGGCAGCAGGAAGCTTGCGCCAATTAGATAGCAGTATAACTGCAAGCCGGCCATTATGTTTTTATGCGTATTCGTTAGTTCAGCATAGTCAAGACTTGCATTTTAATTTATTTAGTAGTCAGCTTGAACAATTAAAATCTTTTGGTTTTAGTATTGCAGAAGAATGTCAAAAAATCTTTGGTACAGCAAAGCTAATTGATTATTATGAAAAAATGTTGGATCAACGGAATCAGTTAGCTTTTGGAATTGATGGTGTGGTATATAAATTAGATGATATTGCGAAGCAAGAACAACTAGGTTATGTATCACGTGCTCCACGGTTTGCTATTGCACATAAATTTCCTGCAGAGGAGGTTGAATCGGAGTTATTGGGGATAGATGTTCAGGTTGGGCGTACAGGTGCTTTAACACCAGTTGCGCGGATTAAACCAGTCTTAGTTGCTGGAGTGTTGGTGACTAATGCAACTCTTCATAATCAAACTGAGATTTGGCGTAAAGATATAAGGGTTGGTGATGTGGTGATAGTTAGACGAGCTGGAGATGTTATTCCAGAGATAGCTCGTAGTTTGCCATTACGCCGTTCTTCTGAGTTGAGTGTTTTTAGTATGCCAACAGATTGTCCAGCTTGTGGTTCAAAAGTAGTTGCTGAAGATGAAGATGTGATTTTACGTTGTTCGGCTGGCTTATATTGCATAGCGCAAAAGAAACAAGCTTTAATTCATTTTGCAAGTAAATTGGCTTTAAATATAGATGGTTTAGGTGAAAAAAGTGTTGAGCAGTTGGTTGATGCTGGACTAATTAATACCATACCAGATATTTATCGCTTAAAGTTTGAGCAATTATCTCAGTTGGAAAGATTTGCGGAGAAAAGCGCACATAATTTAATTCAAGCTATTGAATTGAGTAAAAATACCACGTTGCCACGCCTGATTTATGCTTTGGGTATTCGCCATGTCGGTGAATCTTCGGCTAAAGACTTGGCCAAAGCCTTTGGTTCTATTGATGCATTGTCGCAAGCAAATTTTGAACAATTATTACAAGTTCGTGAAATAGGAAATGTTGTTGCACAATCAATTTTGGATTTTTTTGCTGAAGAGCATAATTTGAAAGTATTACAAGATCTTATTGAGTTAGGTGTAAATTATGCATTTATTACGGCAGAAAACCTGTATCATCCACGTGTTACTGGTAAAATTTTTGTAATTACCGGCAGCTTTATGGACTTTAAACGTGAGGACGTTAAGGCTAAATTGGAGTATTTCGGTGCCAAGGTATCGGGAAGTGTGTCTAAAAAAACCAATTATGTTATTGCAGGCTCTGAAGCTGGCAGTAAATTGGATAAAGCAAATGAGCTTGGTACTGAAATAATTGACGAAGCTGGATTAATTGGATTAATGGCAGAGTTAAGTAAAAGTGGTAATGCATGAGTTATTTCATCGATACAAGGATATAATATTGTTAGATTTTATTCGTGAAGCTAGAGTAGAGGATTGTAACGATTGCATTATTTTACTTAAGCAATTAGGATATCATTTGGAGTCGCATGAATTTAAGGTAAAGTTGGAGTTATGTGATAATAGCTCTGATTATAAGATTTTTGTAATGATTTTAGACAATAAATTGGTTGGTTTAATTGCCATTACATTAACTCATTTTTTGCATTGCAAAGGTAAGTATGCCAAAATTGCTGCATTAGTTGTTGATTGTGAGATGCGTGGAGGTGGGATAGGTAGCAACCTATTAAGATATGTAGAAAATTATGCTCTAGCTTGTGGTTGTGATAAAATAGAACTGACTAGTAGCTTTTACCGTCGTGCTGGTGGCACTCATCAATTTTATTTAAATCATGGCTATTTGGATAATGCAACACAATACTTTGTAAAAATCTTAAATTAGGAGTTTTGAATTATGTATTTATGTATTGATATTGGTAATTCACAAGTTCATTGTGGAGTTTTTGCCGCCACAGGTGAGCTTCAAGTACAATTTCGACACAATACATCACATGTTGGATCTTCGGATCAATTCGCCGTTTTTTTGTTGCAGGTTCTACGCGAGAATAATATTGAACCAAAATCGTTGTGTAAAGTGGCTATTGCTTCAGTAGTTCCATCGGTTGATTATAGTGTAACTGCAGCATTTTTAAAATATTTTAATTTAAAGCCATTGTTCTTGCAGCCAGGGGTTAAAACAGGAATTAGAATTGCTTCAAATCATCCTGGGGAAATTGGAGCGGATTTAATTGCTGGTGCTGTTGGCGGTATTACCAAATATCCAGATAAACATTTGTTAATTTTTGATTTTGGTACGGCGACAACTATGGTTTATGTTACACCAGATGCAGAGTTTGTTGGCGGTGCAGTCTTGCCAGGAATTCGTTTAATGATGGAAAGTTTGCAAAATAATACCGCAAAATTATTTACGGTGAATATCTCTGCTCCGAAAAAAGCAATTTCCAAAGATACGCGGCAAGCAATTCAGTCTGGTTTATATTACAGTCAAATTGGTGCAGCTAAAGAATTAATCAATCAAGTCATTCTTGAATATAAAATTACTCGTAGTGACTTGGTAGTTATTGGAACAGGCGGTTTTGCTACTATGCTTAATGCATCGCACCTGTTTGATGAAATTGTACCAGATCTGCTTTTATTGGGGCTGTTAGAAATAGTTAAATTGAATGAATAATTAGAGGAATTTCATGTTATCAGATATTATTATTGTGTTGGTTTTAATTTTTGCCAATGCGTTTTTTACAATTTCAGACATGTCGGTGATTGCATCTAAACGAACTAGGTTGCAAACATTAATTGATAATGGTAACCATAAAGCCCGAAATATTTTAAAGCTATCCGAAAACCCAACGCCGGTTATTGCAACCACGCAAATTGGTTTGACAGTAATTACCATGTTGGAGGGGGCTTTTGTAGAGGCTTCATTATCGGGCAAAGTAGCTGACTGGGTTAGAGAGATGGGGTATTTTCCAGGTCATGAATCACATGTGGCATCGATAAGTGTTTTTTTTGTAGTAACTTCTTTATTGCTATTGTTTGGAGATATTTTACCAAAACGGATTGCATTACTATATCCAGAAACAGTTGCGACATTTTTATCACCAATTACGCATTTTGTAATCAAGTTATTGTTACCAATTGTAAAAAGCTTTACTTTTTTAAGTGATCGTATTCTACGTTTTATGGGATTATCTACAGAGAGAAATGAAGACCTTTCTGAGGAGGATATCGATGCAATGTTTGAAGCAGGCGCGCAATCGGGTGTTTTAGTTCAAACTGAGCGTGATCTTTTTGAAAATGTATGGCGTCTCGATCAAAGTAAGGTTGGTTCTTTAATGACGCCTCGTTCTGATATTATCTTTATTGATGTAACCGTGTCTGCGATTGAAAATATTGATAAAATTTTGGCTAATCCTTCACAAAACCTATTGATTTGTAAAGAAGATTTAGAACATGTTTTGGGGTATATCCCAGCTATTTTAGTGATTAAAGAAATTGTGCGTCAATCACAAGAGGCTAATAATAGCTTACAAATTAATTGGACTGATGGATTAAAACCTATACATTCTATCCCAAATAGTTTGACTTTGATCGAAATTTTGGAGTCATTCCGTACCTATAAAACACATATTGCATTGGTTTATAATGAGCATGGTCATGTGGATGGATTAATAACCCTTGGAGACTTGGTAACAGCAGTTATTGGTGATATTCCAAATGTGCATAATGAAAGTAGTTTATTAATTGAGAAAGACCCATCTGGTAAATGGTTAGTTGATGGCACAGCATCGATTAACGATTTATTGGACGAGTTGGACATTCAAGATCTTCCAGATGGTGATGTTGGTAGTTATCAAACCGCAGCTGGGTTTGTTATTTCAATTATTGGGCGTGAGCACGGTAGACTACCAAAAGTGTTTGATAAGTTTGAATTTGATAATTATCTTTTTGAAATCGTCGATGTTGATCGTGATGGCGGTTATCGTGTTGATAAAATTATGGTGAGTTTAATTGATAGTATTTCCTCTGGTGACAATAAAGAACACGAAACAGAGTAAATTTATAAATATTTGTAAAGGTGAGTATGATGCCACATTTAATTCTTGAAGCTTCTTCAAATATAATCGAAACCAATGATAAAGTTAAAGTTATTTTGCAAGATTGTCAAAACTTACTGGTTGAAAGATTACCAACCAAATTGACTAGTTGTAAGAGTCGTCTGGTTTTGCATGATGTATTTGTTCTTGGGGACAATAATCCAGCTAATGCATTTGTGCATTTATCTGTGCGAATTTTAAAAGGGCGATCAGCTGATTTAATTAATGAAGTTTCCAAGCTCTTGGTGGAGGTTTTGAGTCAAGGTTTTAGTAAAAGCTCAGAACAATTGCATTTGGGTATTAGTGTTGAAATTACTGACTTGAATGATAATTATGCTTCTACAACAATTAAATAGCTATATTATCACATAATAAATCAAGCCATCTGATAAGAA
>ERZ650304.1099-NODE-1099-length-11114-cov-3.380052_pt1 | contig 11114 bp, 20 predicted proteins | sample MGYA00376240_ERZ650304 | MGnify/ENA primary metagenome ERZ650304 (study PRJEB26733, sample SAMN07839271) | wastewater metagenome | biome: small river; feature: stream; material: water | place: USA: North Carolina | collected 2016-03-01 ...
CACCACCGGCCCGGTGCTGTAGTCTGGCAGTCTGGCAGGAAAGATTCGCCCTGCACTTTTGAAAACAACTAGGAGATTCTAATCATGCACAATACAATCAAGCGCTCATGGAAAAAGCCCCCCGTCAGCTCACATACTGGACCTTGCAGATCCTTTAAGGAATTGTGTGATATGGTTTCCATGAATCGACATAAATTGCAACGTTTATTGCAGGCATACAATGGACCAAAGCCAATCCCAGCATTGACAAATAAGTCTGCAAGTCTTGGACGTGTGACGTATTACAATCTCGCAGAATTCAAGCGCTGGTGGAAGTCTCTTGAACAATCCGAATGAATTCTAGGAGCTCTAACAATGGCAAAGATCATTTCTCTTGATCTTGGGGATGTACTAACCACAGATCCTGTATTTCGCCCATCCATGATTTCCCGTGAGCATATGCCAGAAATCTTTTCCAATATTCCGGAGTCTGTGAAAGTCTATGCTAGACAGGTAATCACAATTCCAATCTGGGCAATTGTTCGTGGCCGCACAGATCCTGGATTTAAAACATGGTACAAAATATCTAAGGATTCCAATTGACAACCACCAAATATCGTCCATACTTTACAGCAGAGGAACTATCCGAAATCATCCTCTGTCTCAAATCCAATCCAACTCCTAGGAGGCTTCAACTCATTCGCTATCTAGAATCCTTCCGCCTAAAAATAGATCATGGAGTAATCAATGCCGCACACACAAGTGTTCCAGATATTTCAGAACGACTTGGGTTTACAGAAATTCCAACACAGTCTCCTGCAATCATTGGAGAAGCTGCCTATCAAAAACAACTCGTCAATCCAAAATCCTGCACACCACATGAAATAAATGCGGCCCTTCAACATAGATACACTAATAATCTCATGTCAGCGGAAGAAGAAAAAGAATACGAAACCAAAGTGCTTGGTCTTTGAACACTAGGAGATTCTACCATGAAATACATAGATGCAATTAAATCTTGGCTAGAGGGTAAAGATGTTCAAGTTTATGTCCGCATGCACTGGGTTGATGTTAGTAAAGAAAAACCAATTTTTCATCCAAATCTTGAATATCGCCTAAAAAGTCAAAAAAAATGTCCTGGTCAAATACTTTTTGAGACTATGCATCCTTCTGATAATTGGTTCGATCAATCTTCAGAGACACAAAATACTTACATTGAATATTCAAAGGCCGTAATTGAAGCCTATAAACAAGGAGAAGAACTATGAACAACCTTAAAAACCACAAATATCCACTCATGAAACTGAAAGATTTTTCTTGTTCCGAACTTCAAGATGCTTGGATTGAGCACAAAAAAACAATTCAATTCATCAATAGGATAGATAATCCTTCCAAATTACTACTAAAACTGAAAGCATCTCATCAAAGCAAAATCAAATGTTTGGAACGAGCACAACGAATCATTAATGAATTCAAAGAGGAATAACCCCATCATGGCAAAGATTCTATGTGCCTACTCCGGCATCGAGTTCACATGCGAGCATTTTCCCATCACACTTCATGCTCGCGAATCCTATCATCCAATCTTCAATGTTCCCCAGAAAAAACTTTTGTCCTATCTTGGCAAATGGGCAGGCAACGAACTAACTCCCACAGATTCCTACCTACTCTTTCTTTCCCTGCTTAATTCCTCCGAGCTTGTAGACTTCAGAGTTCCAGCTTCCCACAATCCATTTACTCCATCCATCGTTGCACAAAACATGGAGTATCTTTCTCGAACTCTGTGCAAGCTCAACACAGTTTATCATCCTGGAGTTGTATTTCCACGCTTTGCAATTACACCAGAAACCAAGTTCTTATCCAATGTGCATGCATGGATAGAAGTCTGGGACAAAGCATATCAAGATTTCCAGGATGGATATCGTTCTGCGCATGACAGTGCAAAACTTATTCAACGAGAACATGCACTAGAACGACTGATAAAGAATCCATACAAATCTCCCGGACAGATTGCACCACAACTTGCAGAATGGGCAGCCACTGCAGGATCTTTTCCGACCTCTATTACAGTTAGTCCATTCACAAATCACAACATTTCCTTGGCAGACTACTACAAGGAAATCATTGTATTGGCTGCAAAAGAGGAACGACTCTATTCCATTCCCCGTGCAGATCTTGAAGAATTGATCGAGCACTGCGAATCCAACATTGATGCAGTAGGTTCCATCTTTTCCCACACGCTATTCAAAATTCTTCGATCTGCATTAGAGCGGCAAAAGAATTTCCTTGGTCTTGGTGATTACGATCTCAAATCAACATTCACAATCATGGATGATTCCACCTCTACAGAAGAAGCAAATCTTCAGGCACTCATTCAATCTGCACCTGCAACATGCCCACGATTGGAACAGTATCCTTCTAAGTTTGAATACATGAAGGCAAAATTCCGTTGGGATATGGCAGTGAAGGCAGGACAAAGAAAGACTGCAGATCCTAAAGATCCTGATTTCCCGGAGGCATTGGTATGAGCACCGGCCCCAACATTCCAGACATTAGTCTTTCTGATATCACAACAGGATCTTTGCATCGTCGCATTCTCCTAGATTGGACACTTTCACCAGACTATGCAATGTGCCTAGAGAAATATTATCTTCTCCACTGGTCTAGGTCTTGGCTAGAACAACAGATGCACAAAAAACTAATCCACCAAAGTGTGCCCTATGTAGTCATTTCCATGCCAAACCAACTTATCTCTGATGCACTGCAATCTGAACAAATTGCAATCAGCTTTAGGAAGATGTATTCAATGGCATATGGATATGCAATGATTCGTGCACTCTAGGAGATTCAATATGTTGATCCTAAAATCCAAACCTCACTTCTTTCGTGTTCAAATTCATTTCAAACATGCGCCTTCAGCATATTTTTGGGCCGTGAAAGTAAATGATGTCATTAGATTCGGAAGCACTCCAACTAAGGCATGGCAAGCTTTTTTGTGTCACTATTATTTTCAACAATCTAAAGAGGTTTAACTATGTTTGATCCTATCTCATCTCTTGCTGCACTTCCTATTTCCCTCGGCCTTCATCTCCATTCCATTCACTTTCCAGACCGTGGGTATGAAAACAATTCTAACCCGGGAATCTATATTTCTACCAAAGACTTTGTACTTGGAATCTATAAAAACTCTCTTTCCAACACCTCAGTCTATGCGGGAGTTCAAACACTTCCAGAATTTCATATTCTTGGAATCAAACCAGAACTATACATAGGATTGATTTCTGGATACCAACCAACACTTGTACATTATACAAACTCCCAAGGAGTCAAAATCAATGAATATCGAGATGGACCATCAATCTTTATTGCCCCATCTTTTCGTTTTCCTATTGCAGATCGTTTCTATGGCCGCATATCTATTTTTGGCCGCGCAGTAAATGCAAGCATTGAATACAAATTCAACTAGGAGATTCTACTATGAATATCTATTTACTTACTTGGGACTTTCCTGAAAATGCCTATTACATCTTTACAGAAGTCGTTGTAGCTGCAAACTCAGAATTTGAAGCCCAAAATATTCAGCCATATGAAACAATGACATGGGATAACTCCAAGCATATTTACAATAGTGCAGTAGATAAAGGTTGGCCTCTTTGTCAAAAAGATGTCAAAGTAAAGCTTATTGGAGTTGCCACACAAGATATTAAACATGGAGTTATTCTTAAAAATTTTAGTCACTAATAGGGCAGAGAAATGAAACAATCAATGACAATCTCTTTGGAACGGCTTGCACAACTTGCAGCGCTCTATTCCAAACAACAAGCTCCATCCATTGCACAACCGGACAACCCAAATGCAACCATCTATGACGACATTGTAGACGCAACAATTGACGAGTCTACAGAACTGCAGGAGGAATCCCATGTCATACCAGTATCGTCTCCCGTCAATGCGATCACCGATAAATACGGAAATCAGATCACGTATAACAGTCTCCAACAAAAGGCTGTTGATCTTGGTGGAAACGGGGAATCTCTCGTTCTCATTGGTGCTGCAGGTACAGGGAAAACCACTTCGCAAAAAGGACTTGTCCAAAGTCTTATCCTTAATGGAAAAGCAGGACTTCTTACTGCGGAAGGACATAAACATCTGGTGTCAGGAACTCCGGGCATTGTTGTGTGCGCTTATACACGCAGAGCAGTAGCAAATATCAAACGCAACATGCCTGCAGATATGCAAGCAAATTGTATCACAATCCACAAACTTCTGGAATACCAACCAGTCTACTATGAAGTTTGGGATGAAGCTGCAGGAGAAATGAAAAACAAGATGGTATTTGAGGCAACTAGACATGCTGGCCGTCCATTGCCTACATCTATTCATACAATCATCTTTGAAGAATCATCGATGCTTGGAACTGATCTATACAAGGAAGTTCGCGATGCTTGCTTGCACAGTGTACAAGAAGTATTTCTTGGTGATATTCAACAACTCCCACCCGTATTTGGTCCCGCTATTCTCGGATTCAAACTACTAGAACTTCCAGTTGTGGAACTCACAGAAGTGTATAGACAAGCACTCGAAAGCCCAATTATTGCATTGGCACATCGTATTCTATCTGCAAATCCAATCCCAGTCTCCGAATTCCCAGAGTGGAAAAAACCTGGACAGTTGACAATCCACCCATGGAAGAAGAAAATCAACGCACAGAATGCACTAGACACTGCCGCCATGTTTTTTGTTGGTAACTGTCATGCAGAAAAGGATCCCAAAAAACAGCATGCAGGTGCATTCAAATCCGGATTGTACAATCCAGAAGAAGACATCATTCTTCTTCCATTCAACAAATCCTTTGGCACAATCGAACTCAATAAGTACATTGCCAACGCACTTGCAAAGTCTCGCAAGGCTGTAGTCCATGAAGTAGTTGCAGGATTCAACAAGTACTATTTCAGTGTTGGTGACAAGGTTCTGTACGACAAGGAAGATGCAACCATTATTGACATTGACCGCAATATTTCCTATGCTGGAGCACAGCCACAACCAGCCTCGGAATATTTGGATTATTGGGGCCAAGTCAATGAAGAACACATCAATCGAATTTCCCTGGAAGGAGATGAAGGACCAGACATTGATTTTATTCTCAACCAAGTTGCAACATCCGAACAATCAGAAGAACGTGTTCGTGCAGCTTCTCACACAATCACACTTCGGATGAATGATAGTGAACAAGAGCTCAAAACTGACAAGGCAGCGGATATCAATGCCATGCTTCTTGGATATGCTCTCACAGTTCACAAATCACAGGGATCAGAATGGAGAAAAGTGTTCTTTGTGTGCCATCAATCTCACGCAACCATGTTGCAACGGGAGCTGCTTTACACTGCTGTCACAAGAGCTAGAGAAGAACTGTATATTATCTGTGAACCAGAAACATTTGTTAATGGCATTCAATCACAACGTGTACAGGGAAACACACTTGCGGAGAAAGCGGAATATTTCAAGGGAAAGAAAGAAAAGATGAAGGAAGAAGGCAAAACAGTTTAAAGGCCGGAATCTTTTCTCCGGGCCGCCCCCTTGACAACCGACCCCGGCCCTGCTACTATCGCGTTTCCGGTTAGGGAAGTCCGTATTAAAACTTCCCACAAACCTCCAATCCCTAATCAAAAGGATTTATCATGGCTGACGAAAAGACTGTTCCGACCATTCCCGCAAACATCCTCGCAGGTTTTGACAATACTGTGGAACAAAAGCCTGCAATCTTTCGATTCAAGAAAGACAAGCTGGGTAACAAGCGTGCGAATGTGGAACTGGCACTTCCTGTTCCGAGTGTTGAAGGCGTTGTCAAGATTCTTACTGAAGGTCAAACTCCTGAAGGTAAGAAATCTCTTGATCTGCTGATGGAAGCAATCTACGATGTTGTTCGTGGTGTTGCTGCTACCATTGTTGGTGACAAGGAAGACATCTCTGCGGAAAACTTCCCGTATTCCAGCGTTCTTTGGAATGCAATTGCCAACATGCCGAAAGCAGATCGGCGCACTGGTCCGGATCAAGAAGTCTGGGAAGCTTTTGCCAAGGATTACATTGCAGTTATGCCTGCAGTCACTGGCAAGACTGTTGAGAACTGCACCAATGCAACGTTGGTGTACATGAAGAAGTTCTCGCAAGTCAAGGCAAACAAGAAGGTTCTTGCTCAACTGAAGGACCAACTGGCACTGTATGCCAACACTTCCAAGGATGCAGAAAACTTCGAAGAAATCCTGTCGCTGCTGAACGATAAGTGCGATGCTTATCTGAAGAGCAACGATGTGGAACAACTGATCGCAAATCTGTAAGAGCTGCAGTCCTGGACATGACACTAAACTGTCCACAGTCTTCCACTAATCTCTATACATTCTATGACTCCCATCAAAGCACTTATCATTTTTGCTACCACTGCAACAATTACTGCTTGCGGCGGTGGAGATATTCCTTCCACCAAAGAAATTGAATCCGCACCTCAAAAACATCGTCTAGATGGTTGGGCTGTAGGTTATCGATACACTGCAGAAGGAATTTCGTGGCCGTACTATTTGAATGAAAACCGCTGGTTCTCCACACAACAAGCAGTTTTTGACGACATGACAAAGTGTGAGCGCCTTACTAAAATTGGCGTTCCTCAATACTGCAATCTGAGTACTGTTCATTTTGATGGTCCTGCAGTACTAGATCCTGCACTTCCTCAAGATGCTCCTAGAGTCGGTGGACACTATTGGGGGTGTGTTGGAGATTGTAGTCCTGGAAATTCTTGGGACTACCAGAGTGTTTGGATCAACATTGACAAAAGCACAGTGAAGACCAGAGACTAATGTATGAGAAGGTTAGAAGTTCGATGGAAAAAACAGAACTTCCGTGCAGGTGCGATGCCTGCGCCATGTTTCTATCTAAGTGCATCCGGACGCAATCCTCCAATCCGGGCAAGGGTGAAGTTCAATACGGAACATCTGAACTGACAGAGTGGATGCACCTAGATACAAACATTTTTCCTGGAGCCAACATGCAAACAGTACGATCTCGTTTCATCATTCCCCTCCTTCTTTCTATTGCACTTCCTGCATCTGCAGGCTGTATTGCCAATGACAAATGGACAGGTAGAGACAAAAAACTCCATCTCATTGGTGGTGCAATGGCAGGATCTTTTGCCACTGTAATTACCCATGATCCTTGGAAAGGATTTTATACTGGTGCTGCAATTGGTGTTGCAAAAGAGCTAGTTGATTTGCAAGACAAAGAAAATTCAACTTGCTCTCTCCAAGATCTGTTTGCCACTGTAGCAGGTTCTGCAATTGGAGCATACACTGCCGGCCGAATTTTAGTCAACTACAATGCACGGCAAAAGCAACTCAACGTTGCAGTTGCAATTCCTTTGCAATTCTAGTGCATGCGGCAGTATGAGTCTATTTGGTGCAAATTAAAGCAGCTTCCCAAAAAAGAGGCTGAGCAAACAGGTGTTTCCGTTTCAGCTCCACGCACTTTGCATCGTAGACTCATTAAAGCAGTTAAAAAAGAGAAGTGGAAAGACCTTGCATTCAAGATAGAAATTGAGCCAAGACAAGCAATACTTTCCCATTACCGTGCTCCATCAGGGAGCATTTTGACGTTCTATCTACACTATTCCTGGTGTGAACAAGACTTCTAGCACCACAAGGAGATTCAAATGCGCAAAGCACATGATGCAGTACATACAATCACTGGCAACAAACTTGGTGAATCTGAAAAAGCAGTCAAGTTTCGAGTCCATGAAATCTCTGGAACTCCGCTAGACCAAACAAAAACAGAGTGGTTTCCCCTGTCTCAGATTGACAAGATGTTCACTGATCCAAATACAATCAACAACGATTCCCTAGTAGTTAGTGAGTGGATTCTCCAACAGAAAGGACTGATCTAATGAGCACTGCGGCCACTCCCATCGGATTTGAACTAGCAGAAAAAGTTCTCAAGCTCAAAGAACTTCTGCTTGCTAAGCATCCAGAGATGCCAAATCTTCTGCGCACAATTCACACAACTCTTCGTCAATATCCTGAATCCATGACTCTTGCATCTGAAGAAGAAATCCAAACAATTGTGCAGGGACTCATGGTACAAACTGGCGTAGAATTCGCGCTTGCAGCAAGCAAAGGATCTGGCAAAGCTTCAGCAAATGCAAAGATCAAAGCAGATCCTTCCGCAGCACTTGGACTTTGAAAGAATCAACATGCCGAACATTCATACTCCTGAACGTCAACCTAATGAGCCAATAGAAAACTATAAACAACGCAGAGGAGAATCTAAAGCTGCAATTCGTGCACAAACAAATCCTCCAAAAGAGTGGGGCATTACATTGCACTTTCTAACCCCCAGTATCAAAAACACAAAACACACTCGTGCAGGTTCCACCAAACGAAAAGGTGCTCTTTGATGTGTGCGACCCAACAATCCATCAATCTGTAGTTCTTTCTTTCCTCATCCACCGTCTATCATACTCAGAGTACAAACTTCTCCGGGAATGGTTAGTTCCAGAGCTTGGAATTAATCCCACCGGAGAAGTTTTTTGTCCTTTAGTAAAGGAGATACTATCTTGTCTTCCACAGAATTCAATCTCGACTCATTTCTGGATGATACAGCACTGGACATCTCAAATCCTTTCGTACGAGATGAGTCTACAGGAACAGGAAGCGTTGACAATCCTCATTGGCGCGAGCCAAACTATACGGGAACGATTGATTATCGCATTCGCCAACTATCCTATTCCTCGCTTCTACAACTGCACTCCTGTCCGCGGAAATTCCAACTCTACAAACTCCGCACAACTCACAAACTCGAAGAATCTCTCAAGTCCACAATCACATTTGCTTTCGGCCACGTCGTTGGAGCTGCTATCCAAGATGTTCTCTGTGGGCTCCCAAAAGAACAAGTAATCTGGCGTGCATTCTGTGGATGGCACACAGATCTAATGGCAGTAGATGAGAAAGCAAAGAAGTCTTTCTGGACTGCTTGTCTTGGAATCCAACGTTTCATTGCAATGCGAGAAGCAGGACTTCTGAAGGCGTACGATCTTGTCTATTTCAATGGAAAACCTGCTGTTGAGCTTAGCTTTTGCATCATACTGCCTAATGGCTTTAGGCTTCGTGGTTTTGTTGATGCTGTATTGGTACACAAAACAACTGGAGAAGTACTGGTTCTTGAGTGCAAAACAACTGGCTCAACAACGCTCAATGCTGCGTCGTATAAAAACTCAAGCCAAGCTATCGGTTACTCTGTTGTTCTTGATGTCTTGTTTCCTGTTGTTTCTAGTTATAAGGTTCTATATCTAATCTATCAAACCAGCAACGGTGAATTCACTGCAATGCCCTTTGTAAAGATGTACACACAACGGGCAGCATGGATTCAAGAAATCATGCTGGATGTAGAATTTATTGAGATGTGTGAACGGCATGGTACATATCCACAGCGCGGAGAAAGTTGCTTTACATTTTTCCGGGAATGTGAGTACATCAATACCTGTGGGCTCAGTACAGAACTTCTAACCAAGCCGTGTACAGAAGAGGAAGAAGACAAAACGGAATACCAAATTAACCTAACGCTTGCAGACCTGATTGAAACACAACTGGCCAAAGTACAAACGCAAGATTCGGAATCAGAACTCCTATGAAACTTTCTTCCTACACACCACATTCCACAAAGCGAGTCCTTCTTGTAGGACTTTCTGGTACTGGAAAATCAACGCTTGCTGCGGAACTTGCTGAACATGGATTCAACCTCATCTGGTTCAACATCGAAAACGCTGCAGACACTCTTATCAAACTTTCTCCCGCCGCACAAGATCGTATCAACCTCGTTCACATTCCTGATTCTGCATCCTACCCAATTGCCGCTGAGACTTGTCTTAATTTCTTCAAGCGCGGGAAAGCAAATATATGTGACGCGCATGGAAAATGTGATTGTAGTATCTGTAGAAGGGATTCCGGTAATTTCACAGTCATTGATACCAGTCTCTTTACTCCAAGAGATATTCTCGTGGTGGACAGCGCAACGCAACTCAGCAGTTCAATTCTGGCATTTACTACCAAAGGACAACCTGTAGATTTCAAGCCAGAACGAGATGATTGGGGAGCACTGCGCAAATACACAGAATATTTCAAGAGCCAATTCCAGGGAGCAGGATATAATCTCATTGTCATCTGTCAAGCAACCACCGCAGAACTAGAAAACGGTGTAGAAAAACTTGTACCTCAGTTTGGATCTAAAGGTATGAGTGCAAACTTCGGTTCTGCATTCGATCATGTAATCTACTTGGACATTAAAAATGGCAAACACAAGGCGTATTCTAAGAGCACAGCACTTCCGGGTGTCCTCACCAGATCACGATCTGACTTTGATATTGAAAAATCTGAATCACTCAGTCTGCTTCCCATTTTTGAAGGAGGACTATCAGCCCCTGAAAAAATTATTCAAAAAGTTGAAGCGCAAGTTCAAGCAGTCGATCAAAAGTCAAACACTCCCATGACCCCGACGCAAGATTTAAAGTCCCTTCTTGCCAGCCTGAAAAAGTGAGACCATTATGCCAATCAATTCTGTTCTTTCCATTCCTTCCTACGGCTACAAACTTTCCAAGAAAGTCCATCTCATTGGAATCGTAGGCCACGCACACACTGGAAAAGATTCTATTGCAGAATATCTAACCAAATCCATCACTGCAGATGTATACATTCATGCATTTGCTTGGTTCCTAAAGGCTGCGGCTGCAGAAGCAACTGGAATCCCATTTTATGAGTTCCACGATGTAGTTGGAAAAGAGCTCAAGCATCCGTTCTGGGGAGTATCACCGCGGGAATTTGCACAATACATCGGCACAGAAATGTTCCGTGCACTCTCAGAAGATTTCTGGATTCAACGAATGATAGGGCACATTGATGACCACCTTGCTATGCCTGCAGGCTGGGGTTCGTATGAAGAAGGCGACGTAATCATTATTCCGGACGTTCGATTCACCAATGAAGTGCAATTTATCCAAGCAAACAGAGGCAAAGTCATTCAACTTACACGCCCTGGAAAGTCTGGTGCAGTAGGAATCTCTGGGCACGCATCTGAACATGGCATCGATCTTTCACAGGTAG
>ERZ650304.1100-NODE-1100-length-11111-cov-4.116407_pt1 | contig 11111 bp, 17 predicted proteins | sample MGYA00376240_ERZ650304 | MGnify/ENA primary metagenome ERZ650304 (study PRJEB26733, sample SAMN07839271) | wastewater metagenome | biome: small river; feature: stream; material: water | place: USA: North Carolina | collected 2016-03-01 ...
GGCTAATGTTAATGCCACGAGCAAGATGGCGACGCTGAGCAGAGCAGAGCAGCGCGCTGCTGCGAGGGCTAAACGTGATGCTGAAAGGGCGGCTGCTGACGCGGAGGCTGCGGTTGCTGACCCGCTAAAGCAGTGCCCCTGGGGCATCCCTACCTCCCAACTAAACCAGTTGAAAGGGGTAGCGGAAGGGCTAAAACAGAATCCAGCTGCACTGTTTCGATCAATCATCTCAGACTATTTAAAAAATGTTTAAACCTGCTAGGTTTACAGGGGGCACCAAACAGGCCTGGTATTACATATCGGCCCAAAAAATAACATATTCCCAGGCAGAAGCTATTTCCTTCAATACCGAAGAGGAGGCCTGGTTATTCCTGGAATCACTTGGACCTCTGTGCTCAGAGAGCTGTGTTAAAACTCCGGCTGGTAATTTCACATTCTCAGGAGTCAATGACAAACTACTCCGTGAACTCAACAAAAAACATAATGGAAACGTGAGGTTTATACGTGAATCTAAACAATATATGTTAAACCTTCCGACAAACCGTTAATATTTCATTAAATTTCGTATTTTTGCAACCTTATAATTACACAAAGATGAGAAGATTAAAAGTAAGTGAACTCGTCAGAGGTACCATTTTTACCATCCCCGGATCTGCCCTTATATTCAAACTCATGGATACTGGCACCTATGACAGGTCCAGAATGAGCGATCTGGATATCATATTTGGAGAGGGAGACAAAGTACAGCGGGTGGCTATCCTTCGAGGTCAGGAGTATCAGACCTTATTATCCACGTACATAGGTACTAAGACCGAAACAGACTTAGAATTGGACTTGGTATGAATTGGATTATACCCTTCATATTCTTCTACCTACCCACCTATAAAGTAAGCTGGGAAGGACCGTGTGATAGGGTTGTCCCTTCCGCTACCGATTCGGTCCTTTGCGTCATTCACCAGGATTCCCTATACCGGGAGTCAATAACCGTGCTCAAATGAACAACCTTGAAATAGCTCTCGACGAAAGTCAAAAAGATCTAATCGCTAGTGGTGATCAATACGCGAATCACGCCACCAGGGTTCAGTTTCTTCCCTATGGTTTCGTAACGGACAGGGAGGGGAGGACAAAAGTCCTGATGTTACCCGGACATATCCACGAACAAGCAATTAGGTGGTTTAAAGAACAAATAGCACCGACATGAAAGTCGAAGTAACTAATGTATTCAAGTACGAGGGTTTCTGGAGTCCGGAGATGTTTGAATTGTTTCCTGTACCTTATGAGGTAGGGAAAGTATTTGAATTGGATGTTATGGATCCTAAAGTCGGTTTTAACCTACTCGGTGAGCCTTGTTCCATACGTCAGTGTATGCGACACCCCGAGTTTGGGTTGGTGTTATTTTATCAAATCAGTGTGAAGGTAGTATGATCTATTACATAGGAAAGGATAAGAGTCTGCCGTTCAAAAGAGCGACGGTGCAAGAGGCTGAGGCATATCTGTCCACCTTGAAAGTAATGGCTTTGGATACGGAGACGACTAAGATCAAAAAACTGGACAAGAATGGGCGTGAGGTAACCAGCAAGATTTACCAGGGAGGTCTAGACCCCTATTTAAGTAGAGTGATCATGCTCCAGGTAGGTGACCTGGAAAGACAATATGTAATCGACACAAGGACCGAAGATATCACACCGCTTCTTCCGCTTCTGGCCGATCCGTCTATCCTTAAGATTTTGCACAATGCGAAGTTTGACGGCAAGATGATCTACCACTCCTTCGGAGTTTGGATCAGAAACGTATGGGATACTATGATCGTCCAGAATATCCGTGAAAATGGACTCCGGGTCGGTTACTCGATGGACAAATGTGCTGAGCGAGTTCTGGGGTACAAGTCTAAGAAACCTATCGTCAAGACCCTGTTCGATGAGGAGTTAACGGACGAGGAGGAGGATGAGTGGTATGGGAATACAGATGTTGTCTTAATGGATCGCACAGATAGAAAAATTATCGACAAATCCATACGCGAATCCTTTGCTACAAAAGGCGATAAACCCTTCACGACCAAAGAGATCGAGTACGGTGGAGATGATGTGATTATCCCATTCAAACTATACCTTAATCAGCAGCATTGGCTTGAAACGAGTGAGTGGTCCCCTAAATTGGCAGTCCGACTTGAAAACAAGTACACACAAGTCCTGGCAAGAATGGAGTACAACGGCGTGAACGTTTCACCTGAGAAATGGACCCAACTATACCATAAAAATGTAAAAGTCCAACAGGAAAGGTTACAAGCATTAAAGGTATATACTGAAAACAATCCAAAATTAAAGCAGTTTTGTACCCAATTAGACCTGTTCAATGACCAACCAGGTTGCTCCGTACAGTGGACCTCACCAGCTCAGGTTGTGGAAGTGTTTAAAGCTCTCAAAATATGCCCTAAAGAGAAATCTAAAAGTACAAGAAAGGAAGAATGGACAGTGAGTGCCAAGGCACTGTTTAAGTCAATGGATCAACAATTTAGGGATTGGTTCGATAACAATGAAGACCAACCTATAGTTGATGAGAAGACGTTTCGCCTGGGGTACATGCTTTTCAAGAAGTCCCAGATGTGTACAACAACTTTTGGACTTGACTGGCTAGATAATATACATCCGATTACAGGGAAGGTACATTCATCGTTTAAACAGCTTATGAGTACGTACCGCCTAAGTTCCAACAGACCAAATATGCAAAATCTGCCTCGTGGAAAGGAATGGAGGGAGTGCTTTATTTCACCAGAAGGCAGCTCGTGGGTCTGTACAGACTACAGTTCTCAGGAGAGCCGTCTCCTAGCTGAAATCTCAGGGGTCGAGACACTTATCTCCTTTTTCAGAGACGGGGACGCAACTTTCGGAGATGATATGCACAGTTTTACGGCTACTCGTATGCAGCGAGTTATACGAAAAGATAACTCTATTATTATTACGAAGGCTTCAGATCCTGATTTACGTAACAAGGCTAAGAATTTAGGATTTGCGATCTCTTATGGTGCCACGAAACACTCTCTTCAACACTCACTCAATTGTAGTGAAGAGATGGCCGAAGTATTTATAGAGGCTTACTTCGACGGTTTCCCGGGGCTGAGAGAAGATTTCGCACAAACACGTCAAAAAGCGGTTGACCTAGGGTACATAACCCTGAATGAGACCACCCAGGCAAGATACTTTTTCCCTGATTTCAAGCTAATGAAAGAATCCAAGGAAAAAGCCCTGGCTCTTTACCCGGATGACTGGCAGAAAATGAGTAAGGAAAAGAGGGAGTTGATGAAGCCAAAGTTGTACCTGGATTACCCAGAAATACCTAAATTGTGGAAGGAGCACATGCAGCTTAAGGGGGATCTAGAACGGAAAGGACTGAATTATAGAATACAAGGATTAGCCGCAGCAATGACCAAAATGGCTGGTTGCTACATTGACGATGCTTGCTGGGATAATCCTAACAGACAAATTATCCTCAAAATTCACGATGAAATAATTTGCCAGACAAATACTGAAGACGCCGAAGAATTTTCAAAAATAATCAGTAAAGGCATGATAGACGCAGGGGCCTGGTTATGTAAAAAAGTCCCTATGGGGGCCAAACCCGATATCGGAGACCATTGGATCCATTAAACTGCATATAGCAACTGACAACACACAGCAAAGTAGCAGATGAGACACCGATTTACTAAAGAAGAGGAATCGGAAGTACTGAGGATTAACGCTGAAGGGAATAACACAGTTATTATCGCCGACAAGTTCAACGCATACAATACCTCAATACGTCGAATTTTATTACGAAATGGAATTGTACCTAGGACATGTGAAGAGGTAAATAGTTTTATTGATGGGGCACCATTTTCGGGACCTGGTTTGACGAGAGAAAAGGCCTATTTTTTTAGGACTATTAGGATATTACTGAATTCAATAAACAACTAAACATGCAAAACGTATTACTAGTATTTTCAATTTTTGTAGGCCTTATGCTTGTTCTAGCGGCCTTTAAAACCGCAAAATCAGGAGACAAACCAGTAGTGGTGTTTTTAACTACCGTATTAATGCTGTTCCTGGCCTCCTGTTTCTTTACAGGAGCGATCCTGTACGCTATCGATATCCTAGCCGTTAAACTTAAATAGGATGTACTTTCAAATCTTTGTATGTATCACTACTGGAATACTGGGCCTGGTCAGTATTATGCTGCAGGTAGTCAACACTCCAGCAGAAGAACGCATAAATGAAGGGTTTTTCTGGCTTATGCTAAAAATAATTGCAACTGGGCTTTTATTCACCCTGGCTGTATTGTTTACTGTCTCTAACTTAAAACATGAACTATGGGTATCGCAACCACATATATTGTAACTCGGGATTTTGCCCTGGCCGCTATTTCTCGTCGACTTCAGTTCGCAACCACGAGTCAAGTCAAAACTTGCTGGGACTTCCTGTCGGGACTTAAACTGAAAAGCATGGACAGTACTCCTATATATGAACGAAAGTGGTCATTATGGGTAGCTGTAGAATCTGCTTCTGACTCGGAAGTGGCAGATGTGCTTGATGTTATTATCCACAACGGATTCTTTAATTTCAGAGTAGTAAGTCAGAGTGAGTTCGATGAGAATTGCGCTAGACCTTCTAAGGAATGGAATGGCATGTTTCATGAAGACATGAGGCGTCCTTTTATCGACAACCTGGATTATTTACCTGAATACAACGACGCACACTAATGATCTTAACTTACGCATTCATCATATTCACACTCATAGCTCTTACGGTTGCAACTATACTTGGGCTTCTAATGCCTTAAAGTCTAGTGGAGGCAAATTGGGGGGATGGGGCACCGTTGCGGGCTGGCTCTGTTGCTTACTCTTTCGCTAATAGCAGTATTTAAACTTTTATGGGCCGTGGCCCCAACAATCAAATTGTAAACTAAACGACAAATGACAACCTTACTAACTGACTATAACTTTCTTTTAACTACCTTTGCACCAGCATTATTGGCTTTTATAGTAGGCCGGGTAACTAAAAAAACAAAAGTAGAAGTGAAAGAAGTAACTGCAAAAACGCTTTTCTCGTCAAAGGAGTCAATCCGGAAAACGGCACTTGACGAAATCTCTGCCAAGATGGAAGAGATGTTGATGGACAGCTCCATCGATCACAAGACATTCGCAGAAGAACTCGTAGAAATCAGGGCCTTCTGGATAAAGGCTTCTGAGCGTATAAAGACTTAACTCAAACCATTACATTAATCAGTTTAATCCAGACCCAATGTTTCCTGATAGAATAAAAAATATAGTGCCCCACGCTTCTAGGGCTAAAAAAACAGTTTATGACATGAACTTCATTGAGTGGTTATCCATTCAATGGAAAATGATTATGAGCTTGAACAAAGACACCAGAAATCACATTGTGATGTTTCTGGGAGGAACATCTCTTATAGTAGGAATTGTATTCTATAGTATAATAGGGCTATTTGCGAACCCTTCCGCTACCTCTTCGCCGGAGAAGGAGCCGATAAAGTCTGGAATGGCCCGGGAGAAAGAGATTGAAAAGGAGATTGAGCGAATAATAGGGGAGGATATAGCGGAAAGGAAAATTATAAAAAAATCAGAAAGAAAGGCAAAGAAGCCAACATCAGCATTGAAAAGTAAACATTACAAAACTCTGACTGACGTAGAGTATGTCAAGATGTTTGCACCCATTGCTATTAGGGAGATGCACCGGAGCGGAGTACCGGCCTCTATTACTTTAGCACAGGGCCTAGTTGAGTCCAGAAATGGGAACAGTGAACTGGCTAAAGAAACAGATAACCACTTTGGTATAAAATGTGGTATAAAAGGCTGCAGGAATAACAAACACTGTGCTAACTTCGCTGATGATGTACCGTGGGATAGATTCAGGAGATACTCCTCGGTAGAGGAATGCTACAGAGCTCATTCTGACTTCTTGAGGGGTGACAAAAATCATAGAAGATACCAACATCTTTTTAAATATGGAAAGGACTGGAGGAGATGGGCGTATGGACTTAAGTCCTCAGGATACGCCACAAACATCAACTACCCATCTATTTTGATTGACAGAGTAGTTAGACTAAAGCTATATCAATACGACCGGCAATGACAGTAACAAAGGAAATGTGCTGCTGGATAAATCCACTTAGTGGAAATAAATGCGAGATCTACGGCACCGTGTACCGAGACAGGATTCCGATTACTGCTTACGTAACTTCTTATGTGGGCATATACCAAACAGGCACTAAACGAATTCTGTTTAATTTGGAGCTATTTCCAAAGAGCATGATATGCCAAATGCAAGAGCAACTCATAACTAACGGAGTGCCTACGGGTACTCCGTAAAATATACCTGAAAATGAAAAGTTTACAATCAGCTGCAGCCTGGATCAATGAGGAATTAGACGATGCTAGATCTATTTTAAGGGATAATCGCAGGGATGAAGGGGATGAATCCTTAAATGACTACTACCAAGGTGTCATTGCGGGCCTGGAGATGGCTGCTGGATATATTCAAGAGCAAATAAATAATTTAAACACAGCTGAAAAAGCATGAAATTATCTGATTATCGGGATGCGGTAATTAATGAGTATCCTAATTGCTTCATGGATCGAATTGAAGCAGGAAGTCCATGGGTAATTTTCAAAGACTCCTCCAGGGATTCCATCATAGGAGAAGGGCGGACCCCTCTATATGCCTGGCAAGATGCGTATATTCAAGAGTTTGGTGACCCGGAAGGTCGAATCGAGTCCGATAACGACCGGGACTTTGCAAACTGGTAAACTATGGCACAGAAACTCAAAAAATTCGACGAGGAACAACCTCTGGAAGGATATCTCATTAATCTGATTGAGCCGTTCAAGGATGACTTTATAATTCACGGAGCTGTACTTATCAGGGATGGTCATTTTATAGAACCTGATGGGTCTGTGAACCGGTTTAATGATTGCCGGGAAAAGCTACTTGGATGGGTTTATACTTTTGAGCCCCGTCCGTTACCTCCGGAGAAAGAACCTGAGCAAAACCTCGCTTTAACTTCCCACCAGAGATTCGATACAAGGGCCCTAACGGAAAATGTATGGGCTGTGACTGTAATTTAACAGACCAATAATGAAATTCAGAATACCCCCTCCAGAAACAAAAATTGATGAAGTAAGCTGCTTTAACAGTATCCTGTTATTGTTGGGCGTTATCACACTGATTGGTTATTTAATGGTTATTTTTCTATGAACAGCGACTGGAATACAATCGTCACAAAATACGCTGAGCTAAAGGGGATTAGTTATAACCGAGCCTACCAGTTAGCTCTACTAATCTGGGTTGACCAGAACGTGGTCCGAAATGAGTCAGGGTTTGACCCTACGCCTTACGAGGACTATCGGCTTATGTTGGATGGTAAATCACCAGTTAAGGGCAGGTGGGTCAAATCAGCGGCTCCCAGAAAGACTGTAGGGTCTGTTCGACCGGATAATGATCCGACTTGTTTTACTTTTGAGGCTTTTAAGAAGGGGTATGCTTTCTCCAAAGGATCCTGGAAAGAGGCTAAGTTGGCTTATTCTAAACTTTCCGAGGATATCCGTGAGTCGATCAAAAGTACCCTTCCGCTATACGTCAGAGACACCTGTACCAAGGACATTAAGGGACCCGGGTGGAAGCCGATGAGAGCTGGCCCAGCCAAGTACATAAATCAAGCATACTGGGAACAATACATCGATCAAATTAAGGCCCGAGACTGGAGCATTCCGGCTGACGCTGATGATTACAGGGCCTATCTTGTTAGTATGGCTAACAGATTCCCGGAACTAGCTGATAGTGACTTAAAACTCACATACCAGGAACACGACTCCCTTAGGGGGAAATGCTGGGAAAAAGATTTCGTCGTAAACGTAAGCGGATCAGTACTCAGCAATGTATCTACCGATGCCCACCTAAAATCCTTACGTGAGGGAGGACTAGTATTTGATAATTTCATAGAATTACTAAAGGCAAGAAATGTCTGAAATAGAATTGACACCTGAACAGATCCGGATTAAGGCTTTAGTTGAAGAGGTAAAATCAACCGAGTTCGACTATACTAAAAAAGTAGAATTTCCAGATCCTTGTTTGAATTTTTATTCAGATGGAAAAAAATACCCTGTAGGGGGAAGAGGTATGATTGGAGGATTTATCGGAGAAGAGAAGTCCGGTAAATCCTTTATGGCTGCGGCCCTGGCTGAATCCCATCTAGGTGGTGGGACTGAAAGACTTAATTTCGAGCTTAACCTAGACGGCACTCTAATCTGGTTCGATACGGAACAATCAGCATATTTCTTCGACTTAGTTCAGAGACGTACCTATGATATGGCCGGGATTAAGGGTAATGTGCCCCACTACAAGGCCTACCACTTGCGTAAATGGGTACCTTCTGATCGAGTACTGGCCATGGAGGAAATTCTTTACACCACCCCTAACCTGGCCGGAGTAGTTATCGACGGTATTGTAGATATGCTCGATGATTACAACGATCTTAAACAGGCTATGAACGTCCTTGGAATCTTGATGAGATGGTCATACGATCTTAACATTCTTCTACTTGGACTACTGCACGTGAACAAGGGTGATGGTAAAATAAGAGGACACATCGGTACAGAATTCAAGAATAAATGCGACTTCTTGATTAAGACGAAGCAGCCAAAGCGAAATCAGTACGAACTAACCAACCCTACCGGTCGATTCAAAACATTCCCGGACATGGCTTTCAATCGTGATGAGGATAGCGGAAAGGCTATTTACACCAATGGAAAAAAATATACCCCATTCAAGTTGTAAAGTCCGGAATTTTACTTTACCTTTGTAGTATGAACAGAGAGCAAGAATACGAACAACTCTGTGAATCTGGGCTTTTGGACGAGTTTGCAGGCCCGTATCCGCTTTTAGACACTGCACCGCTACTTGCCGCTGCAGGGTATTACGCCACAAGCGAACAATCATTTGCCGAAAAAACTGGAATAACTTTGCCAGAAGGCAAAGCACACTCGGCGTTATTCGACGCGAGGCTAACCAGATCTGTTTGGAGACGTCTTACCAATCAATATTAGCCAGATGGAACAAGTCATTTGTTTTTTTTGTTAAAAATTTGTCAATATATTTTGCGGTTAAAATAGCTTTATGTATCTTTGCGGTACCATGCTGATGCCTGACTTTTCTTTGTTGTAGGCAGTGAAAGAACCTGGGAAGACTTCTCCACAAAACAGCATGAGCCCCGGTCCAGTCTCCCTGGATGCGGGGCCTTTTGTTAAATATCTGTTAATACATTTTGCCATAAAACAAAGAGTACTATCTTTGTGTTTATTTGCAAGATCTTCCCAGGTCGTAATACAACAAAGTTTATGTTAATCTACAAAAAGTTTGCCGTACAAAATTGCCATAAAAAGCACTACAAGCTCTACGAGACCCTGAGATGGGCTTTCTCGAAGGACAGTGGGTATTTTACTATACCAGTGCTGAAGATGTTTTGTGAGGCTAATGGTCTGAAATACGACACTCTCCGTAGAAAACTGAACGACATTGTAGTGGAGGGGTGGATCACCCTGGTCGATGGTCTCTACCATATAGAGTCTGGTCCGCACGAAGTTTATAAAGAATATCTTACCACCGAAACAGGTTCCCATAACTTTTACGAAAAGAAGATACGCCAGGGCTGTATACAGTTCGATGGGGTAGAATTGCTATATGGGTCTGACAGGTTCTTTCGAAGGACCATAATGAACACTTTTGTTGACGAAATAGGTCAAGTGAAAGAGTCCAAAGAGAAGACATTCAAAAGCCGTCAAGCAAAAATAAATAAGTCAGGGCATTACAGTAAGAAAGTATTCAATCCTGGCGATAATTCATACGAAAAACATAAATTTTTCCAATCAGATTTATCAGAAGACTGGAAAAAAATATCTAATATATTATCCTTATCCACTACCGGTATCAAAATGCTTGGTGGTGGGGTTTTCGATCAATTACTAAATACCAAGAAGTATAGACCTAGTAGGACTGTAGCTCCGAGTTTAGCTCTAAATTGTAGCAAAATAATCGGTATTGACTTTCCAGGCGAAATCTACTCCTTCAAAGAATTTGGTGATAGGATCGAAGTCATTGCATCTCAGTCAGTAGCAGCTAAAAATATCCGGTGGTCTAAATCGGATAAAGATTTGTTGTCTATTCCCCCTTCCGCTAACCCTCCCCGGGATGAGGCGGGAGGAATTATAGCGGAAAGGCTGGTAAAAACCATTATTCAACGAACAAAAGTATCAAATAAGATACTTTCAAAGAAAATGGGACATTCCAACACCACCACGCATAGTTATCTTAAAGAATCAGAAGCTCTGGGAGAGCTCTCGGTCCTGCGGACTCTTTGGGTCCTGGGGGAGTACAATCCTAACCTGGTTCTTAGTCTGAACTGCATAGATCAATCCATGCTAGCCGACGGGCTGCAGTTCAGGGCTGTCCGGTTAAAGGCGTCCTCAGTCCGAGCGATGCGGTTCAGCAAAAACAAGAACTACTATGTGAAATATGACAACCTATTTGAGAATAGCTGCTCCTACAAAGACGCAAAGTACCTGACCGTGCTCATATTGACCAACCAGTACGCAAAAACGCGCCCTGGTCAGATTTCAGGTGCTGACAAGGCATTTTTCGAGAACTCTGGTATAGGGGTCCTGAAGGACTGAAATGAAAAGAACGATCTAATTGTCACCAAGGTCACAATTAGATATACTTCTGATTCTTCCGCCTATAAACTAAACCCCTGCGTAATACACTTCGCAGTAGGGTAAATTTCTATATCCGGCCACCTAGTAGAAATTAATTTTGCAAAAATTCCGGAATTAATTTGAAGTTCCGGAAAAACCCCTTACCTTTGTAACATGAAAAACAACGACGAGTTAATTGAAGCAGTTGTAAACAACCCGAGGGGTTGTGTATTTCTTAACCCAGGCAAATAATGGAAAAGACTCCCAAAATTGACGAAGTCCCCCAGGATTACTACAAAAAAAGCCTCAGCCAGCTCAAAAAAGTTGACTTTGTGAGAGCGATAATGTTAGCCATGGAGAGTGATATAGCCTT
>ERZ650304.1101-NODE-1101-length-11107-cov-3.886265_pt1 | contig 11107 bp, 9 predicted proteins | sample MGYA00376240_ERZ650304 | MGnify/ENA primary metagenome ERZ650304 (study PRJEB26733, sample SAMN07839271) | wastewater metagenome | biome: small river; feature: stream; material: water | place: USA: North Carolina | collected 2016-03-01 ...
GCAGTTTCTAGCACTTGGGCTAGTTTTGTCTACAGTAATACCAACCCTTTCACTGCAGTGGGCGATACTTTTTGCTGCAGCGCTTGTGACGGTATACACATTTTTTGGAGGGATGTATTCTGTTGCAACACTTGATACGATTCAGACTGTTGTTATTACGGTCGGGCTCGGCGCTGTGTTTGCGTACGCGCTTTCAAAAATTGGAGGATTTGATGCGTTGATTGCACAGACCCCACCTGATTTTTGGCAGGTTACCCCACAGATGTCTGGATCACTTACCGAGTGGATTATTTTTGTAACAGCACTCATGACAATTGGTCTTGGATCTATTCCACAGCAGGATGTGTATCAGCGAGCCATGTCTGCAAAATCTGCAACTATCTCAGTATGGGCTTCTGTGGTTGGTGGTATCTTGTATTTCACGATTGTACTTATGCCGCTATTTATTGCAGGTGTTGCACGTATCTTGTATCCGGATGTCTTAGAAAGCAATCCTCAAAACCTTGTCCTTGCACTTATCCAAGATCACACACCGCTTCTTCTCCAGGTTCTTTTCTTTGGGGCACTTGTTTCTGCTATTATCTCAACTGCGTCCGGTGCTCTTTTGGCGCCAGGGACATTGCTGGCAGAAAATGTTATCAAACCATTCTTCAACGACATGTCAGACAAGCTTCGTTTGCATGTTATTCGTTCGGCGGTTATCTTCATTGCTTTTGGAGGACTATTACTTGCACTTAAAGACGATGCGCGTATTTATGAATTAGTTTCAGGTGCATACTCTATCACGCTTGTTGCAGGATTTATACCTCTTGCTGTCGGGTTGTATAGCACTCGTGCAAACTCATTTGGTGCCCTCGTATCAATCATTGCGGGACTCAGTACATGGCAGTACTGGGAGCACTTTGTTACTTCTGAAATCCCGGGGACATTTGTTGGGTTTGTGGCTTCGGCTGTCGGTATTATTATCGGAACCGTTATCGGGCGGTTCATCCAAAAAGAGGAAAAGATACTATCGTAATGATATACTTAAGCTATGTTCGGATTTTCTTCACACGACACACCTTCTAAAAAAATACTCCTCTCAGGTATTCAGGCGACAGGAAAGTTACACTTTGGTAACTATTTTGGCGCTATGCGCCAAAATATCTCACTTGGAAATAGTGGGGAGTATGAAGCATATATCTTTATTGCAGACTATCATTCACTCACTACAGTCAAGGACAAGAATGCACTTCGTCAAAGCGCGCTTGAAATCGCAGCAGCATATATCGCATGTGGACTTGATACAAGTAAAGTGACACTCTTTAGACAGTCAGCTGTTCCAGAACATACTGAACTTGCGTGGGTGTTTAACAACGTAGTAACAATGCCATACCTTATGCGTGCTCATGCGTTTAAAGATCATGAAGCAAAGAATCAAGAGGTGAATGTTGGTCTCTTTGATTATCCAGTTCTTATGGCAGCAGATATTCTCATGTATCAAGCAGATGTTGTACCTGTTGGTTCTGACCAAAAACAGCACGTAGAGTATGCTCGTGATATCGCAGGGTTTTACAATCGTGCTTGGAATATAGAGCAGTTCAAACTCCCGAAAGAAATGATTCTCGAATCTGTTGCTACTATTCCAGGTGTTGATGGCGCCAAAATGAGTAAGAGTAAAGGCAATGTCATCTCCCTATTTGGAACAGATGAAGAAGTCAAAAAAGCGGTGATGGGAATTGTTACCGATTCAGCTCGCCCAGAAGACATAAAGAATGCTGACGAAAACACTATTTTTAATATCCATAAACATTTTCTTTCTGATGAAGAAGTTTCTATTTTGCGAGCGCGATTTGAGCAAGGTGGATATGGATACAAAGAAGCAAAAGAAGACTTACTTGCAACTATCATGAAGTGGCGCGAAGGGAAGAAAGAAAAGTTTGACGAACTCATGGCTCATCCTGAAAAAATTGAAAAGATGTTAGAAGATGGTGGAAAGCGTGCACGCTCAAAAGCACAAGAAACGATGAAGCAAGTGAGAGAACAGATTGGATTGAAATAGCTTGTTAGTGATGTTATGATGTATATGTCGGCAACTCACAAACCGGTTTGGCTTCGGTCGGAACCGTAGGTGCTCGACGGGAAACCACAAGGGAAAAAGGACAAAGTACCAGCGAGGGAAATGGCTCACGGAACAAGATCTCCGCTTTCGTTGACGAGAGTCTCCGATACCTTGTGGTTTTTTCTTTCACTTATTTTTGCTATAATGGAATTTCTATGCGTACGTATATCAAGGATTTAGCTGAACATATTGGACAAGAAGTAGACGTCTGTTCTTGGATAGATGTTAGACGTGATCAAGGGAAAATGGTGTTTTTGGACCTTCGAGATGCCACCGGAAAAGTTCAGGCAGTTATCTTGCCGAACCATGTTGATGCGCTCAACATTGCGCAGCATGTTCGCCCAGAGTGGGTTGTTCAGATCACAGCACTAGTCAATAAGCGTCCAGAAAAAAATATTAAAGCAGACGTTTTAAACGGAGCAATTGAGCTTGAAGTTCTCTCCATTACTGTACTAAACGAAGCATCTACTCCAGCATTTGATATTTCTACAGATGGGTACGAAGTAAATGAGGAAGTTCGTCTTGAGAAAAAATATCTTGATCATCGTCGTGCGCGCATGCAAAGAAATATCCGTACACGTCATAAGGTGATGAAGTTTTTGCGTGACGAATTCGACGCTCGTGGATTCCTTGAAATCGAAACACCACTTCTCACAAATCCTACACCAGAGGGTTCACGCTCGTACCTCGTTCCTTCTCGTCTATGGCAAGGAAGTTTTTATGCATTACCTCAGTCTCCTCAGCAGTACAAACAGCTTCTTATGGCGGGTGGATTTGAAAGATACTTTCAGTTTGCAAAATGTATGCGAGACGAAGACACGCGCGGTGATCGTCAACCAGAATTCACGCAGCTAGATATCGAAATGAGCTTCGCTTCTCGTAGCGAAGTGATGAAGATAAACGAAGAGATTTTGATTAACCTCGTCACAACTCTTTTCCCTGAGAAAAAGATACAAGAAGTTCCATTCCCTGTGTATACCTACGATGAAGTGATGAAAAAATACGGTAGTGACAAACCAGACTTTCGTACAGACAAGAATGATCCAAACCTCCTAGCATTTGCATGGGTAGTTGATTTTCCGTTTTTTGAAAAGACTGGTGAAGATAACGTAGACGGAACAGGGGAATGGACATTTACTCACAATCCTTTCTCTCGACCAAAGGATGAACACATGGATTTGTTGATGAAAAAAGAATCAATCAAAGATATCCTCACGACACAGTATGATGTTGTACTAAACGGATACGAGCTTGGTGGTGGATCTATTCGAAACCATAATCCAGAAGCACTACGAAAGGTTTTTGAAATTATGGGATATAGCGATGAACGTATCAACCAAAATTTCGGTCACATGCTAGAAGCATTAGGATCAGGTACACCACCACACGGAGGCATCGCGTGGGGATTTGATCGTCTCCTGATGATTCTCCTTAACGAACCAAACATTCGCGAAGTGATGGCGTTTCCAAAAACAGGTGAAGGTAAAGATCTTCTCATGCAAGCACCGTCTCCTGCACCAGAAAAAACATTGCGAGAGCTTGGAATACAGATAAAAAACAAATAGATTAACTAAATAAAAAAGTCAGCGATATCTAGGAAGGTATCGTTGACTTTTTACATAAATGTGATATAATATAATTATGCCGTTTGGCTAAGAGGCAAGTTTTACTTGCTCATGTTCTATAACAATTTAGGGGTTTTCATGGGGTACATCATCATTGCTTCAGTGGTTGCATTCCTTGTAATCATTGAAATTGAATTTCGCTTTCAGCTACGTCAACAGTACGTCCACTTTTTGTGGGTTGCAGCTGACAAGTTGCTAACCGTTCTTCTTGCGGGGTGGTACGAAGTTCTGGTGCCATCTTGGCTCTACCTGCGCCGCAAGGCAATCGAGTTTTGGAATATGCTTGCAGCTTTTCGAAAGAAGTTTGCAAAGCTTCTGATCGGACTGCTCTGGCTGGTGCTTCTGATTGCTGGTATCGCGCTGCTAACGCTTGCCGGTACTGCTACGGTGTTTGCACTTGCTGGTACCCTGTTGCTGATCTTGTCGATTTTCACGACGCTTTTGTTTTCAAACATCTTGTCTGCAATCGGTGCATTTGCTGTCACAGTAGTTGCACTGCTTGTCCTTGTTTGGGAAGCGTTGTGGGACGGGCTTGCTATTTTCCTGAAATCCTTAGCGATGCTCCTTGCCTCGGTATCGATCGTGATTCCGTCGTGTGGCTTTTCTGAGAAATCAGCAGAAGCGCCTGTGGTCACTCCGATTGAGCAGCGTGTGGTGGTGGGGCAACCTATCACTCCAAGGATGAGGGTCATCAACAAGCTCATTGCTGAGAGAGGGGAAGGGTGCTTGAAAGTTTCCAAGCGCGGCGGATTACCGCTCACACTTCTGGAATGCAAATCACTTACCGAATACGTCGGCCGCAAGGTTGAAGTTCGTGGTAAGTGGGTACTTGCTCCCAATCTCACTATCGGTGAGGAGTGGTATTTGGTCCAAGAAGGGGCCAAGATGTGGTGGATCATCAATCCACCAAACCGCTAACCAAACACAAACAAATGCCTCCCCGGAGGCATTTTTATTTTATGGGCGTATAACCGTCGTGCTCCGAAAGTTATTTCTCATGAGAGAGATTTTTTAATACCACTAACTGTCACAAGAGTGCTTATGTTTTTGTTATACTATGTACATGAAGAAGCTCCTCCTTGGGTTGGTTATATCTCTTAGCTGTGCTGAGGTGCTTTTTGCTGCAACAGCTTCTTTTGATACAGCGGTATGGATTCCGTATTGGCGAAAAACAGAAGGAGCAAGTTCTACACTTGCTAACTTAGACAAGGTGACACAAATCAGTCCCTTTGCATACGAGCTCCAACAAGATGGCAGCATCAAGGATGCACTCAAAGCAAAAGAAGAGCCTTGGGTGTCACTTATTGCAGAAGCAAAGAAAAAGAAAGTGGCAGTGTATCCAAGTATTCTTTCATACCCACACAATGAAACTGAAAAATATAACCAGTATCTCTTGCTTGCTCAAAAGAAACGTAGACAAGCTCATGTGAAAGAAATTGTTGCTCTTGTAAAAACAAACAAGTTTGACGGTATTGATATCGACTACGAAGCAAAACTTGCAGAGAGCAAGCCATACTTTTCTGCTTTTTTGACAGAACTCTCAGCTGCGCTTCATAAAGATAAAAAGAAATTGATCTGTACCGTAGAGGCTCGTACTCCACCTGAAAGTAGATACGCTACCACGTCAGCCGCAGTGCTTTCAAAAGTTGAATACGCAAACGATTACAAGGTCATCGGAAAAGTCTGTGACCAGGTACGTATCATGACATATGATCAGATAGGAGATGATGCGACCCTTAACATGCAAAACACTACATCATATTATCGACCCGTTGCCGATATCAATTGGGTGAAAAAGGTTTTGACACTTGCTCTTGAAGACATACCAGCAAAGAAAATAGTCGTGGGTGTGCCTACATATGGATACAAATATGAAATTATTCCCGCAACAGTAGCGTCTCCGACACGGTATTCTCGCATTGGTTCGATGAACTTCTTTTATGCTGATGAATTGGCAAAACAACTAAACATACAACCGACACGTAATCAGGCAGGGGAGCTGTCGTTTACGTATTCAACGAGTACTGACATATATGGTGCATCTCTTGGTGGTACAAAACAATTTCTCGTCTGGTATTCGGATGCAGAAGCAATAGCAGACAAAATGCGCTTGGCAAAGCTGTACAAACTCGGAGGTATTGCGATATTTAAAATTGACGGCAATCATGATCCAGAGATATTTAAACGTCTAAAGTAAACTACCTGATATACTTCTTGTATGGAATTCACTGTTAAGTTAGATAGGTACGAAGGTCCGTATACAAAACTACTCGACCTCATCGTAGAGAAAAAACTTTCTATTACAGAAGTTTCTTTGGCGTCAATTGCAGATGACTATATCGCATACGTAAAATCCCTTGCTGAAACTAATGCGGTTGATGTTTCTCAGTTTGTGTTAGTTGCTTCAACGCTTATGCTCATGAAGGCGAAGTCACTGCTTCCTGGTGTTGTTTACACAGAAGAAGAAGAGAAGCAAGTACACGACCTTGAGTCAAAACTTGAAATGTTTATGATACTTTCTCGTGGGTGTTTGTTGGTGCAAGAAAGGTACGGTAAAGCACAGCTCTATAGACGTCCTCGTATGAATTTTAGAGGTGGTTCTGTTTTTGTGCCTGATGCGCGTATTTCTGTTACAACACTTCAATCGATAGCGCTTCTAACAGTTGCTTCCTTTAAGCCGCCTGAGAGACTTATGAAGATAGCTGTTGAACAAGTTTTGCGTATCGAAACCGTTATCGAAAATCTCATCACTCGTGTACAAAATATTGGAGGACTGACATTGTCTACGCTTGCAACAGGAGTAGAAACATTCGAACAGAAAAAGAAATTGCTTATTGTTAATTTTATCGCTCTTCTTGAGCTTGTTCGTTCTGGTGCGCTTGTAGCAAATCAGTCTGAGTCAGGGGGAGATATACATATTCAGGCTGCCTCCCAGCAAGCGTGATACACTTCTAACTACGTATGCTACAAAATGTAACAACTCTTTTATACCTTTCTGGCGAACCACTCACTGTCTCATCTATTGCGAAATTGGTGAATGCTTCACAGGAAGACGTGCTAGCCATACTTCCACAGATTGATGCATCTCTTGCGCCTCTTGGTCTACAGCTGCTCATCAATGGAGATGAGGTGGCAATAACAACACAAACTTCACAGGCAGCGCTTGTGGAAGCTTTTTGGAAAGAAGATCTTTCAGGTGAGCTCACTCCTGCTGCGCTTCAGGTTCTCACACTTGTTGCATATCTTGGTAGCGCTACGCGAGCAGATATTTCATATATTCGAGGGGTGCAATCATCACAATCTATACGCACACTCTCTGTTCGTGGACTCATAGAACGCGAAGGTGAGGTCTGCAAACTCACAACTGATGCACTTCAATATCTAGGAGTTACATCTCCTTCAGAACTTCCAGATTATGAAAACCTCCACAAGGAACTCGTAGACAAACTAACACACGGAGAAGAGGATAACGGAAGGCGCTCATGATGATACATGTACGCAAAGACTATTTACACCTAGGGTTTACCTACGTTTCTGCGCTGGTATTTGTTTTTGTGCTTGTGTTTGCTATACAAACATATCCAAACAAAGAAGGGGGGATTTTGGGAGAAGAAAAAAACACACAACAGGCGCCTCTATTTGTGAATCGTGAGGCTTTTGAGCTCTTACCGATTACTGCAAAAGCTTACATTGTGTACGATATTGTCGACAAAAAAGTGATTGCATCACACAACAGTACAACAACACTCCCTCTTGCAAGTTTGACCAAAGTTATGACAGCACTAACTGCTCACAGTGTTGCACCTGAAGCAACGCTTATTCGTATTGAGCCTGGGCATATTGATGGGTCGTATGATCTTGGTTTGCGTAAAGGGCAAGCATGGAGGCTTGATGAACTTCTCAAGTATACGCTTACGTTTTCATCAAATGATGGAGCGTACGCGGTTGCAGACTCTCTTCTGGGGAGGCGAGAATTTATCGCACGTATGAATACTGTGGCGGCAGGGTATGGTTTGGATTTAGTATTCACGGACCCTGCAGGGCTTGATGAGGGGGATGTATTAGGAGGTAAAGGGAGTGCTTATGATGTGGCAGTGCTCATGTCTATTGCTAGAAGAGAAATACCAGGGATTCTAGAAGCAACAACCAAGAAGCGTAGTACTGTTATGACAGAAAATGGCCCGCTTTCTGGCGTGCCTAATACAAATCAATCTGTGGCGGGTATTATTGGTATAGAAGGTTCAAAAACAGGCTATACGGACTTGGCAGGGGGGAACCTGGCACTTATTGCTGATGTTGCTGTCGGGCATCCGGTTGTTATTGTTGTTCTTGGGTCAACTAAAGCTGAGCGTTTTACAGATGTAGAAATGCTCTACGAAGCGCTCCTGGTATCCCTTAAATAGGCGCTTTTTTCCCCAGAGCGAGAGAGGCTACTATGGTATACTGGAGAACATGTTATTCTCCTTGGACCCGTTTAAAGTTTTGCTTCCAGCGCTCGTTTCTTTCCTTGTTGGTGTCATAATAGCTCCATACCTTATACGTTTTTTGAACAAACACGCTTTGTGGAAAAAGAAAAACGTTACAAAGACTATTGATGGCCAGGATGCAACAATAACAGCAATGCTTCACAATGATGAGAAGGCTCCAGTTCCTCGTTTAGGGGGAATTGTTGTGTGGGCTTCGGTCACCGTCACTGCATTATTATTTTGGTTTCTTTCTTATTTTTTCCCGACACCATTTACTGAAAAGCTAGACTTTATTTCACGTAACCAAACATGGCTTCCGCTTGTTGCGATGCTTGTAGGTGCGTTTGCTGGAGCGATAGATGACCTGCTCGTTGTAGAGGCATTTGGGAGCAAATTAAACTCATATATAGGAGGAGGGCTTTCTTTTCCTGTTCGTCTTTTGGTGGTTTCATCTCTTGGGCTTGTGCTTGGGTGGTGGTTCTTTGCAAAACTTGGAGTAGCGAGTGTCTATGTGCCTTTTTATGGTGATCTCTATCTAGGTGGTCCATTATTTATACTCTTTTTCATACTAGTGTTGTTGGCTACTTTTTCTACAGGGGTTATCGATGGGGTGGATGGTCTTTCTGGAGGTGTTATGTCGGCTGTGTTTAGCGCGTACGGAATGATTGCATTTGCTCATGGGCAAAATAATATCGCTGCGCTATGTTTTGTTATCGTTGGAGGTATTATGGCGTTTTTGTGGTTCAACATCCCTCCAGCAAAGTTTTATCTTTCAGAAACAGGTATGCTTGCGTTATCGTTGTCGCTTGCGGTTATAGCATTTCTTACAAATGCGGTTATGTATTTGCCGATCATCGCTCTTCCACTTGTTGCGACAACACTCTCGGTTATTCTTCAGCTTGTTTGGAAAAAGGTTCTGAAAAGAAAACTCTTTTTGGTTGCCCCGCTTCATCATCACTTTGAAGCTAAAGGTTGGTCAAAGTATCAGGTGACAATGCGATATTGGATTATTTCGTATATGTGCGCTCTCCTTGGGGTTGTTATTGCTCTTGTAAGCTAATCTTATGTTTGCACGTGTAGACAAACCACTTCTCATCAGCATTATTGCACTTTTGCTCGGTGGGCTCATTGTGTTTGGTTCTGCTGCTCTTGGAGTGCTTGCTGTAAATGAAGTAAAGTTTTATGCGGTTATCAAGACACAGCTTGTGTACGCACTGTTTGGAGGTGCCATTGCACTCTTGCTTGGTATGAATATCCCGTACAGATTTTATATGAAATATGGGTACTACTTGTTTGGGGCGGCACTTTTTGTAACAACACTCGTATTTGTTCCTGGACTATCGGTGTATCACGGAGGGGCACATAGATGGATAGATATAGGCTCGCTATCCGTTCAACCATCTGAAGCGCTCAAGTTTGGTTTTGTTATTGCAGTTGCATTGTGGTGCTCCACACAACGTAATAAATTCAAAGATTGGCGATACGGTATTTTGCCGTACATCCTAGCTGCAGGTGTTGTTTCTGGTATCATGCTTGCTCAGCCAGATTTCGGAACATTTATGGTTATCATGGCTGCATCATTTGGTGTTTTTTTCGTAGGAGGCGCACGCAAGAATCATATTATTGTTTTGATGCTTGTTGGATTACTCGGAGTGGCAACACTCATCTCTCTTCGTCCGTACATGATCGAACGAGTCAAAACATTTTTGAACGCTTCACATGATCCACAAGGCTCATCTTGGCAGCTTAATCAGTCACTGATTGCTCTTGGTAGTGGCGGTATCGCAGGTCGTGGACTTGGTCAATCCGTGCAAAAATTTAACTACTTACCTGAGCCGATAGGGGACTCTGTATTTGCGGTACTAGGGGAAGAATTAGGTCTCATTGGGTCCCTTACACTCCTACTCTTGTATGCTATAGTAGGTATACGGGGCTTCAATGTTTCCATGCGAGCAGAAAACCAATTTGCACGGTTGCTCGGGGTAGGGATAGTGATCATTATTCTTACACAAGCATCGCTTAATATTGGTTCTATGCTTGGACTTATGCCACTCACTGGTGTACCACTTCCTCTGGTTTCTCACGGAGGAACAGCGCTCATGGTTGCACTGTTTGAGCTTGGTGTATTACTTCAAATATCCAAAACCGCACACGTCGTATGAAAATAGTTATCACAGGAGCAGGAGGGGGGCACTTTTATCCGTTACTAGCGGTGATTGAGCGTGTTCGCAAAGAAGTGTTTATTCAAAAGATTGTACCACCAGAGGTATATTTCTTTTCTGATAAACCATATGACGAGCGAGCGCTTTTTGATTTACAAATAAAGTTTACGCAGATTCCTGCTGGCAAACTCCATGTGTATCCTTCACTAGAAACCGCGACTGGTTTTTTTAGAACTGCATACGGTATTGTTGTTGCTCTGATAAAACTCTATCAGCTGTATCCAGATGTTATATTTGCTAAAGGTGGGTATGCGAGCTTTCCAACGCTTTTTGCAGCGAGAATGTTGTCTATTCCAGTGATTGTTCATGAAAGTGATTCTGTTGCTGGGCGCACGACGTCATGGGCTGGAAAGTTTGCAGCACGAGTTGCGGTTTCGTACAAAGAAGCTGCAGCGTTTTTCCCAAAATCAACAGTTGCATATACCGGACAACCAATCAGAGATAATCTTATTCCGCCAGAAGATTTCACTCGCACATATCCCGAAAAAGAACGTCCAGTTATTCTTGTACTTGGCGGGTCACAAGGTAGCCAAACTATCAATGAGGCATTACTCCCGCTTTTACCTGATTTACTAAACAAATACGACATCGTGCATCAGGTTGGTTCGCTCAATAAAGATGATATGAAAAAAGTGACTGATTCTTTACTTCGAGATCATCAATTCAAGGAGCATTACTTTATGGAAGGTTTTA
>ERZ650304.1102-NODE-1102-length-11105-cov-8.308869_pt1 | contig 11105 bp, 16 predicted proteins | sample MGYA00376240_ERZ650304 | MGnify/ENA primary metagenome ERZ650304 (study PRJEB26733, sample SAMN07839271) | wastewater metagenome | biome: small river; feature: stream; material: water | place: USA: North Carolina | collected 2016-03-01 ...
ACTATAGGACGAAATCAATTATCTTAGGAGGGGGAGTAATTGCCAACGATGAATTGAGAAAACAGTTTAAAGAAAAAATTAAAAAAGATATACAATTAAATAATATAACAAAAGCAATAAGACAATTACATGCTAGACAAAGTTTTGATTCTTTCATAGAACAAGCAAATTATTATTTAAAAGATGCTCAAGACATATTTGATAAATTTGAAGAAATTAAATCACTCTCTTTGAAAAAAGATTTAAAAAAAATTAGTAAATATGCAGAAGAATTGAATTATACAATTAATCACATATCCAAATATATGTCTTTATATAATTCTTTCTATTCTGAAGATTTATCAGATAAAACCAAAAATGAATTAAAAACAATATCTGAAAAATCAAATATATTAAATGATTTATTAAAACAAGAAGTATTAAAACCTTTAGTAAAACAAATAGGAGATGAACAAGGTGTCAAAGATATATTATTGGATGAAATAGAATTGGGAGCAATTGACAGAAATTTTTCAGCTACAGGAATTTTACAAAATTCATCCATACAACTTCTTTATTCTTTAGTTAGAGATGTAGCAAATAAAAGAGATTATGATAGTAAGAAAAAAATAAATGAATTATTAGATATAGTAAAAGATGGTCCTAAAGATATATTCAAATTAATTTCTGAAAATAATAAATTAATAAAACAATATTCAAAACAATTTTATGAAGAATTAGAATTGGCAATTAAGAATAAAGACATTTCTTGGATTAAACAAAATGTAAATGTAGAAGAGTATACAAAACAAATACAAGAAGAACTAAATCTTAAAATAGATATTATAAATGAAAGTTATTATGATGAGGATAAGAAAAATGAAGCAATACTAGCTTTAAAAACAAAATATTCTCTTTCTGAAAAAGGACAAGGATGGTTAAATCAAAAATTAAAATATCATCCTTTACCAAAATGGGAAAGTGAGCAATATTTAAAAATGAAAAATAATCCTAAAGCATTTAGACTTTATGAATTTATTAAAGAAATAAATAGATTTGCTAAAAGTATAGGTTATTTATCATCTCAAGATGTTTGGTATACTTTTTTACCATTTAGACAAAAGTCGTTAGAAGAAAAATTACTTGGAGGTAAAATCAATCCTATTGAGGATATTATGAAAGCTTTAACCATAACAGATGAAGATTTTCAATATGGTGAAAGAGACCCTGATACAGGACAAATAATAGAAAAAATACCAAAACCATTTAGGAAATTACCAAAAGGAGAAGAATATTCAGAACAATATGGAGAAAGTTTAGCTTTATATATTAAACAATTATATAATTATGCTTATTTACAAGATGTAGAATCTATTAATAATTCTATATTTCAAATAGAAAAAGATAAAAAAGCATATGTTAGAGATTTTAAAGGAGATATAGTAATTGAAAAAGAAGAAAAAAAACAAGCTGAAAATAATGATGTAAATTTAAAACTATTCCTAACTCATAAATCAGCTATATTTTATGGACAAAAGTATCCACTTTCAAAAAATGAAGACATAGTATTAGCTAAAATAGGAGAAGATTTCAAAAAATGGAATAATGAAATACATAAAGTATTAGGAGTGAGACCTCTTCCTGAAAATCTTACAGGAAGACAATATTCTATGTTTAAAATATTAGATAGTCTTAATAAATATTTTCAATTAAAAACATTAGGATTTAACCCATTCTCAGGTATTTCTCAATATTTAGGAGGTAAGTTCCAAAATTATATTAATTCTGGAAAATATATGACTTCTAAAGATATGACTGCTACAGATATTAAATATTTACAAGCACATTTAGTACATACAGAAGAAGGTAAAAAAATGTTTGCAGCATTGGAATATTTTGACCCGTTTATTAAAAATGAAAAAACAAGAGACAAAATATTAAAACTGAATAATTTAAAACTAAATTCTCAAAATATTCAAGATGCTATAATGATATTAATGAGGACAGGAGATTTAGCAGTTCAAACACAAATATTTGCAGGATTATGGAATAATATGATTATTTTAAATGGTCAAATATATAATGTTAGAGAATATGTGTCTTCCCTACCAGAATTTCAATCCATAGAAGCATCTTTAAATGATGAAAAATTTGAAAACAAAGTACAAGAATTATTAAAACAATATCACATTAATAAATATTCTACCATAATAGATAATAAACTTGTAATAGAAGGAATAAAAGAAAATGATGATTCAGTATTTAATCAAAGAAATATAGCAAGAGCTATGACTACTAGAGCTGTGGGTAGTTTATCTCCAGAACAAGTTAGAGGTATAAATACTTCTATTTGGACAAATTCTATGATGGTATTTAAAAACTGGATTCCTTCTTTAGCAGCAGAAAGATTTGGTAAATTAAAATATTCTAAAGATTTAGAAGATTGGGAATGGGGTAGAGTAAGTACAATGACTACTTTTTACGGATATAACGTATTTAAACATATAGGATTTACATTAGACGCAATGTCAATGTTATTAGGTCTTAAAAATATAATTCCTGCCTTTTCTCAAGGAGGTAAAATTATTAAAGGAGATTTATCCACTACAGAAACAATAATTGCTAAATATGAACAAGTAAAAAGAAAATGGGTAGAGCAAACTGGTAAAAATCCAGATGATTTTATGACTCCTGCTGAATTTACAAAATTAGCAAAACAAAATATTTCAGCATTAGCAAGAGAAACAGCAATATTAATATTAACTTTTACAGCATTTGTATTAGCTTCAAATGCACTTGATGATGATGAACCAAAAGACCCTAAACTAAAAGCAATGGTAAAAGCATTGGATAAAGTAAAGGATGAAGTTTGGTTTTATTATAATCCTTTATCTCTAGCTCAAATAACAAATGGAAACTTAATACCTTCGATTTCAGTATTAACAGATGCTCTAAAAATAATGCAACAAACAGGAAAAGAAGTATACGGATATAGTTTTGAGGATGATGAATATGTAGAAGATAATAAAGTTTTGAAATATGTTTTAAAATCATTTCCTATAACAAATCAATTATCTTCAATGCTTCCTTTATTTGCACCTGATGCAGCAAAAGATTTAGGTATACAAATTAATTCTCAATCTAGAAGATAATATTAATAGCATTTTAAAATATAAAATTTCATTAAAATAATACATATTTTTTTTAATTTTGCACAATGATTTTTGAAAATACATATAGAAATTTAGATAATACAAGTAATCCTACAAAACTTAATAGGATATTTAAAGATATATATAAATATATAAGATGGTTATATAATAATAATATACCTTCAACTAGAAATATAAATACTACATATCCTTTAATGGGAGGAGGTGATTTAACTGTTGATAGAACTTTCTACATTACTCAATCATCTCCTTCAGATAGTGGTTTTATAAGTTCTACTAATTATAATGATTGGTATACAGCATATAACAACACTATTGCTTCTGCTTCTGTAACAGGAACAACTACAAAAACACTTACTTTAAATCAACAAGATGGAGGTACTATAACAGCATCTTGGACAGATGTTGATGCAGCACCTGTAACTTCTGTTTTTGGTAGAATAGGAGCAATTACAGCACAATCTGGAGATTATACAACTACATTAGTAACAGAAGGAACAAATTTATATTTTACAAATGCTCGTGCAATAGCATCAACTTTAACAGGATATATTTCAGGAGCTGGAACAATAACTTCTTCAGATACCATACTTACAGCTATTCAAAAACTAAATGGAAACACTAATGCATTAAGCAGTGTATATTTTCCTTTAATAGGTGGAACAATTACAGGAACAGGCGGAAATGGCTTTATAGGACTACCTTCTCAAAATACAGTTCCTACTACACCTTTAAGTGGTTTTAGATTATATGCTAATAGTTCTCATGCACTTAGTTGGATAGGTCAAAATGGTTTTACAAGAACATTTGATGGTACTTCTAATACTGCTAATAGAACATATACTTTGCCAAACTTTGATGGTAATTTTTTATTAACATCAACAACTCCTTCTTCTGGAAGTGTATTGTTTGGAACTGGTACTACAATAGGACAAGATAATACCAATTTCTTTTGGGATAATATCAATAAAAAATTAGAAGTTTTTAAATTATATACTGGTAATGCGGACTATTATTTTGAAAATGACCCTTATACAACATCTATCAATAGTCTAAAGATTGGCGGTGTTGCTCATCAGTATGGAATTTCAGTAAACCAAACTAATGGTGGAATGGACTGGACTTTCTTTAAAGAAAGTGGGGATGCCTCTGGAAATAGAACTCCAATAATTGCCGATAGGCGTGTGTTGCCAAATCAAGAAATTGCTTACCACCAATACTCAGCACATAATGGAGTGGATGACATATACGGTAAAAAAAGTATAGCCGTAATAACAAGAGCTTCTCCAAGTAGTAATTCTACTTTGGGTAATATGAAAGGTACTTATACTATTGTTACTGCAAATAATAACGGGTTTGATGTTTCTCCTTTAAATATAGACGTTTTTATATCAGAGCAAAAAATAGCTTTCAATGCTCCAGTAAATATTACAACAAACGACCTTACAAAAACGGTTAATATTTTTGGAGATTTAGTTTCTTCCACAGGATTATTTTCAAATAAGTTAGAATTAAGTACAGGCGGAGTAGTATATAATCAATACATTAATGGAGAATGGAGACTTAAAAAAGGTAGCAGCAGTTTTGATTTATTGAAAGTAAATGAAGATATTAGACCGTTAATAATTCAAGGAGGTTCTGCCCATTTACCATTTTACATTTACACAGATACTGGTGGTGCAGGGTTTACAACAAGTGCAAGTGTGCTATCAGGCTTGTACATGGGAACAACTGTTGGTTCATTTTTAGTAAATAATAATGAAATTTTTAGGTTTGATGTTACTGCTGGTTCTAGGTTAGGAGTTAATACTGGTAGTGGTAACAATGCCACATTCGATGTTAGGGGTTCTACTAGCAGCACAAGGGCTTTTTTGGTAAAAGATAATAATTCGGTAGAATTGTTAAGAGTTAATAATGGTGGTAATGTAATCATCAACCCAACGTCTAGTAATACTCTTATTGGTAGCACAATAGATGTAGGTCTTGGCAAACTACAAGTTACTGGTAATTGTTACGTTAGTGGCACATTAAGAATTGGAACAATAACTATTACAACAGGGACAGGAAGCCCAGAGGGTGTTGTAACTGCAACAGTTGGTAGCCAATTTATGAGAACTGATGGAGGTGCTAATACAACATTATATGTAAAAGAAAGTGGAACTGGTAATACTGGCTGGGTTGCTAAATAAATGTTTTGAACAATATCCAATAGAAAAACCATTTAAAAACAAATAAAAATGAACAACAAATTAATTTTAACAGTAATTTTCTTTTTGCCATTATTGGCAATTGCATTAATTAATCCTACAGCTATGGAGTCAGGGGCTTATCCAAGTAAACTAGCAACGTGTGTAATATTCGCCATTGCAGGGTTATTAAGTGCTTACGCTATTTGGATTAAAAAATTAGATGCTAACCAATTAATATTAGCCTTACTAGTTATTTGGGCATTTGGGTTAAGCTTACCAACTTTATTTTAATGATTATAATAAAGGCAAATACAAACAAGCAATCAGGGCTTTACTTCCCGCTATGTGGGAGCAGCAGAAGTATTAAATTTTCTTTTACCGAAAGTTGCAAATACGATGTTCGAGGCGTTGGCAATCAAAGCAATTTACATAAGTTATTTGGCATAGGCTTATTTCATTTATTTGGTAGTTTTAAAACTACCAAAACAAAAAAGTGGTGGGAGTTGCACAAGTGGTTAAGTATTCGTGTTGGTTGGCGTTATAACCCTATTGAAGATGTTTTTGAAATAACTGATTATTGTTATATAAATGGCATAGGAGATAGAAGCACAACCGACAATGTAATAGTTAAAGTAAAAGCTGGAGATGTAGTTAAGTGTTCAGTTTACTTTTTAAAAGATGGGTTAGCATTAGAGATTAATGTAAATAGAAATACTACACTAATAACTAAGCAGATTGCAATGCCAATGTTTTTATGTGTACCGTTTTTTTTAAGATTAAGAGCTTATGTAGGTAGTGGTTTTACAACATTAAAAAACATGATTATAAATAGATATGACTAATATAGTAGAATCTGTAATTGGTGCAGTTCTTGCTTTTTTCTTACCTGTTTGGTATAAGAAATGGAAAGATGCTAAAAAAATAAAATCTTTTAATAAAGCACTGGATGTAGATACAGAAATTAAAAAAATATTAGCAGAAGTAAGAGCTAAATACGGATTTAATAGAAGTTCTATAGTGGATTATCATAATGGTACAACTTCTTTAGGAGGATTTAGTTTTAAAAATTCTTCAATGAGATATGAAGATTGTGATGAACATACTAAATATATAAGTATGGAATTTCAAAACATTCCTTGTAGTATAGTAAATGATATGTTATTAAGACTTGAAAGAAGTGAAAAAGGATATGTTACTGCTACAGATGACCAAAATGAAACATTGGATGAACAATCAGTAATTACACATAGAATGTATGGAATTAGACAAGCATATAATTTTAGAATTGGGAGTAGTTTAATATATGGTTGTTTAAGTCTTATATCAACAAATGAAAAAATTAGACTAAGTGAGGATGATATACTTAATATCAAAGCAGCTTGTCAAAAAATATTTTTACTTAGAAATAAATAATATGAAAAAGAATATATTTAAAGCTTGGATTACATCTATTGCAGGATTAATAATTTTAGGAATTACTATTTTTATGGTATTTCATAAAGATATAAATTGGCAATGGGAAGGAATATTAGGTATTTGTGCAGGAACTGTATTATTATTAGCACCTCAAACATTTGAAAAAACATTTAATAAAATTATAGATAAATTATGAATAAAACATTAACTTGGTTAGTTATTTTTTTGTTTGCAATAGTGTTAATACAATATTGTAATAGACCTAGTAATATAACTAAACCTATTATAGAAATAAAGCATGATACTGTATACATATCAAAAGATACTGTTATATACGCAAAACCTAAATTAATAAAAGGAGATAGTATTCCATATTTAGTAATTAAAGATAGTTTAATTTATAAACCAGATACTAATTATAATGTTTTAAAACAACAATATTTAGATTGTCTAAAAGAAAACTTTTCTAAATATATATATAGTGATACTGCTAAATATGGTTTAAACAATGTAATAATTAATGATACATTACAAAGAAACAAAATATTAGGAAGAAGTGTATCATTCAATATTAATGAAAAACATATTATACATACTACAACAATAACTCAACCATATAAACCAAGAAATCAAGTATATGTTGGATTCGGTATATTAGGTAATCCTACATCTTTAATAAATGGAATAAATGCTAATATATCTTTAAAAACAAAATCAGATAAGATATATGAAATTTCTTCTTTTTTTATAAACAATCAAACCAATTTTGGAATAGGAATAAAATATAAATTATGAATACTTACATTAGATTAGATGGTAATAATAAACCAGTAAATGCGTCAAACAGATTATTTAAACTTGCACCTAGACAAGGAAGATGGGTAAAAGTAAATCTTTCAGAAAATTATTGTTGTGATACTACAACATATACAGTTACCCCTACAGCTAATACAGGAACTGATTTTTACATAAGATTTACATGTCCTTCAGGAAATGTTTCTACATTTGTAATAATAGGCACTTTTGCAAATGAAGCAGAAATAGTAACTGCTTTAAATGAACAATTACCTCAAGTAGGGACATTTAAATTAAATGGTACAGATATTGATGTTAGATTAATTAACACAGTTGTAAACAATTGTGATGGAGTAACAATAGTAATAGATGCTGTATAATTTCGACAAATCTCATTTAAGAGATAATGATTCTCTCTATTTTGATTTATTAGAATCAGTTATAAAATCTGTGGATAGGTTTGCTATAATTAAAATAGACAAATCTATTCAATCATTTAATGTAAGAGTATCTATTAATATACAAAATGGAGTCAATTCTTTAATTTCTCAAATTAATAGTTTTAATAATGCTATGGGTATAAAAGTAGAATTTGGAAAAAGTTTTAAAAAAAATACCAATATATTCTTTAAAATACCTATATTTGCTTAAAATTATAAATATGAATTTAAAAGTAAAAAACAACATGAGTACTCAATACTTAATTGAGATATTCGGAAATCAAGAATTTAAAGATAATTTGTTATGGAAACCCATTCCTCAAAAAACAAAATATTTTTTAAGAGTATTAGGAGACAAACTTTCAGAACAAGAAAAAGAATTTTCTAAAAAAATGTTATCACTTAGAGAAACCTTTTTTGAGGACGGAGTAGTAAAAGAAGAAAGTAAGGAAGAATTTGAAACATTAGGAATGGAAATAATGAATGAAGAAAAAGAGTATGAAGTATTTGATTTTGAAGAAAGTGATTTTGTAGATAGTAAAACAAATAAAGTAGTGGGAGGAGAAAATATCTACTACAACTTAATTGACAAACTCATTTACGAAAAGTAAAAAAGAAACCCAGATATTAATCTGGGTTTTTTATTTTTAATACAAATCCTCTTTGATAGAAATATTTATGAACTCCATCCCAACCATTATTATTATATTCTGTTTTCAATCTTCTACCATGATTTACAGCATATTTCATTTCATAATAATAGTCATCCTCAGTTACTACATCAGCATTATCAATTTTAAATTTCAGATTTTCTTTTACTACTTCATTTGGAAATGAATGTTTAACAATATACCATTCAGAGGGTAATTGTTTACTTTCTTTTTCTAAAAATTTGTATACGTCTTTTTTTCTCATAATTTTATATATTTTCTACATTTATGTTTTTGACTACTATTATAAAATAATAACCAATTTCCTGTTTTATTATTTTTTACTATTCTGGGACACCAAGTAATTTCTATTGCTACTAAATTGGCAATTAAAAATATAATCCCTACTATATCATGTAATTCCATTTATATATTTTTTATTTTGTTTTTTGAGTAATGTGCCAACTATTACAACTGGGACAATAGTAGCAATTTCTTGATACATTATCTTTAAAACTTCTAATATGTTTTAAAGCATGTTCAAAATGTTTGTGTTTTATTTTATTGCAAATCATACATTTTATGTTTTTTATTTACTATTTTAATTAAAAAATTAATTTTACTTTTCCATTCTTTACTTGTCCTTCCTTTTGGTTTATTATCTATCATATTTTCTATTTCTTCACATGTTTCAACTATACTTGTTCTTTCTCTAAAAAAGTCTTCATTTTCTTCGTACATTCTAATACTTTTGGAGTTTTATCAATATTTGTATGAACTTGAGCATGAACATCTGGTATTAAAATTATTATATTTTCTTTAACCAAATCAAATTCAGGATGTTTTTCTTTATGTAAAACATGATGATAACAACAAGAGTTCAGTCTATAAAAACCTCTACTCATTCTTTTTCCTGTTTCAAAACATCGTACAAACTTATTTCCTGCACTATCTGTTTCTTCTCTTTCATCCCAAATTTCTAAAAAAAGCAATTGTCGAAGTTTTGTTTGTTCTTTCTTTTCTTCATTTTTAATTTTTTGTTTATCACTTATTTTTTTTATAGATGTAGATTTTCTTTTTAAAGGAGTTTTTTTAAGCATTTCTTTTATCCCACTTTTTTTGTTTAGCATCTATTTCATTTTTTAAAAATTCTAAATAATAACAACTTAATCCATAATTACCATCAAACCAAGCAAATGTCATCCTATCTCCAATTCCTTCTTTCTTAATTATTTCTTCTGCTTTTTTCTTAAATCTTTCAAAATCTTCTTCTTTCTTCCAATGATATTTTTCATACCATCTTAAACCATTTTCTTCTTCATTTTTTGTAATATGTTCATAATTAACATTCCAACCTGCTTCTTTAAGTTGCAAATCTACTAATTTTTTTATTATACTCATAATTTTAATTTAAAAAAAGGGAGAAATTAATCTCCCTTAAAAACACCGCTTCTTTTTAAGTCAGTAGGGAAAGCGATAGAACTATTAGTAACTTACGATTTACTCTCAACAGTGTGCTTGAATCAGAGGCTTTGAGGAACTACTATTCTTTGTACTTCAGAAACAATTAATACTTAAAAGTTAATAATTTTACTACATTCATTTGTGCATTAAGAATTTCTCCTACTGCATTGTTGTATAGCTGATTTTCTAAATTTGATTTTTCTGAATAAGCATCTCTTGTCCAATGCTCATAAAGTATATCAGCTAATTCAGCACATAATTCTTTTACTCTAGTTACTTTAGGGTCTCCACTAGGATTAAATGTTAATCCTACAAGTTTACTTCCAAATGTTAATTTTGGTAATTCTTCAATTAATGAATTGTAATCATTTCTTTCGTCCATATTTTATTTAATTTAAATAAGTTTTTAAACTGTGAATAGTTTGTCTGAAAATATAATCCTTTGCTTTTTGCTCATTCGGTAATTGTTCGTAAGGAACAAAGCAAGGGTGTTCTTTTGTTTCAGGATTTTTCACTTCCCCATACTTCCAACCTTCTTCTGTCTTTTGTTTTAACCAACTATCGTGACTTGCAGAAGGAGAAGCATCAGGATTTTGTAAATGGAAATCCACACCATTTATAGCACTTGATTTTTGCCATTCTGGTGCATCTTCCCAATTTGGTTGTGAATTGTCGCCAATACTTTCACAATAAGATTTGTTTAATTCGTGTGCAACTTGTGCAATTTGTTCTACTGTCATTTTTTTTTTATTTTTGTGGGTTTTATAACTCCTCCCAGAAGTTTACATTTTTTGGTATGAAAAAGTGTGTATTTTAACACTTTTCCTAATGAATGTTTATGTGCCAACGTAAGGTGGTTCTATCTTTTCCTATAAATTCAGCACCTTTAGTATAATTATATTCTTCTTTTTTTAAAAAATCTACATAATCTTTAATAAACATCCATTCTTTATTAAACTTATTTTTTGTTATTCTATTATTTTTTATAATTTCTAAATC
>ERZ650304.1104-NODE-1104-length-11075-cov-4.274138_pt1 | contig 11075 bp, 28 predicted proteins | sample MGYA00376240_ERZ650304 | MGnify/ENA primary metagenome ERZ650304 (study PRJEB26733, sample SAMN07839271) | wastewater metagenome | biome: small river; feature: stream; material: water | place: USA: North Carolina | collected 2016-03-01 ...
TAAATCAAAAATGCAATTCTTCAAAGCAGAAGATAAACAGAAAGCTACGGATGCTTGGTTTAAACTTCATGCTAAGATGAAGAATAAAGAAACTTACCAACAAGGTTACATTTCATATCTAACAAAGAACTTTTAATTATGCCTACACAGACATTCTATAGAACATGGTGTAAAACTTGTCAAGATTGGACATGGCATATTAAGCCCTTTGAAATTAATATAGAAGATTCTAAGAAAAGTGATTGGAGATGCAAGGCCTGTGATACCGAAATAACAGATACAACATTTGCTGAGATTCCAGACGAAAAGATTATTGAGCAACGTCAACGCTACAAAGAACACAAGAAAGAAAAGTTTAATAGTATTATGAATATTTATGCTGGTATGGGTTCTATGATGTCTTCTGGGTGGGTTGATGGAAATACTTATATTGAAAATGATGCAGGGCAAAAAAATATTGATGAAAGAATATTAGCTGCTAGAGAAGCTAAAAGGGCTGAAGGAACAAAGTTATTTCAACAAGAAGCACCAAAAATACTGCAAAAATACCCACGTTTAGACGCTGATTTCTTAAAAAAGGTGTAACTTATTGATATACAATACAATAAATCTTCCTCTAAATTTGTTTAGTAAACAAAAGTTTACTATATTTGTTTATAATTAAAAACAAACAAATTATGGCACAGAAGATTCAAAAACAATACACGGTACAAACAAGAAGAATTGCCGGTAGAGGTCAACAACAAGACTCAATTTCGACTGTTACAGATACACTCGAAGGTTTGACTAAGTATTTTTCTTATACCTTAGAGGTTGGTGCAAGTTGGAATAAAAAAGTTAACCGTTGGCCGAAGTCAATTAAAGGATTTATAAATTCCTTGCAACTTGCCTATGAAGAAAAAGAGGCTTGCTGTTATAACCGTACTTATGTAACTCTTTTACCTACAGAAAAAAAATAAAAAGTATGTACCCGCAGGCAACATTTACAGTAGATATGTTTCATTACAATAAAGAAACGAAAACATTTTCTCAAGAGATAAACTCTCTTGGTCATGTATGCGTAGGCAAGAAAACTCAAATTAAAATTACTAACCCAAAAACCGGCGGCTTTAGGCTCTTCAAATAAACCAACCCGTTCTAACACGGCTACAGGCGGCGAATTTATAGTAGAATACTCAGATATCGTAAAATATAAGAAATCTAAGATATAACTCACTGTAAATCAAGGCGATAAATTTTGTTAAATATTTGGAAAGTAAAAAAATGTTTACTATATTTGTACTAACAAAAAGATACAGTTATGCCATACGATATAGAAGATTACAGAGAAGACCAATACAAAGATTACATGGCTTCTTTAATTTGGGAAGAAGAGGAAGAGGAAGAAAAAACAGACGAGGAGACTATCGAAGAATTCTCAGAAAAACATTGTTTGGATATAGATTCTGTTACAGCAGAATGGGAGGCAGTTAAAGAAAATTACAATAACGAAATATGGAAGTACCTTAACGAGATGGCTCGCAGAGGGGACTTTGATGCACACTTAGCTTAATATGGAATGTTACCACAAATTATATGGCACCATGGGTAGAATAAATAATACCCTTAAAGGAGGAAAAGAATTCCCAGACCAATATGGTGTTTATTAGTTTAATGGCAAACAACTTTCTTAAGGTATGCCTTATTATTGGAATGACCAGGTTCTAATCGGAACAGTTATACAATCAAGTACAACTATACACACCAAAGATGGTAAAGTTATGTGGAGGAAATTAGATAATGATTTCTTTGGTTCGAAGTTTGTTAAGTTTGGACCACGTCATAGTAAATCTTTCTTGACTCAAATTAACGAGATTAAGAAAGAGGTAAACGGAGATAGTTTCTATTTATTTGATGATGATATTCATACAGGTAGGACAATGCAATTTGCAAAAGAATATCTTGAGAAATATGGCAACATTAAAATAAATGGTTGCATCTCACTTAACATCAATAATGATAATTCAAAAAGTGAAATACTCGACCTTAGAGATTTCTTAATAGGTGACAGTTGGTATAACGGTTTAGGTATCTCAACAAAGTTACATAGGAAACTAAGAGCTCCTTACATTTTACCATTTACAAATGTTTTGGACCGATGTTCAATAATTGAATACAAAGAGTTTAGCAGAGAGATTCTTGAGATAAATTATCTGTACTACAAAGACACCGGTTCTAAAATTAAAGATTTAGATACCTGGACAAAAGAATTCTTTGAAGCTATCGGTTGTAACGGCGAATCTTATGTTGACGATTTACTTCTAGAATATATTAAGGATTTGTCTTAAACTCTTCTTCACAAAATTTTTTCCAGCGTGTAGGTATTAAAGCATAATGCTTATTTAGAATTTTTACAATCTCTTCTTGGTGATATACATTATGCGGCCTATATAGGATAGGAATACGGTGATAATGCATGATGCAATTATTATTGTGAATCATCTCTATACGAGAACGCAGGCTATCACTTAAAATAAGCGGGTTTACTGCATTATTTACCCAAAAGAATATAAACATACGTTCGCCTTCTATCTCAAAGTATTTCTTCTCTATGAGCGCCAATATATCAATCAGTGAATAAACTGTCATAGAGGTAGGCGCCGGGTGATTATTAAAGATGAAATTAATATAATCGTCAAGAGTGTAATTATTCATTATAATATATTACTTTTGTGTAAATATAAACTTTTATGAACATTTATTTATATCCAAACTTTACAAAGTTAATTGCCCGCCTAAGAAATATGGGTTGGTATTCAAGAGAACGTGAACTTATTAGTTTTAAAATGCTTGGTGCATTCGAAGGCTATTCTGGAAGAGCTTCAGAAACCTGGGAACATAAGTATGAAATCAAGATAGAGGGTATTGATGAAATAGGTTTATTGCCTATACATAAGATTGGTTATGATTTAGAAAAAATGTCAATAGAAATATTAAAAGAATTAGATGGCCAAAACAAAGAGAAGACCGAAGAAAAAAAGAAGTGGAAAGGCGAGTTCTAAAATAGAAATTAGAATCACTAAATTATTGAATGGCTCAAAGTTCGTACTTGCGGGTAAAGAATTCGATTGTCTATACACAAACGAGTTCGGTGAGAAATGTATTATAGAAATAGACGGGGACTATCATCATAGAAAATATCTTCACGATATGAATCTAATGCAAATGGCTAATTACTGTAATGACCGAGCAAAGAATAAATTAATGGAACACACCCAGTTCAAATTCTATCGTATTCATACAAGCAAATTAAGATTCAAGAGGAAGATTACAAAGAAGTGGTTAGAAGAATCTCAATATTATACACCTTTAGTAATGGACCCACATGAACGTCTATTTAATGTAAAGGCAATAAAACCATTATATAAATCACCTGCTAAAGCAGTAGAGTCTGTATCAAAATTTCTAGCTCTATGTATTCCAAATTATAACAAGGCCCTATTCGAAAGAAAGTTTAAGCACATTTTAACGAATAAAATCTACATGGTCTTGACTTACAATAGTGTTATCGATTTTAATTGTTAAGATTTTATGTGTATTTTTGTTTAAAATACGCATAATATGAAAGAAATCAAACGATGGTTTAAGAACCTGGGTAAGAAAAAGAAAGAAATTAGCAATACTCCTTTCCGTAGAGAGTTAGCATATTACTTTGATTCTAGAGATTGGCCTTGGCGTTCAACAATTTCAAATGTAGAAGCTTGGGAATTGTCTGACGGTAGTTATGAAATTATGATAACTACGCAACAGCCTGGAGTTCTAATAGGTTCAGGCGGTAGTTTCCTTAATTCTATTGAAGAATACTTGTCTCAGCATTTTAAGAGGAAAGTAAAAGTTTTAATAACTGAAAATCAAATATGGCATAAACTATATGAATAAGATAACACCAGAGCAGGTCTTAGAGGCTCTTAAAATAGAAGTACCCATATTGAATATCTATCAATATGGAAGCCGTGTCTATGGTTGTAATAAAACCGACGCAGACTTTGACTTTATTATTGTAACAAAGTCTCTATGCTTACCTTCAGGGGCGTTTAGACAGAATGCGATATCTTCTGAGTCTAGGCTGTATCAAGGAACTCTATTCGGTAGGTCAGGTTTCATTGACGCTATTAATAATTACGAAATGAGTGTCTGGGAATGTTTGTCACTTCCAGAAGAATTTATTGTAAAGAAGACAATAGACTTCAAGCCTACAAAGTGGAATGAGAAAGAAATGGTTAAGAAGGTAATTACAAAGGCTTCTAACTCTTTTCATATAGCAGACCTTCAAGCTAAGGATTATCAAACACCTGCGGCAAAGAAAGGTACATTCCAAGCTCTTCGAATTCTTATGTTCGGCCTACAGTTAAAGAAGTACCAGAAGATTGTAGATTACTCTGAGGCGAATTACCTTAGAGAAAAATTTGATGCCATGGACGATGATGATTTTGATACAAGAGATTATATGAAAATGCGTGACGAGTTAATAGAAGAGCTAAGAAGTGGGAACTAATAAACAACATATTATCGTACCAGGTAAAATTATCTTTGACCCAGATGATGTAACCAAGAAGCATGAAGAACAAGCTGTTTGGAAAAAGATTGCTATGGTCTTTGTGCCTGGAGATGTCTGTGAATATTATGCCTGGTTTCTTAATAAGAGATTCAATCTACAACTTAATAAACCTTTGAGAGGAGCTCACATATCTTTTATAAATGATAGCCGCAGAGACTTTCGTAAATTAATCGACCGTTCGGATGCTCAGATAGATGCTGATTGGGTAAGAGTTAAAGAAAAGTATAATAAGAAAAAAGTTAATATCACTCTAGATATTAGTCCAAGGACAGACGACAAACATTGGTGGTTAAATATCCCTGAAGAAGAACGTTATCCATTACAGAATATTCGTAACGAACTATGCCTTAGCAGACCATTCTTTGGAATGCACTTATCTATTGGGTATTGTAACGAAAAGAATATCGACCACTCAAAATACATACATCATCTTATAAAGAAAGGCTATATATAATTGATATATAAGACTTTACCTAATATGTTAAATTCTATACACGATTTGGATTGTAAACAAAAGTTTACTATATTTGTGTATAGATAAAAACAATTATGAAAGCAATTACCTTTTTTGAACTTGGAAACAGAATACCTAAAAATGTTAAGTGGTATAAAATGAGTGCAGAAGAAAAAGAAGCTCATACTGCTAAAACAAAAATAGTGGAAAACGAAATTAAAGCGTTTCTTTTAGCAATACCAAACTTTGAAGAAGAATACAATAAATACGAGCATTTATTTGTTGAGGCAAATGAAGGTGAGGAAATAAAATATGCCTTCGCTGACAAAAATTACGACGAAACAAATGTTGAGGAAGGAGGGCATGAATCAATTACTGTTACCACTTATGGTTTAATTGTTGGCCTGAATAACAACGAAGATTTCAAAGAATATTTGGAAGCAGCAGGTCTTGAAGAAGAAGAATGCATGGGCAGTTTCGAACAATACTTAATGGAAGGCGACGAAGTTTCAAAATACAAAATAGAATTATGAAAGGAGATAAAAAATCAGAGCAGTTACAGCAGATAGTGTTTGATTACTTTAAGGACGTTGATGATGATACTATTTTGAGCATCACACATTCTTTCACTTTTATCAAACCGGCGGACAATAACAAGGTTTCAGAATTAATAACAAAGTTTCTTAAAGACAATGGTCTTGAAAGAGCTTATGTAAATTACTTGTCCGACTTTAATGACCCAGATAAATTGTTTTTTAGAAGTTCAATGGCTGAGGCGGATATCATCCAGAAAATTAAAATTGCCTTTTTGGTATTGTCTTTTAATCGTAGTTACAACAAAGTGGCCGACAAAAATAAAGAAGAAAATCAGTTAAGGAAGAATTTTAACTTTGTAAAGAAACAATGCCTTTCAATGTATGAGTGTATGAACCGTAGCGAGAGTTATTTTGACGGTGAGGCAGAGGATGCTAAGATGGTTGAGAAAATAGAAAAAATGAAATAATGCACAAAATAGAAAACATATTAAAACAGGATATTCGGAATTCTTCTATAAAGAATAATGTAATTCTTTACAAAGGCGAAGCATTCACTTTCTTTGACGAGGGTCTAATTCGCTATGTTTTCACTAACAAGGATAAGACTAAGGTTATTAAAATACTTATTGAGTCCAATCAATATGACTTTAATAAAGAGGAAGCAGACATTTATAAAAATGCTCCAGACGAAATTAAAAATCAATTAGCTAAAACCGAATTAACATATAACGGAACAATTATCGAACAAGAATTCTGTAACCCAATTAAATTTGATGAAAGGAAACTTACAATACCACAAATGATGTTTGCAGCAAGTTGCAGAGATGAAGTTGGTTGGACAGAGGACGGCAGATTAGTTTGTTTTGATTTGGACGAATACAAAAAATATTAACCATGAGTTTAACATTAGAAAAGAAGATCAGAGCGAAAAGCCAATACAAGGGTAAAACAAAATTTGCCTTCTTTAACAGCATCATACCTGGAGATTCAATTAATGTGTCTTTGCAGGTTACTAACCCAGGCGGTTTCGGTGGCAGGAGATATGCTACAAATGTTTACCTTCGAAAAGAAAATTCTGTAACAGGCAAAGAGGATACATTTTCTTGTTCTGTTACTGAATGTGCTAAATATCTAAATAACCTTGAATACTACGAGCTATGACCATTCAATTAAATTTAGCACCTAACAGCCTAGCAAACCTAATTGCTTTATGTGAAAAGCGTCCTAACCTTGGATTGGATTATAAAATTCTAAGTGGTGACGGGGCATTTAAAGAAGTAGAAGTGACAATGCCAAATGTAGAACAGACAATAATCTTTTTATTAATGATTGCAAAAATACCAAAAAAATAAATTATATGGCACATATAAAAATAAAAGAAACCAATGGGATGTATGGAAAATTTGAAGCTACTTCTCATGGACAAATTATACTTGCAAATGGTAGTTACTCTTTTGAATTAACCGGGAAGGGATACAGCCCAGAAGAAGCAAAGAAAGATTTATTAGATTTCAAGGAACAAATGATAAAACAATTAAACAAAGTAAAATGACAGTAACAGCAAACGGAAAATCAATTGCCTGGAAATTCTCAGCATGGGCTTGGGGCAAAGTTATTCCAACAGATGTACAAGAGCTTGAAGACTTCTTTAATCGTTTCTTAGACGAAACGGGAATTGTAATCGGCGAAGTCCCAGAGAGAGGGCCAAGGTGGTTAACATCAGCTAAGAAAGCTGAGTTAAAAGCTTTGTTCTTAGCAGGACATCGATTACAGTCAGTTAAAGAATTAAGGGAATTATCTCAGCAGAATAATGACCCAACCTTTGGGCTTCGTGAGTGTAAAGATTTTATGTATGAAATTTGTAATTATAAACCAGAAATGCAATAACAATGGGACAAAGACCACGTATTCAACCAAGGCCAGCGCCACAATGTAAAAATCCACAATGCCTAAAGGCTCTGGATAAACAAGAAATTAAAAGAGTGTATGGGCAGAACTCGGCGGTCTTCCAATTAGGGTACTGCTCAGCAAGATGTTTCACAAAAGTAGCAACAGGACAATAAACAATAAAATTATGCTAACACTCGAACAACTTAAAGCAATGCCAAAAGGATGTGCATTTGCAACAGGGACAATAGAAAATTCACCAGAAGGATTCTTTGTTACAAGAGATAACCCAGGTAAATTAATTAGATGGGTCGCTAAACGAGGAGGGATACATGATTGGACAATCTATTATTACTGGGAAGATTGGGATATGCAAAGAGTTTTAGATTATGGTGACAAAGTTCTTAATAAAGAAGTTATTCGTAAAATGGTTCCTTGCAACGATGAAGCTTTTAATATGTATCGATTCTAAAATTAAAATCTATGTCAATAAAACAATCAGTCTTAAATCTTATTTCAGTTGAAACAAGTAGACAGGCAGTAGATAGTTTCTGCCGCGAAGAATTCCGCAAACGCTACGGCTCGATTAGACTTCTTGGGTCATGGAAAGCCTATAAAGGTTTTGAATTAATTAACGACAAAAAGATTCGTATCAATTATCGTTATGGCGGTGCCGATATGGAATTTGATGATTACTTCACTGTAAAGATTCCACAATGACCTTTAAAGAATTACCCACAGGCAGTTATTTCTATTTTGCAGATAAACAAATTAGAAGGAAGGTATCAATTAAAAAATATATCTGGATTTCAGACTATGACAGAAAATACTGTTCAAAAGAATCTGACGAAGACAAAGCACCACGCTGGGCACCAAGAAAACCAGCACTATCACAAGTAACACCAATAGATTTTAAATATGAAAAATAATATCTACTCAGAAAAAAGGCTTCAATTAATCCACGAATACAACATTAATCTTTTGACTTTTATTGTTGATTTATTCGAAGAAGAGTTTGGACAAAAGATGAGCCATTTCGAAAAACTTTTTATCTGTAAAAAAGAAGACAATGTAAAAAGCATTGTAACCTTCTGCGAGCTTTTTAGAGGAACATCAAACCTAGAGTGGGTGCAGATACACTTTGAAAGCGGTTTATATATTTCTATGACGGCGCATGCAAAGATACTTGAGCTTAGATATAAAAATCCAGAGCGGCAATACATGGACCATATAAGGACCAGTAAAATAAATGAGATAAGAAATTTTTTAACCGAACATAAATTAATATAATGAGAGAGCAATTTGCCTACTATGAGAAGTTTCTAAAAGACTTTCTAATTTCCAAACCATTATATTCGATGCATATCGATTACCACAAGCCTTATGTAAATCGTATATTCTTCTATGACAGGGACTTTCGAATATTTCTACATAAAATATTTCCATGTGCTGATTCAAAAGAAGCTCTGGTTCATCCACATCCTTGGTCATCAGCGATAAAAATTATCGCCGGTAATTATGAGATGGGCGTAGGCCATTCAGAAACAAATGAGGCGCCTAAATTCGATTGCACACTTGAAATAGGTCCTGGGACTTATTATGAGATGTTAGAACCAGACGGGTGGCACTATGTAAAACCTAATGAGCATCCTTCATACTCGCTAATGGTAATCCATAAACAGAATTACCGAGCTAAGAAAGAAAAGGAACAATATCAATTTAGAAAACTTACCGAAGAAGAGATAAGAGGACAAGTAGCAGTATTCGAACATACTATGAACTTTAACCTTGAAGGGTTAACAATTAATGTTGATGGCAAAGATATAATTATACGATGAACCTTATTAGATACGAAAATAACCGCAAATATATTCTTACTAAACATCTAAGACAAAGATATTGTGAGAGGGTCTTAAACAGAAGCTATGACGGCCGTTTAACTAAAGAAGAAGACACCGCTCTAATGAGAATTGTCTATTCAGCCCCAGAAGAGAGGACTTGGGTCAACAACCTAAACATTGTACATCACCTTAAAACAAAATATGGTGCCAATAAGATACTCATACTTAAACATAATTCATATTGGTTTATTTGTCATGAGTCAGAGGTAAAGAATCATTATGTGGTTATTACAGTATATGATTCTACTAAATATGAGTGGTCAAAGATATGCCGAGATAAAGAAACAAAAATTTCTCAGATAATTAACACAAAATCAACGAATTATAACCGTTGAATTATTTGGATTGTAAACAAAAGTTTACTATATTTGTAGTATAATAAATAACAAACATGGCAAACAAAATAACATTCAAAACAGTTAAACCCAAAGGTAAGTGGAGAGCCTTTGATAAGGATACTCATAATATCAAATTAAATGGCAAGGTAATTGGACAAATAAATCCAGATGCACCGCACAGAGTAAGCTTTATGGTAATTAAGGATGCTTTATTTAACGACGGGAATCCAGAATGTAAATGGATGTGGGTTTTTACAAGACAAGACCACAATACTCTTGAAGACGCAAAAGATTGGGCAACTCATTATATTACAAGATTTTTACGTTTTGAATTCAAATTTTATACAGCAGAAAATTAAACTATATGACACTCGATATCAAATTATCTAAAGACGACATTCACACACAGATACAAGGTGATAATTTCTTTATCCATGTAGGTGGTGTAAGAATTGTACTTACCAAAGAAGCTATGAGGGAACTTGTAAAAGACTATGTTGAAATTACAGTTGGTGACGCAGAAGAAATTGAGGCACTTAAAGAATTTGCCGTTAAACAAACAATTATTGCGCAGATGCCACATTTAGAATCTTTTGCAGTAAAGGGTGAAGTATCAAATTGGAACACTCTACCTACAATGGCAAGAGATATAAAAGTCAACTTTGAAAAAGGTTTTGACTATTTTAAAAGACAAATTCTACAATAATGAACGAACAACTAAAATTGATTAACCAGACCAAACTTGCAAAAATTTGTGGGTGGTCTAAATCTTATCTGTCTCAGAAGTTGTCAGGTACAAAACCTATGACAGAGGCCGACCGGACAAAAATCAAAGCAAGCATCGACAATATCATTACACAATTACAAGGAGTACAACTATGACAGGATTCATAAAACATAAAGTTGCCTTAAGAAACGGCATAGCATTTTCAATCTATCATAACTTGCCGGAGAAACCAGGTTTATGCATTGAGGATGTTTTCGAGAATTGGATTAATACCACACATCGATATTCGGCAAAGTCTTTGATAATCTATATACGTTCTAAATGTAAAGGTTACAAGGCATATACCGAAGAAGACTATAAAAGTTTAGAAAAACAATAGTGGATGAACTTACACCAGACACCAGGAGACTGTTAAAACAGTTGATTGCCGATTACAATTCGCAATTAGGAAAGGCTGGCCAGGTTTTTAAAGTCAAAGACGGGCCTTCTTACATCTACAATCTATTTAGAGGGTCAAAATACAAGTTTAGTGCAAAACAGTATAAAGAGCTTTATTTCTATATACAGAAGAAATATCACGAAGAGGAAAGATCGGAAGAGCGTCGTGTAGGGAAAGAGTGTCTTCGCCTGTGTAG